>JACDJA010000658.1_pt1 | contig 36959 bp, 29 predicted proteins | sample 7449241 | NCBI WGS metagenome assembly JACDJA01 (sample SAMN14253289, study PRJNA609438) | sludge metagenome | isolation source: initial anaerobic sludge | collected 2018-12-20 | reverse complement strand
CGAGCGATTACTGGTTCCGTGTGGACTATACCGAAGGGGGCGATGCCAAACAGTTCCGGGGCCATTTTACCCTGAAACGATAGGCCCGCCCCGGACCGACAACAAAAAAACCCCTGCCAGTGGCGGGGGTTTTTTGTGGTTGACCATGTCTGTATGATAGATACGGTTGTTTTTGTCAAGAATGTCTCTCCGGTGTATATGCAGGAGTGGCTTGTGGCAATTTATCTCGCTCCGTAAAATAGTTTTTAAAATAATTGGGTGAATTTCAGCCTCAGCCCTATAAGCCTTCATAGTAAGCCTTCAATTTCTTGTAGTGATAAAAGATTCTAACAGGGAAGTCGTTCCCTATATTTTAAGAGTAGCTGGGCAAGTGCATCTTACATCTTAAGGTAAAAATCCCTCACCAGATTTTTATATTCCCGGGTGTAATTATGCCGTGAAGTTTCAATGATCAGATTTTCTGCTTTTGGAGTAATTTTTTTAAAGGAAAACTCCAGCATACTTCTTTTTTCCTCGGTTGCCTCATTGCCCCGAACTCTGCAAATCCTATTTGGAAATAGATTTACCTTTGAGGCCTTTTTTATAAAATCTTCCTCCTCTTTTCGTGGGATAATCACTGCGAATATTCCTTGGTCTGAGAGTAATTGAGAGGTGCTTTCAATCAATTCATCAAAGGGAAGTGCATCGTTGAACCTTGCCAATTTCCGTGAAGTATTGGTAACAGATTCTTCCTCTTTGGGGGAGATGCGCCGTGGCACAGAGGGGGATTCAAAAAACGGGGGATTTGAAATGATAAGGTCGTACGTATCATCTACTTCCCCAGCAAACTCCTCCAGGGCAGCGTGATAGCAAAAGAGGCGATCGCCCCAAGGTGAGTTTTCAAAATTATCAACACATTGCTCATAGGCATTTCCGTCAATTTCAAGGGCGTCAATCATTTCGGCATTTGACCGTTGGGCCAACTGCAAAGCAATAATTCCCGTACCCGCACCGATATCTAAAATTGAAAATGGGTTGTTCTCCAAAGAAACCCAAGCCCCCAACAAAACTCCATCCGTCCCGACCTTCATCGCACAGCGGTCCTGTTCCACAGTGAATTGCTTAAATTGAAAAGGTTTGTTCATTATGTGTCAAAGCCAGCCTTGGAATTTGGTGCTTGTAATTTGATACTTAAAGGTACATCTCAATCAGCCCCTCCGGCACATCCAAAAGTATCGATTTGTTTTCGCGATCAACTTTCTTTATAAAAGGGTCGATAATAGGAACTAAAATTTGTGTGCCTTCCCTGTCTATTTCAAATAAAGCTTGTGAAGTAGTGTCGTTAACACCAGTTATTTTTCCGATGTAACCGAAGGATTCATCTTCTGCGGTAAATCCAATTATTTCGTGGTAGTAAAATTTATTGCAAGTGAGCTTCGGTAGAAATTCCAACGGAAGATAAAGCTTTGCCCCAATCAGGGCATTTGCCTCCTCTTCGGTGTCAACGTCTTCAAAGCGTACTCGTAGCAGTTCACTCTTGTGAAGGGAGCTTTCCCGAATGAAAAATGGAATCAGCTTTTTGTGTTGTTCCACAAAAACCGATTCCATTTCAGTAAAAAGTTCGGGTTCGTCCGTATCAAGTTTTACGAGCAATTCCCCTTTGAAGCTGTATTTTCTAACGATCTTGCCTAAGTAGAAGCAATTCTCCTTTTGCATCGTTATAAAACTTATGCTTTTTCCCCTTTATCCTCTGTAGCTTCAGCGGAAGGGGATTCGTCCTCTTTAGCAGAGGGCTCTTCTTTTGTTTCTTTGGCTTTCTTTGTATCCGCTTTCGCTTCTTCGGCCACTTCATCAATGGTTTTGGCAGTTTCTTCTACCGGAGCTTCCGCAGTTGCGCTGGCTTCTTCCACCGCTTCTTTGGCAGGGGCGGCAGCGGCAGCAGCTTCGGCGGCACGCTTGTCGCTCACAGCTTTTTCAGCAGCGAGTTTCTCAGCTCTAACTTTTTCTTTGGCCTCAGAAAGACTTTCCTTTTTACGGTCGATGGTGTCTTTTTTAGATTCCAACCATTCGTTGAATTTCGCCTCAGCTTGTTCCTCTGTCAGAGCACCTTTGCGAACGCCACCGGCAAGGTGGTTTTTCATCAAGGCACCTTTGTAAGAGAGAATGGCGCGTGCAGTATCTGTAGGTTGTGCTCCATTTTGGAGCCATCTTACAGCACTGTCCACGTCAAGGTCAATCTGTGCGGGATTGGTTGTTGGATTGTAATATCCTATCTTTTCGAGAAATTTACCATCTCGTTTGCTACGGCCATCGGCCGCAATAATCCAGAAATAAGGTTTACCTTTCTTTCCGCGTCTTTGTAGTCTAATTTTTACAGACATATACTTAAATTAATTTTTGGAGTACCCGACCCCGGTTATAATTTTATAATACGCTATATTTTAGCGAGGGGCAAAGATAATACATTTTCTTTTTGGAACTCAACTGATTAAACTTTTTATTTTACATTTGTCAAAACACGAAAATCCCTATCCCATGAAAAAATTGATGTTTCTTCTTCTGGCCGTGCTGCCTTTTATATCCTGCGATGATATTGAGACCAACGAAGTGGCATTGCAGGCCCAGATTGGCAATCGGTTATATGCCTCAAATGATGCCCGTGCATCTGAGGGAGCGGATGGCAGCTTGATGATACAGGGGTTTACGCAAGAAGAGACGATGACCCTGCGGTTATCGCGTTTGGGCGAAGGTAATTTTGGAATTGGAGAGGGACTGCCCAACTATGCCGTGTTTGAAGACTTTAATGGCAATACCTATCTTACAAATCCAGATGGAGAAGGTTTGGTGACCATTTCAGAAGTGGATCAAAACAAAAAGACCTTAAGCGGAACTTTCCATTTCAGCGCGATGCTTCCTGGCATAGATACGATATATGTTTCCAAAGGGGTGCTCTACAATGTTCCCTATGATGGTGGTGACATTGACGATCCTACCCAGGCCGGAATATTTTCTGCAAAGGTTGATGGCAATCCTTTTCTTCCCATTATTGTGTCGGCCCGCGATACAGGAAATTCTCTTGCCATTTCAGGGAGTACTTCCAATGCCACCATCGCCATCACAGTTCCCTCCCAAGTAGAGGTGGGCGAAAATCAACTTCCCAAAAATGGTTATATTGCAAAATACCAAGATGGGAGTGGTCCACAGACTACCTCGTCTGGACAGATAAATATCACGGCACACGACCCTGCGGCCAGAACGATCAAAGGTAATTTTTCCTTTATTACCAATCTCAGCGAAATCACTGAAGGACAGTTTGAAGTGACATATTAATTGAAAAGAACAGAGCCCCTGAAAATCTAAAATATAAAATCGTTCCCGTTTGGACCGTTTTTTTGTGAACAACTACTCGTGATTTTACTTCCCAAAAGCACGGGGATTTTCTATTTTTACCTTCTTGTCTTAGAGTATAAAGTCTGGTATATAAATCCGCAATCTAAAATCATAAATCCAAAATGTACTTAATCTTCGATACCGAAACCACTGGGCTTCCTAAAAATTACAAGGCGCCGGTGAGTGATAGTGATAACTGGCCGCGTTGTGTGCAAATTGCTTGGCAATTGCACGATTCGCAGGGGAAACTATTGGAACATCAGGACTATCTAATAATACCCGAAGGATTTAATATTCCTTTTGATGCGGAAAAGATCCATGGCATTTCTACGGAACTGGCTCAAAATAAAGGTCTTCCATTGAAGGAAGTGGCCGAGCGTTTCCTTGAAGCGATAAAAAAGGCAAAGTTTATCGTAGGCCAGAACATAGATTTTGACCTGAATATTATGGGGGCAGAATTTTATCGACTGAGATGGGAAGATCCCTTTCCCGGACTTCTCGTTTTGGATACCTGTACCGAAATCACGGCGCAGCTGTGCCAGCTTCCCGGCGGTCGTGGGGGGAAGTTCAAGTTGCCCACCTTGACCGAACTTCACGAGTTTCTCTTTGATCAGCCCTTCACAGAAGCCCATAATGCCACCGCAGATGTGGAGGCGACAACCCGTTGCTTTCTAGAGCTGGTGCGCCGACGGATTTTTACGGCGGAAGAACTGGACGTACAACCGGATTATTTCGATAATTTTTCCGAAGCGAATCCGAAAAGAATAGAGTTGGTTGGCCTCGAGCACATCAATCTGAAAAAGGCTTCTGATAAAATCCGAAGAGAAATAAAGGCTGCCTCCCAAATGGAGGAAATCTCTTCGGAAGAAATAAAGGAAAATATTGCCACCCTCGAGGATGCTCCTTTTATCCACCTGCACAACCACTCTCAGTTTTCCATATTGCAATCCACTTCCAGCCCGCTGGACCTGGTCAATGCTGCGGTTGCTAATAAGATGCCTGCCGTGGCACTCACGGATATTGGAAACATGATGGGTGCCTTCCATTTTGTGCAGGCGGTAAATAATTACAATAAATCGCTTCCCGAGGAAGATGTAACAAAAAGATTAAAAGGCATAGTTGGATGTGAATTCTTTGTATGTGAGGATCGCTTGAACAAGAATTTTAAAGATAACGGTTATCAGATGGTCTTTCTGGCAAAAAACAAGAATGGTTATCACAATCTGGCCAAAATGGCCTCCATTGCCTACACCGAGGGCTTTTATTATGTGCCTCGGATTGATCGGGAAACCGTTAAAACCTATAAGGAAGATATTATTGTTTTAACTGGAAGCCTACAGGGCGAAGTACCAGGCAAGATTTTGAATATGGGGGAAAATCAGGCAGAGGAAGCGCTGCTGTGGTGGAAGGATCAGTTTGGGGATGATCTATACGTAGAAATTATGCGCCACGACCAAGAGGATGAAAAACGGGTAAACGAGGTTTTGGTGAGTATGGCAAAACGCAATCAGGTAAAACTCGTGGCCTGCAACAACACCTATTATATAAAAAAGGAGGATGCCAATGCACACGACATACTCCTTTGTGTCAAGGATGGCGAAAAACAAGCAACTCCCATTGGGCGGGGGCGGGGATATCGTTACGGATTGCCAAACCAGGAATATTATTTTAAGAGTCAGGATGAAATGAAGGCCCTTTTCAAGGATTTGCCCGAGGCCGTTCTAAATATTGAGGAAGTGGTTTCGAAGATTGAGCCCTTTGTCCTCCACCGGGAAGTCTTGCTTCCCAACTTTGGCATTCCTGATGAATTTTTGGATGCGAGGGATGTGGATGGAGGGAAGCGAGGTGAGAATGCCTATCTGCGATATCTCACCTATGAAGGGGCCAAAAAGCGCTATCCTGAATTGTTGGAGGTATCCTATGAAGCCCTGACCGATTTTGCGATTCCAGAAACTGCTTCGGAACGAATTAAGGAAATCAAGCAACGGCTGGATTTTGAACTCGAAGTAATTGCCAAAACTGGCTATCCCGGTTATTTTTTGATCGTTCAAGACTTTATTGCCGAAGCGCGTAAAATGGATGTGTCGGTTGGACCAGGTCGGGGCTCGGCGGCTGGAAGTGCAGTGGCCTATTGTCTAGGGATTACCAATATCTGTCCTATAAAATACGACCTTCTATTTGAGCGCTTTCTCAATCCTGATCGGGTGAGCATGCCAGATATTGATATCGACTTTGACGATGAGGGCCGAAGCAAGGTAATGGATTATGTCATTAAAAAGTACGGGAGCAAACAAGTGGCCCAGATTATCACTTATGGAACTATGGCCGCTAAATCTTCTATCCGCGATACAGCACGGGTATTGGATTTGCCGCTAAACGAAGCAGATCGGATTGCCAAGCTTATCCCAAATATGACCAAGTTAAATAAGGTTTTTGGCTTGAACCCTTCTGAATTGCGGAGTCGTTTTCGAAGCGATGAACTTCCGAAGGTGAACGAGCTTTTAAATTTAGCGGAAGGATTTGACTTGGGGGCCCAGACCATAAACCAAGCAAAAATTCTTGAAGGCTCTGTGAGAAATACGGGGATCCATGCCTGTGGAGTGATCATCACCCCAAGTGATATTACAGATTTTGTTCCGGTAGCTACCGCCAAGGATTCTGATTTGTACGTAACCCAGTTTGACAACTCGGTAGTGGAAAGTGCGGGCCTGTTAAAGATGGATTTTCTCGGCCTAAAAACCTTGACCCTTATAAAGGATACCGTGAAATTGGTAAGGCACAAACACAATATCGATCTGGATCCCGACCATTTTCCATTGGACGATGAAAAGACGTATCAGCTTTTCCAAAGAGGAGAGACCATTGGGATATTCCAGTACGAATCTCCCGGTATGCAGAAATATATGAAGGAGCTTAAACCCAGTGTTTTTGCCGATTTAATTGCTATGAATGCCTTGTATCGTCCGGGGCCTATGGAATATATCCCCAGTTTTGTGCGTAGAAAGCACGGGGAAGAAGAAATTGAGTATGATCTCCCCGCGATGGAGGAATACCTAAAGGAGACCTATGGCATCACCGTTTATCAGGAGCAAGTGATGTTGTTGTCGCAGAAAATAGCTGGATTCACAAAGGGGGAAGCCGATATACTGCGCAAGGCCATGGGTAAAAAGCAAAAAGCGGTTTTGGATAAAATGAAGCCGCAATTTATAAAACAAGCTACCGAACGCGGGCATGATGCCGAAAAACTGGAGAAAATATGGAAAGATTGGGAAGCCTTTGCCAGTTATGCCTTTAACAAGTCGCATTCTACCTGCTATGCTTGGGTAGCTTATCAAACCGCGTATCTAAAGGCACATTATCCCGCTGAATTTATGGCTGCAGTGCTCTCCAACAACATGAACGATATCAAGCAGGTTACATTCTTTATGGAGGAATGCAAGCGCATGGGTCTAAAGGTTTTAGGCCCCGACGTGAACGAATCCTTCCACAAATTTACCGTAAACGATCAAGGAGCCATCCGATTTGGGATGGGTGCAGTAAAGGGAGTGGGGGGAAATGCCGTAGCCACCATTGTTGAAAACCGGGAAGAGGGAAAATACAAATCTGTTTTTGATTTGGCCAAGCGGATTGATCTTCGTGCAGCGAATAAAAAGGCCTTTGAAAATTTGGCCTTGGCGGGAGGCTTTGACAGTTTCAATGCCCATCGTGCCCAATACCTCCACGACGACGGGGATGGGATAATGTTTGTTGAAAAAGTTTTGCGCTATGCGGCTAAGTACCAGGAAACCCAAAATTCGGCACAGGTAAGCCTTTTTGGGGGTGCCAGTGAGGTGCAGATACCCGAGCCCGAAGTTCCACCGTGTGAAGAATGGGGAACGATGAAAAAGCTCAAACAAGAGAAAGAGGTGGTGGGCGTGTATATCTCTGGACATCCATTGGACGACTATAAGATAGAAATGGAGACTTTCACCAACTGTAAAGTCGCTGCCTTTAACCATTTGAAAAACTTTCTCAACAAGGAGTTGTGCTTTGGAGGGATCGTTGGTGATGTGCAACACCGAGAAACAAAGGCAGGAAAGGGATGGGCTATTTTTAGCGTGGAGGACTATGAGGATAGCTTTGAGTTTAAGATTTTTGGGGAGGACTACTTAAAATGGCGGCATTTCTTGGTGCCCAACTCCTTTGTGTATGGACGTGTTTTTGTAAAGCCGGGATGGCCAGATCGCGTAACAGGAAAAATAGGGGAGCCTCGATTGCAGTATAACAGTTTTCAAATGTTGCAGGATGTAATGGAGAATCAATCCAAAAAGTTGACGCTTCAGCTTTTTCTCAATGAGGTGGAAGATGGCACAATTGACTCCATGAAAGAGGTAATGAGCAGCCATAAAGGAGACAAGTCCCTGTTTTTTGCGATCTATGAAACGAAAGATAAAATAAAGTTGACCATGCCCAGTAGGAAACACAAGGTCAATATCTCGAAGGGATTGTTGGATGAACTTCACGAGAGGCAAATTCGTTATAAATTGAATTAGCTCTAAGGAATAGAAAGAACCAATACCTTCATTTCCGAAACATATAGCAAGGTGTAAGGTTTCGTATAAAATTTGACTATTTTTGTTCATTCATTAAAATTAAGATTATGGCATTAGAAATAACAGACGCGACATTTGAAGAAACGGTTTTGAAAAGTGATAAGCCGGTATTGGTTGACTTTTGGGCAGCTTGGTGCGGGCCCTGCCGAATGGTAGGCCCTATCATTGAAGAAATCAGCAAGGAATACGAGGGCAAGGCCGTTGTAGGTAAGGTTGATGTGGATGCAAACCAAGAGTTTGCCGCCAAATATGGTGTGCGGAATATTCCCACCGTATTGGTCTTTCAGAACGGTGAAGTAGTGGGCAGACAGGTAGGTGTGGCCCCTAAAAATGTATACGCTGAGGCGATTGATACACTTTTGTAAAGCCTTGGAAAGAAATAAATGTACAAAAGGCTTGGCTTATTGCTAAGCCTTTTGTTATTTTTATGCAGCCTTCTCACCCTACCATTTCTCGTTAGAAATAGGTGCGGTGCAATATTTTTAGGTTTAGACTTGGCAATCGTGTTTTTTAATCCCTACAATGGGGATTTTTTGTAACTTAACAGAGATAAATTTAAATGGGAAAAATAAATAAAGTACAGGATAAGATTGATGGAAAACTACTTGAGGCACGTAAGGTTTTCCTCTGGGGAATGGTGGATGACAAAAGCGCACGTCACGTAGTGGACCGTTTGCTTTATCTTGACGCCCTCAATCACGAAGAGATTAAACTGTATATAAACAGCCCAGGAGGGTATGTAACCGCGGGATTTTCCATTTATGACACCATGCGTGAAATTAAAAGTCCCGTTTCTACCATTTGTTCGGGTTTGGCTGCTTCCATGGGAAGTATCCTGCTCTCGGCCGGCGAAAAGGGAAAACGATTGATCCAGCCCCATGCTCGGGTGATGATCCACCAGCCCAGTGGAGGAGCCAGGGGAGTGGCCAGTGATATAGAAATCACTGCCCAGGAAATCTTAAAGACCAAGGAAATTAGTGCTCGTATATTGGCCAAAAACTGTGGACAATCGTTTGAAAAGATAATGAAAGACTTTAACCGTGACCATTGGATGGGTGCCGAGGAATCTGTGGAATACGGAATCGCAGATAAAATAATTAAATAATCATCATATAACCAATTAGTAAATTTCCTTTGCTGCAATTCCTGCAGACAGGAAATTTTCTTCTAAAAATCTTAAATTATGAAAAAATCAGTATTGATATTAACGCTAAGTGCGTGGGCTCTCTTCGGATGTAAGAGTGGTGAAAAACACGATATTTTTTTAGACACCCCCAGAGAAAGCTCCGCCTCTAAAATCGACGGGCATAATTCTGAAACTTCACTCGATTGGGCAGGAACTTACGAAGCGACCTCTCCTTGTGCCGATTGCGATGGCATCAAAACCGAATTGAAACTAAACAAGGATAAAACCTTCGTTCTTACCCAAACTTATGAAGGTGCCTCCGATGACAGCCGTAACTTTAACGGCACGGGTAATTTTGCTTGGGACGATTCAGGTTCTAAAATAACCTTGAACACAGAAGATCTTAAGATAGTGTTCAAAGTGGGCGAAAATCACGTGACCTTGATAGATATGAAAGGCAATGTGGTAAGCAAGAAATTAGGCAATTTCTACGTATTAAAAAAGAGAAAATAACGTTGGGAAAGGGAAGGTTTGGAATACGAAGAGAGAATAGGTTTTCTCTTTTCAAATCTTTCTTTCCGCTGTTTTGGATATAGAAAGGGAAATAAATGAGATCACCGGTTTCAAGAACCTCGAACTGCTTGCAAAACAAGTGGTAGAAGGCTTTATTTCCGGCCTGCATAAAAGTCCCTTTCACGGTTTTTCAGCTGAATTTGCCGAACATAAAATCTATAACGACGGAGAAAGCACAAAACATATCGATTGGAAGCTCTTCGCGAAGACCGATAAGCTATATACCAAGCGATATGAGGAAGAAACCAATCTGCGCTGCCACTTGATCGTAGACAACAGCAGTTCCATGCACTACCCTCATTTGAAGCATTTCCATATAAATTCATTGAATAAAATTAGTTTTTCCGTATTGGCTTCAGCGGCCATAATGAATTTGATGAAACGTCAGCGCGATGCTGTGGGATTGAGTATTTACAGTGAGGAATATGAATTTTATGCTTCTGAAAAAGGCAGTGAACGCCACCATCGAATGCTATTGCACGAGTTGAATCAAGCCTTGCTGGCCCATCAGAAAAAAAGTAAGACCCGAACCTATGAACACCTGCATTTAATTGCCGAGAAATTGAAACGGCGTTCCTTGGTCTTTCTTTTTACGGACATGCTCCAAAGCGATGTGGAATCGGAGAAGCTTTTTGAAGCCCTACAACACTTAAAATACAACAAACACGAAGTCATTCTCTTCCATACTTTTGATAGGAAGCGGGAAGTGAATTTCAATTTTACCAATCGGCCCAAGCGTTTTGTCGATGTGGAAACCGGAGCTCATGTTAACTTGTACGCCGATAACATAAAGGAGCAGTACGAGGAAGCTGTTAGTGCCTATTTCAAGGAACTCAAACTTCGATGTGGTCAATATAGGATCAAATACGTTCTGGCAGATATCAATGAAAGTTTCAACAAGATATTGACCACCTATTTGGTGGAACGACAGAAGTTTGGGTAGTTTCAGGGTTCGGTGTGAGCAGGCCGGAAATAGGTTGCCCATTTCTGGATGAGAATTTATCAATCAAGATTCAGTTGGTTTTCAACAGATTGCCAATTTCCCTCTTTTGAAATTTTTATATGACATGCTACCTAAGTAAGTTTTTAATTTCAAAAGCGTATATCATCAACGCTTTACGTTGTACGTATCGGTTCTTGATTCAACTGGCGGGGCAGTCTTGGTCCTTTCTTGTGCATTAGTAGCTTCAATAGGCAGAAATAGAGGTGGAAGATTAGGATTATTTAATTTATTTTTTTCAAAAATAGTTTGTCGATATGAAATGGAGTGCTATATTTGCCACCGCTTAATACGGCAAGAGCACAGTCTCAAAAATGTATAGTAACAATATTACCAATCGACTGTTGTCGATTACCGTACAAACGGATTTATAATATTGGTCTGGTAGTTCAGTTGGTTAGAATACCTGCCTGTCACGCAGGGGGTCGCGAGTTCGAGTCTCGTCCAGACCGCTACTTCCACTTCGCTCAGTAACCGCGGAGTAGAAAAATAATGTTGTGTTGTCCCGAATTAACTTCGGGATGTGGTTTAGAAATAGACCGATGAGAAGCTTTTCCTGAAGCCCGCAATGAGCGGAGCCGAAGTGGAGAGGCTTTTTTTGTTTTAACACGATATTTATGCGATTTTGGTAATTTTGGGTGCCCCATAGGGTGCCCCAAATAAATTCTCGGGTGCCCCACTTTTCATAAACTTCAAAAAAATGAAAAGTATTGCATTATCAATTCTATTTTTAATTCAAAAATCTAAACTTAATTCTCAAGGAAAATGTCCTATTCGCTGTAGAATTACACTAAATGGAAAGCGAAAAGAATTTTCAACCGGATTATTTATTGAACCCAAATTCTGGGATAGTAAAAGTCAACTTGCCAAGTTTTCTGACGAGAGTGATTTTATCAATGACAGCCTCTCTATAATTCTCCAAAATCTTAGAAATTCCTATCTTAAACTGAAAGTAAAAGCTGCAACATTTGCGGTTGCAGATATTATTCTAGATTATAAAGGGGAAACCACCCAGAAGGAGCAAGGATTAATGGAAGTCTATAACATTCATAGTGACCGTATAAAGAAATTAGTCGGGAAAGATATTAAAGAAGTTACCTACAGTAAATATCTAGAGTCAGGAATACATCTACAGAACTTCATAAAATGGAAATTTAAAACTAATGATGTTCAGATTAACAGCCTCAAATATAACTTCGTGACAGAGTTTGAATATTATCTAAAAACAGAAAAGAATTTACAGCAGAGTACTATTAATAAAGCAATACAGCGTTTCCGGCGGGTTGTTAAGTATGCTATTGCTGAGGATTATCTGGAAAGAGACCCATTCATATTGTATAAGCCTAAAGTGATAAAAAAGGAAGTAGTATTTCTCTCCAGAAAGGAATTGAAGAAGCTTGAAGAATACGATTTTACAAGTGAGCGCTTAGGATATTATCGTGACCAATTTATCTTTTGCTGTTATACAGGACTAGGTTTTAAGGAAATGTCAAACTTGAAGAAGGAGAATATCGTCGAAGGTTTTGATAAAAAGCTTTGGATTGAGGTGCATCGTGAAAAGACGAATAGGGTTTATAGGGTTCCTATTCTAAAAAAGGCAGCTAATCTGATTGAAAAATTTGAAAATGAGGATGAGGCATATGTATTTCCCAAATCACATAATGCTGTATTCAATAGATATTTAAAAGAAATTGCTGCAATTGTGGGAATCAAGAAACGGCTCACTCATCATATAGCTAGAAAAACATTTGCTTCTACGGTACTTTTATATAACGATGTGCCTATGGAAATAGTAAGCAAGCTGCTTGGTCACACGAAACTGCAAACCACACAAGAACATTATGGGCAAATTGTAGAGAAAAGATTAAGTCAAGAGATTGATAGAATTGGTGATTTTTTATAAATTAGTTACTATCCCATTTAAACCGGTAATAATTTTTTTAAAAATGACTATAAAACAACTAGCATTTCGGGATTATTTGTTGAAAAAATTAGGATTTGAAGAGGATTCTTTTACAGAGGATTTTGCGGAAATCTTACAACGATTCTCCTTCTTGTATAAAAAAGTTGGAGCTCTTACTGAAGAAAAATATCAAAATTTAAGTGATGACCGTCAAAGATACTATGTTTATATACAGGGTATAGGTTACGTCTCGGACACCTTTGGAATTATTGATGTTTTATTATGGGAATATAATAAAAGGAGATACCAAGATTTCCCATTAATATCCAGCTCTAAAAGATATGTTTCAGCCACTGATTTGGCAAATTTTGTTTATTGTAATGCGGGATTCTCTATAGCAAGTACTTTTGATTTACCGAAAAGTACTCTATCTGAACTTGGCACTGATTTTCACGAAGATCATAGGCTTATAAAAGATTACCCAGACCGATTTGAGGTTAATAAAAAAAGAGAACGTGTTTATGATGAAGAGAACAAGGGGTTTTTTACTGAAATTGAAAAATCAACACTCTACTTTGCGGGACATTCAACTTCAGAAAAACCAAATTACTTTATTAATAAAGAGAAGAATTTCATCGGTCAACCTGACTATATTTTTAGAAATGAGAATGGAGTTTACTTTGTAGTCGAAGAAAAATTTCAGAAAAGCACATATGGGAAGGAAAAAAAATTCTACAATACCCATAAAATTCAGCTAGCAAGTTACATCAATTATATCGAAGAGTATGATATTAGATATGGTTACCTGGTTTATTGGATTTATGATGACGAGTATAACACCAATATTGAAAGATGTTACATTTATCGTATAAATAATGGAGGTGCACTTCAAACCTTTTTAAATGACACGATGAAGGAAGTTCAAGATTTTAGAAAAAAGAAAATGATTGAATTCGATCGTGAAACTATTAACCCCGTGAAATGTGCAAAATGTGTACACGTTTTATTGTGTGGACATAAAACGGGGAGACACGAGGACTTATCTTATCCATATAACTATAATTATTTGAGGTTGTATTACGCCGAATATCCAGATATACTAAAAAAGGATTAACTCCGTAATATTTGAAAAACAAATTCATTTTAATTTTTTTTTTCAAAAACCCCCTCCATTTCCAAGAACCCAGTATAATTAAAATAACACCCCTCCCTACTTCTGAGCGAGGGGATGGTCCCCACGACGTAATTTAAATTTATTTTATTATGGTTACAGTTAAGGGATTCAAAAAGAGAGAATCTAAGGATGGAAACGAATTCTTCGTGTTGGTTTTGCAGGGAGGTGTATTTCCAGTTAGAAGCAAGGAAACAGACAGAATGTATTTCACTGCAAAGACTTGCACGGTGCCTAGCACTTTTGACGAAGAAACTTGCCAGCAGTTAATTGGCAGTCAGTTTCCAGGACAAATTGTGAGGGTTGAAACAGAACCTTATGAATACGCCGTTCCTGAAACGGGAGAAATTATTGAACTTTCCCACCGATGGGAATATAGCGATGAATCCGCTAAGAACGTTATTGCCGAAGCTGAGGTAATGTAGTGTTTAATAACAGATAGAAGAGAGCCATTAGTGGCTCTTTTTCTATTTGTTATATATACTAACTAAAAAATTATATACAAGAAATTATATTATGGAACTAAAAAAAGCACAAAGACAGCAGGTAAAACTACGTGTTGGTCTGTCAGGCCCTTCCGGGTTTGGAAAAACATATTCTGCCCTCCTTCTGGGGTATGGCATAACAGGGGATTATACAAAGATTGCCGTTATAGATACTGAAAATCAATCAGCTAGTTTATATTCCCATTTGGGGGAGTATAATACTTTAAACCTAAGCCCACCTTACTCACCAGAATCTTACATTAAAGCCATTGAAATGTGCGAGAAAGCACAGATTGAGGTCATCATCATTGATAGCATAAGCCACGAGTGGAATGGAAAGGGCGGCTGTTTAGATATTCACGAGAAATTTGGTGGCCGGTTTCAGGATTGGGCAAAAGTCACACCAAGACATCAAGCATTTATCGACAAAATTTTACAGTCAAAGTGCCACATTATAACTACTGTGAGAACTAAGGTGGATTATTCAATGGATCAAGACGGAAACGGTAAAACAAAAGTCACGAAACACGGATTGAAGGAAGTTACTCGTGAAGGTTTTGAATACGAATTAACGGTAAACTTTGAATTGATTAATGGAAATCATCTTGCTTCTGCTTCTAAGGACAGAACAGGCTTGTTTGCCAATAAGCCTGAGTTTATCATTAATGCGGCGACAGGGAAGAAGTTGATGAAATGGTGTAATAACGGAGCTGAGTTAGAAGAAGCTCGTGCTGAAATCGCTAAATGCGAAACGGTAGAAGGGTTACGTCATATTTACACTAAATACCCGAACTATCAGTCGGACCTTTTACCAGAAATGCTAGAGAAAAAGTCTATGATTGAAAATGTCAATTTAGAGCTTATGCCTACAGAAGAAATTATTGAACAACAACAAATCATTGAAGATGGAAACACTAAATCATAACGAGTTAATAATCCCAGAAAGGGAGATAATAACAACAAACAGAAAACCATTTATCGAGGCTAACACAAAAAACGTTAGCCTTTCTCATTTAGAGACGGATTGTGTCATTCCGGTGTTTTCAAAAGATAATGAAATGACCATTTCACATCAAGAGTTTATTCACAATGCTTTAGGTGTTGCGGAACAAATATTTGGAGGTTCAGGTTCATTGATTCCTGAAATTAGAACAAGTCACGTTGTAAAAGGTAGAATACCATCTGCAATAGGCAAACCTGTAAAGGATTTATTGGATAATGAGAAAACGCTGTATTATGAACGGATGATGTTCGCGATTGAAATTCCTGGGGTAACAGCTATGATTAATGGTAATCAGTTAAATCTAACTCTGGGAGGAATAAGGGTGTACAATCACGAAAATCTTTATAACAAAAAAACCTTTGAGAGATTCAAGTTTTTTATAGGTTTCAAGAATATGGTCTGTTGCAATATGTGCGTATCATCCGACGGTTATGTGGGAGATATTCGAGTGGCTTCAACACAAGAACTTGAATCTAAGATTTTTGAAATAATCACCTCTTATAATCAACAGGCGCATATAACTGCGTTGCAAAAGTTCCCAGAATATGAGTTGAGTGAAAGACAGTTTGCCCAATTAATAGGTCGCTGTAGGCTATACAATTATCTGCCAAAACAAGAGAAAGAGAACTTGACTCCTTTGTTGATGAATGACGGACAGATAGCTACCGTTGCAAAACAGTATTACGAGGATGAAAATTTTCATCGCAACGGAAATGGCTCCATAAATCTTTGGAACTTTTTCAATTTGTTTACTGAAGCGAATAAATCGAGTTACATCGACACGTTTACTGAACGTAGCTTGAATGCATACGAGTTAACTCAAGCAATACAGAATTCATTGGAAAACAAAACTTCCAATTGGTTCTTAAATTAAATTACTATAGCTAAAAAAGCGTGGTCCAAATGGCTGCGCTTTTATCTTAACGATTATGAAAAATGAAAACTATGCCGAATATTTTCAATACTGCTCTCCCAATACAATAATGGTGGTGACGTGGTACAATAAGTTGAAGGAAATCTATTGTCCGTTTAATGTGCTTGTTAAGGATAAAGTTGGCAACTTGGCCATAGGCCAGAAAGCCAAAGTTACTTCTGTCAAACTATCATCAAACGGCGTTACCGTTTTTATTATAAATGACCAAGCCTACTATTATAGCTATTTCGACATTTTACTCGATACTGTATAATACTATGGCTAAAATTCGCTAGCGATGTGCTTTATGCTGTATTTTCTTTACTCGATTCTTATGAGACGGTTTTGCACGTTAAACAAAAACCACTGAAAAGTAATCAGATATTTTATTTGCACTGTGTGCACTAACTGCATAATTTAATATCTTGTGCATACAATGCACATAGTGCAATAATATTTTGAATATGCTATATACACAACTTCGATTTGAAAGCTTTTTGAATATTCAAGCCTACTGCAAATTGCAGATGGAATTTTTGAAATACGATGAAGATTATCCTAAAATAAATAGGTTGATTAAAAACCCGGAGGAGAACTTATCAATTACTATTCAGGATTTATTTGAATATGAAGATGACCCCACATTAAGTAGTCAAATATCAAGAGAAATAAAGTTTGAAAAAGATTTCTTATTGCCGTCTATTGATTTGATGGCAAAGAATTATTTTGAAATGCTTCAAAATGAGGCTGATGTTAAAGGGATTCTAACCCTCGAAGGACGGGATACTTATGCACAAAAGAAAATTATCCTAATTAGAAGTTATCGTGATAAGATAAAAGATGTTGTTTTCCTGACAAACGAGATTAAGGAATTGCTTTCTTCGCAACTATTAATAATCGAGGATAGGCTTACCTCTTGGATTCATAATCCAGTGACCGATTTTAAGAAAAAAATTCAATTCAATTTAATTAGAGCAGATGTTATTTATTTTTTTCATCTATTAAAAATGAATAAGGTCATAGAGGAAATGAAAGATGCGGAATTGGGCAATATTATTGACAATGTTTGCACCTGTCTTCCGAACGAAAATTCCAAAGCGTATATTCCTATTACCAACTCCAGATCGACTCTAAATGATTATAGAAATTCAAACAACAATAACAGTATCGAAAAATCGATTGTCAGAATTCAAAGGTTTATTAATAGCAATTTTTTTAATCATTAGATTTCCGGGGTTACTTTTTTGACCCCAACCTTCCGTAATCATCACTATAGTTTTGCTCTTTATTCGGTTAGTATTACAGCCGTTTAAATGGCAAAATAGCGCTTTAAGATTAATCTTTCCTTGCCGTTTATTCTTTCTGTAATAAACTATTTCTGACCGATAACTTAAATTAAATACTGTTTTTAAATAGTGAGCAGTAAAAGTTATTATGAGTAATGAAATAAATAAAATTGAGGAAACAAATCCTCTAAAGGGGAATAACAAGCCTTTAAAACTTTCTGAAGTGTTCGTCCGATATAAATTAAAACCTAAGCGAAATTTTATTTGGGGAGGAATTATGGAGAAATCATTTGGAATATTTTTTGGACCAAGTAAATCCGGCAAAACAGTGTTTTGTGAAAACCTAGCAATGAATTTAGCCACAGGTAGAAGTGAATATTTTGGCAATAGATTAAAAGGTTTGCCAATTGTAGTTCTTTTCGTTGGCTTAGAGGAGTTTTGGGAAAATAGAGCTGCGAGGAATAAACAGCAATATGAAACATTTTCGGAAGCTGAGCGGAAATTACTTGATGAAAACTATCATTATCAATCTTACGATTTTAAGCGACATCTAACTACAATAGAGCATTTTAAAGACTTGGAAGAGCTAATAAGAAATTCTGGTGCTGAGGTTATTTTTATAGACAGTCTTACTAGACTTAATCACGGAACTATGGAGGATAGTAAAACTGCTGAGGTAATTATGGAAAGGCTTCACGAAATCCAAATTAATACTTCGACTACAATTATTTGTGTGCATCATACGCCAAAGATGAATGATTCATCTATTACAATGGATAAAATTAAAGGAAGTTCGGTATTTGCGCAGGAATCGGATTTCGCATATGGAATAAATAGAACTTCATTAGGCGTACGTTACGTAAAGACAGTTTTCTTAAGATACGCAGATGATTCAGAAGAGAAAGTTAAGGAATTTCAATTTGAGCCCTCTACTAGACTTAAGTTTATTGGAGAGGATTACGAAGAAGAAATTTTGAATAGGAGTGACAGAAGAAGAGACGATGAGAAACGAGAACTGATTATTAAAACGGTGGATAGTTACTACTGCAAGACAATATCTACGAAAGATTTAGTGAAACTGCTAAAACCTATTCTTGGAATTCAAGAGAGACAAATAAAAGGGCTTATCTCGGAATTGGTTAAGGAGAAAAAAATAAACAGTCCCAAACGTGGATATTATGAATCCATAAATTGCACAAATAAGGAAGGAGGGAGTGATGAAAAAGAATAAATCAACCGCCGGAATAATTTATTCAGTAAAGAATAAAATTACTGGAGAATTTTACATCGGCGCCACAACAGACTCCGTTAACAGCCGAAAAAAAGACCACCTTCAAAAAGCTAATAAAGGCACTGGTCACCCTTTTCAAGAAGCAATAGCCACCTATGGTCCTGAAGCTTTTGAGTGGTCGGAAATTGATTACGCAGGCAGTATAGACGAGCTCGCCAGAAAGGAGAAAAAGTATATAGTTAAATACAATTCGCAAACAGACGGCTATAATTCAGACATTGGCGGAAGCCTTAAAAAGACAGTTTACCAATACAGTCTTGATGATGGCGACCTAATTGGTAAATATGAATCATTGGATTGTGCAGCTAGTGCAGTCAATGCAGATAAGAAAAGTATTTCGAGGGCGTGCTTGAACGTAAATAACCAATATAAAGGTTTTTATTGGAGCTATGATTTGACTATTCCCTTTGTAGCGAATAAAGACAAACGGCAAAAAGAAGTAATCCAATTAGATAGTGAGGGCAACAAAATTGCAAAATTCATTTCGGTTGCTGAGGCTTCAAGACAGACAGGGGTGAATAAAAGTTCCATAGCAAAAGTCTGTCGGGGGGAACTTGAAAAAACGGCTGGATTTATTTGGCAATATTCTGAATAGCGGAAAAATAAAATGAGTTAGTCTGGAAGAGTAGGTGGAAAACAAAAAATAATGTTAATTTTAACTCTAAAATTTCACCTACTCCCCAGGTTTATAACTGAATTAAAGACTAAACAAGATGACTAATCTGTCATTTTGTAGATTATTGGCGTATTACACTCTCACTTTGAGATAAAAATGCCCACTAAATACAAATTAAAAAAACGTACTTAACCCTATAATTAAGAAATTAGAAAATAAATGTTCGAACAAACATTCAAAAATATAGATGACCTCCTGTTTAAAGATGCAGGAGCAGATAGTGAACTAGACTACATAGGACAAACCTCTTGGATTATGTTTCTGCGCTATCTAGACGATTTAGAAAAAGACAAAGCAGATGAAGCTGCTTTACAAGGAAAAGAATACAGTTTTATACTAGATGAAGAATATCGTTGGAACAATTGGGCAATGCCTAAAGATGCCAATGGAGAGCTAGACCACCACGTAGCCTTAACAGGACCGGATTTAATTCAGTTTGTTGATAGTAAGCTATATCCATATATGGCGGGGTTTAGACAAAGAGCAGATAACCCACAAACCATAGAATATAAGATAGGTGAAATCTTCTCAGAGCTTAAAAACAAAATTCAAAGCGGATATATACTGCGTGAAATTTTAGGATATATAGATGAATTACCTTTCCGTAGTTCTAAGGATAAACACGAGTTAAGCCACCTCTACGAAACCAAGATTAAAAATATGGGCAATGCTGGGCGTAACGGCGGACAGTATTACACCCCAAGACCACTTATTAGGGCGATGATTGAAGTAATTAAGCCGCAAATAGGTGAGAAGATTTATGACGGTGCAGCCGGTTCCTGCGGTTTCTTGTGCGAAGCCTACGACTTTATGTATGAAAGGATGGATAAAACCACTTCCAACCTTAAAACGCTACAAGAAGATACTTTTTACGGAAAAGAAAAAAAGAACCTAGCCTATGTAATTGGGATAATGAATATGATACTCCACGGCATTGAAGCCCCAAATATCATTCACACCAATACGTTAGGAGAAAATATACGGGACATACAGGAGAAAAACCGTTACCACGTTATATTAGCCAATCCACCATTTGGAGGAAAGGAGCGTAAGGAAGTACAGCAGAACTTTGATATCAAGACAGGAGAAACTGCATTTCTGTTCTTACAGCATTTTTTAAAAAGTTTAAAAACAGGTGGACGTGCAGCTATAGTAATTAAGAACACATTTTTAAGCAATACCGATAATGCTTCTATAGCGTTGCGGAAGTTATTGCTAGAAACCTGTAAACTCCACACTATATTGGATATGCCAGGCGGAACCTTTTTAGGAGCAGGTGTAAAAACAGTAGTGCTGTTTTTTGAAAAAGGCGAACCCACTAAAAAAATATGGTATTACCAATTAAACCCAGGGAGAAATATGGGTAAAACAAATCCATTAAATGATAAAGATTTAGAGGAATTTGTCACCCTGAGCTCGTCGAAGGGCGAAACAGAAAAATCTTGGAATCTTAAAGTGGCAGATGTAGATGAAGATACTTGTGATTTAAGTGTGAAAAATCCTAACACACCAGAGGAAGAGCCACTACGTAGTCCGGAAGATATTCTGGCGGAAATGGAAAGCTTAGATACAGAAACCAATGCTATTTTAGCATCTATAAAGGAGTTGATATGAAGGAAGGGTGGAGAATTAGGAAGCTGAAAGATATCGGTAGGGTTCAAACAGGTACAACTCCCCCTACAAAACATAAAAATAATTATGGTGATTTTATTCCATTTGTAAAGCCTGCGCATTTTAAAACTAATGGGGAAATTGATTCAGGGGATTCAATGTTGAGTGAAGAAGGATTAAAAAAAGGAAGGTTGTTTTGTGCTAATTCTGTTTTAATGGTTTGTATAGGAGCTACCATAGGTAAAGTGGGATTTACAGAGGAAGCAGTAAGTTCTAATCAACAGATTAATGGAATATCACCTAATAGGGATGTTAACTACAAATATGTGTATTATGTAATGGTGTCTGAATTATTTCAAAATAAGATAAGAGAGGAAGGAAGAAGTGCTCAAGCAACATTACCAATAATTAATAAGTCCAAATGGGAAAATTTAGAAATCCCAATCCCACCCCTCCAAGAACAACAACAAATAGTAGCCATTTTAGACGAAGCTTTTGAAGCCATAGACCAAGCCATCGCCAATATTGAAAAGAATATTGAAAATGCTCAGGAACTCTTTCAATCTAAATTGAACGAAATCTTTAGCCAACGTGGTGAGGGATGGGAGGAAATACCAATCGAAAAAGTATCAAAAGTGGTTAATGGATATAGCTTTAAAAGCAAGGATTTTTCTCCGGAAAATAAAATTAAATCAATCAAAATCACCAATGTCGGTATAATGGAGTTTGTAGAAGACCCATCCAATAATTTGCCATTTAGCTTTTTAGAAGAATATTCAAAAGTAAAGATTAATGAGGGAGACTTAGTTTTAGCCTTAACCCGTACAATTATTAAAGGAGGTCTAAAGGTTGCAAAAGTTCCAAATAGTTATAATGGTTCATTATTAAATCAACGTGTTGCTGCGATTGTCCCAAACACTAAAATGATTGATAGTAATTATCTTTATTATTACTTCAGTTCTGATATAGTTTATAATTATGTTTTAGATCACGTTAATACGTTAATGCAACCAAATTTATCAATTAATGATTTGAAGAATATGCCTGTTCCAATAACTTCAATTGAAAATCAAAGGGCTATTAGTTCACAGATAGAGCATTTGTCAGAACAAATAAGCTCTTACAATGACCAATTAAACATTAAGTTAAATAATTTAGAAGAACTTAAAAAATCCATTCTTCAAAAAGCTTTTGCGGGAGAGTTGACGAATAATCAGGTAGATAATTTGCAACTAGCTGCTGAGCCAGAAACAGATTACTAGAAGCTAAATCTATGAATATAAAGCACATTGACCCTTATGTTCCTAAAACTCTCGAAGAGGGTGATCCATTTGATAATTGCAAATTGGAAAGGAAGAAATATGCTGAGGTTCTTACCACCATTGTATCCACTTATGCAGATGGATTCGTGTTAGCAATTAATAATAAATGGGGAACTGGTAAAACCACCTTTATTAGAATGTGGAAACAACAACTAAAGAATGAAAAATTTCAGACTCTTTACTTTAATGCTTGGGAAAATGATTTCCAACCAGAAGTTTTAATAGCCCTAATTTCTGAGTTAAGTGAGTTAAGAGATAAGGGAGAAGAGAATTTTAATTCATTAGTTGAAAAAGCTGCAAAGTTTTTACGAAAGGCAGCTCCAGCTGTTGCAAAAGGAGTTGTTTCAAAAGCTCTTGGAGAAGGGGCAATCGCTGATTTATCTGAAGCCGTCACTGAATTTACGACGGAAGAGCTTGAAGGTCAAATACAATCCTTTACCGATGCTAAAAAGGGAATTATTGATTTTAGGACTAGTTTAGAAAAATTTGTTAAAAAGGTAAATAATGGAAAACCAGTAGTTTTTATAATTGATGAATTGGATAGATGCAGACCAAATTATGCTGTTTCTGTTTTAGAAGAAGTTAAGCATCTATTTTCTGTTCCAGGAATAGTATTCGTGCTATCCATAGATAAAGAACAGCTTGGTCATGCGATAAGAGGGGTGTATGGGAGTGAGCATATCGATAGTGATGAATATTTACGGCGATTCATTGACGTTGAGTATACTTTACCCGAACCTTCTACTGACTTATATGTTGATTATCTTTATGATTATTTCAACTTTAATAGTTTTTTTTCACACGAAGAGCGTCAACAATATACAATTGTAAATGACGACCCACATACTCTAAAAGCTTTTGCGAAAACATTATTTAAAAAATCAAAATTAACATTGCGTCAGCAGTTAAGTATTGTGTCTCAAACTAAACTAACTATAAAAAGCTTTAGGTTAAGTGATTTTGTTATTCCAAATCTGCTGATATTTTTGGTGTATGCTCGTGACCGACAAAAATCATTCTATAAAAAGGTATGTTCCAAATCACTCTCACTTCAAGAAGTAATTGATAATTACGAAAAAATAATTACAGATTTAACCGACGATAATCTAAACAAACAAGAAAGAGAATCCTTTTTATGGGTTATGGTATTTTTAATTCAGACATATAATAATTCTCTACAATATCCAGAAAAAATGAACCTGTTAGTTAATGAAGGTGAGACTCCTAAGTTTACATTAACTTCAAGTCTCGATAAATCTGAAGATAATCTAGATATTATACGTTATTTAAAAGCCTTCAATCTTAGGAGATTTGGAGGAGATATCGCTATAGATCATTTAATTGAAAAAATAAATCTATTAGCTCCATTTACAGAAGGAAAATGAACGAAGCTCAAACCAAACACGATTTAATAACACCCGCCTTGCACGAGGCAGGGTGGGGTATTGTTGAGGAATCTCGCTTGCGTTTAGAGTTTCCTATAACAAAGGGACGTTTAATTGGTCAAGGAAAACGTGCCAAACCTATTTATGCCGATTATGTTTTAGAATATAAAAACAGAAGGTTAGGTGTTGTAGAAGCCAAAAAGCGTGGTTTATACTATACAGATGGATTAGGTCAAGCAAAAGACTATGCAGAACGTCTTAAAATCCGTTATGCCTACGCCACAAATGGATTAAAAATCTATGGCGTAGATATGGATGAAGCCACAGAAGGTGACGTTTCAAAATTCCCTACACCAGATGAATTATGGGAAATGACCTTTCCTAAACCTAAAGAAGAATACAAGGTTGAAATTGCAGACTGGAAAGAACGACTGTTTTCTATTCCATTTGAAGATAGAAGTGGTACTTGGCAACTTAGATATTATCAAGAAAATGCAATTACTAAAGTCCTTGAAGGCATAGCTGAGAAAAAGGATAGACTTTTATTAACCCTAGCAACAGGAACAGGAAAAACTGCAATAGCATTCCAAATTGCTTGGAAATTATTTCACGCCAAATGGAACTTAAAACGAGATGGAAGTAGAAGACCACGAATTCTATTTTTAGCTGACAGAAACATTTTAGCAGACCAAGCTTTTAATTCTTTTAATGCCTTTGATGAAGATGCTTTAGTACGTATTGCTCCTTCTGAAATTAGCAAGAAGAAGCGTGTTCCTAAAAATGGAAATATCTTTTTCACCATATTTCAAACCTTTATGAGTGGTCCAGAAGATTCACCCTACTTTGGAGAATACCCACCAGACTTTTTTGATTTTATAATAATAGACGAATGTCATCGTGGCGGAAATAAGGATGAAAGTTCTTGGCGAGCTATTATGGAATATTTCAGCCCAGCAGTTCAACTAGGGTTAACAGCTACACCAAAACGTGATATCAATGGAGATACCTATAAATATTTTGGTGAGCCAGTGTATATCTATTCTCTAAAAGAAGGAATTAATGATGGTTTCCTAACACCATTTAAAGTAAAGGAAATTAGCACAACATTAGATGAATACACCTATACCGATGATGATGATATAGAGTTTGGCGAGGTAGAAGAAGGTAGAGTTTATACAGAATCAGATTTCAACAGGATTATTGAAATACAAGAGCGTGAAGCCTATCGTGTAAAGCTATTTATGGATAGTATTAATCAAACACAAAAGACTTTAGTGTTCTGTGCTACTCAAATTCACGCAGCTGCAGTAAGAGATTTAATAAATCAATACGCAACCAGTAAAAATCCAAACTATTGCCACAGAGTTACAGCAGATGATGGTAAAATTGGAGAAATGCACCTACGAGATTTTCAAGATAATGAAAAGAGCATTCCTACCATTCTTACTACTTCTCAAAAGCTAAGCACGGGAGTAGATGCCCCCGAAATAAGAAATATAGTATTGATGCGTCCTGTTAACTCAATGATTGAATTTAAGCAGATTGTAGGGCGTGGAACAAGGTTGTTTGATAGTAAGGATTACTTTACTATTTACGACTTTGTAAAGGCTCATAAACACTTTCAGGACCCAGAATGGGATGGTGAACCTTTAGACCCAGCAGAACCTGAAGGTAGAGGCGGTGGGAAATGTAAAGATTGTGGAGAAAAACCTTGCATCTGTGTAAAAGAACCAGAACCACTTTGCTATAAATGTGAGAATGATCCTTGTGTTTGTGAAGAACCCCCTAGAGAACTCATAAAAATAAAATTATCAGAAAAGAAAACGCTGGAAATAGACTCGATGATTAAAACCTCCTTTTGGAATTCCGACGGGAAACCAATTTCCGCAGAAGAATTTATAAAAAGTTTATTTGGCGATATCCCTCAACTATTTACTAGTGAGGCTCAATTGCGTGAAATATGGAGTCGCCCTAGTACAAGAAGAAAGCTTCTAGAAGAATTATCTGAAATGGGCTACACAGCTACACAACTAGAAGATTTACGCAGATTAGTTCAAGGAGAGGATAGTGATTTATTTGACGTATTAGCTTTTATAGCCTATAGTAAAAACCTAACACCTAGAATAAGTAGAGCAGAAAGAGCAAAAATATATCTGAATGACTACAGTCCAGAGCAACAGGAGTTTCTGAACTTTGTTTTAAGCCAATATGTACAATCAGGTGTAGAAGAATTAGACGATAGCAAACTCGGAGATTTACTAGTGTTAAAATATCACGCAATTGCAGACGCTAAAACTAAATTAGGAAGTATTGATGATATTAGAAATACATTTATTGGGTTTCAACAACAATTATATACTAGAGCGTCGGGGCAATGAATTTAGTTCTTTTAACTGTTAATATAGCTGAGGAATTAGATGAGTTTATAAATCATTGGTCTAAACTATATTCCTATGTTAATGAAGACCTCTATGATGATTCTATTGACAAAGAAATCTTTATTAAAGAAGATATTCAAAACCTATACACTTGGAAGAATGGAATGAGGTTAAGTGAAGCTAAACAGAGATCAGTAGATATTAAAATAAAAGCTAAGCTTTCAATAATAAATGATTTTAAGAGAAGTACTTCTTTAGATATAGAAGGATTTAAAAAGGAGTTTAAAGACGTAACAACAGTTTGGAGGATATTTTTATTGCATACAATTAAACCACAAGAATTTCCTATTTATGACCAACATATTCACAGAGCCTTTTTATTTATAAACAATGAGGATTGGGGAAATGTTTCTAATTCATCTATTAAAGATAAGCCCAAAGAAGAATTCTATTTTGGCAGGTATTTACCTTTTATAGAAGCAAATGGGTTTAATGATTTAAAGAAGTTAGATAAAGCATTCTTTGCTTTTGGTCAATTTCTTAGAACAAATTACTCTGCAATTATTGAAAAGGATTTTAGAGGAGATTAGTTAAGTTTTTTAATTAGTTCAAGAAGTTACTTATCTCATTGGAAACGAAACTAAGATTCATTAATTTTCAAAATATAATACTAAATAAGGTGTACAATTCGGCATACCCTATTATTTGAAATGCTGTAAATCATTAATTATTAACTAATTAAAGTGAGGAGTTCGAGTCTCGTCCAGACCGCTACTTCCACTTCGCTCAGTAACCGCGGAGTAGAAAAATAATGTTGTGTTGTCCCGAATTAACTTCGGGATGTGGTTTAGAAATAGACCGATGAGAAGCTTTTCCTGAAGCCTGCCTTGTGCGGAGCCGAAGTGGAGAGGCTTTTTTTGTGCCCTAATGTGGCGGTCTATCGCGTATAGTATCTCCTCCACTTTTGGGAATGTGCTATATGGGTCTCTTCAAGGTGGGCCCTTGGGTCCAAGCTGTAGACTTTAATTGTACATCCTCAAAATCTCTACGAGTTCGGGGATTGATTGGATTTCCAGTTTTTCAAATACCCTGTTCTTATACGTGCTGATGGTGGACGTATGTAGGTTCAGTTGGTTGGAAAGCTCTTTAAGTGGGATGCCTTCAACCAGCTTGTTTGCCACTTGCAATTCCCTGTCGGAAAGCGAGTCTAAGGGGCTGCTGTCTGGAGTGTTTTTGTTTAAGGAATGGGAGACGAGCGAATCCTTTACTTCCTCACTGATAAATTTTCCTTTTTCAAGCATTGCCTGTAAGGCTTGATCAATCTTTTCCTTTGAAGACAGTTTGTTCAAAAACCCATCGGCTCCCATTTTTAGATACCTGTGGGCATAGAGATGTTCATCTTGGGAAGAAAAGACAAGGATCTTAGTCTTCGGCTGTTTTAACTTAATATAATCAATACCTTGTTGGAGCGTGCCATTGGGCATATTGACGTCCAATATAATCAAGTCAAAATTTTCTTGGGTGATCAGCGACGAGAGGGCCTTATAGTCCTCCACTTCAGAGAGTACGGCACTTGGCCTAAGTTGTTTAATAACCTGGACCAGACCCATTCGCACTATTCCGTGATCATCCGCAATTAGGATGCGACTGCCACTGTGCATGGTTTGTTTGTTTTTCGATTTAGGGCAGAAAAATAAGGATGCTGGTGCCCACGTTCTCATGGGATACCAGCTCTATTTTTCCTTGTAGCAAGTATACGATATCTCGAGCAATTTTCAAACCAAAACCCACGCCAATTTCTCCCTGGGTACCTCGGAATACGGCATTTTGAAAGGAAAAACAGGTGTCGAGATGTTTTTCAGACATTCCTATTCCCTCGTCAGCAACGGATAGTAAGGTTTTGCCTGACTCTTTTTTAACCGTAAAAACAATAGTACTGTTTAGCTGCGAAAATTTAATGGCATTGTGTACCAGTTTTTTTAAAAGCAGGAAAACCAACGAGTAATCAGATATAAAAATCATGTTTTTATCCCCTTCAAACTGCAGTTGGATGTTTTTGGCAATCAGTTCCTCTTTAAACGTATTTTCCAGGTCCTTGAACAATTCCTCTGCCACAATCTTCGAAGACGCGACTTTAAATTCTGGATTTCTGATTTTTAACCATTCACTGGTGTCTTCCAGAGTTTGTAGGTTTTTTTTTGCGTCAACTTTTATCCGGGGCAAGAGTTTAAAGAATTCCTCCTTAGTAAGGGTCTGATCTTCCACCGCTTGGGTTATCCATAAAATACTTCCGAAGGTCTCTTTTAAATCATGGGAAATTCGGGAAAGCCATTCGGTCTTGAACTGGTTTTCGCCCTGTAATTTTTCGAGCTTAGACTGCAATTCGTCTATGTGTTTTTCCATAAAAAGATATGTGGTTGGTCTCTTTTGAAACGTATTTCTTACATTTGATCTCGGCCCGCGATGGCGACTGTTTTCACTCAGCATCTATCATCACGCCCAGCCATTTCGTAATCATATTGCCCAAGGTTTGTCTCAATAAAGGTTTGGTGAGAAAATCATTCATCCCCGCCCCGGCACATTTTTCTTTTTCGCCCGGCAGGCTGCCAGCTGTAAGGGCAATGATAGGTACTTCCACGTTTTTCTCCAGGGCGCGAATCTTTCGGGTGGCGTCCAAACCATCCATTTTGGGCATCTGAACATCCATTAAAACAATGTCGGGGTGTTCTTGCTGGTAATACTCCACCGCCTCCTCACCATTGCCTGCCTCAATTACCTTGGCCTTGGGGAGAAGATTGCTCAAGAATATTTTTGTTAGATACATATTCACCTCATTGTCTTCTGCGATCAATATTTTTAATTCGGGAATATGGTTGGAAGTCACTTCTGCAGCGGGTGCTATGGGGAGGTGCTCCCGTTGTTTTTTTAAGTTGGATAACACTTCGTACATCTGTTTCATGCGTATGGGTTTTACAAGCCGGTTTTCCACCTGCAGCTCATCACAAGCCTTTTGTAAATTCTCATCATCTGAGGAACTATAAAGAATAATAAAAGGCTGTTCCTCTTTTTGTGCCGGGTGTAGGCTTTTGATCTTTCGTATGGTCTCCAGGCCATCCATAATGGGCATATGGTAGTCCATAATAACAACGTCAAATTCTGGGTGGTCCCTCATTACCAGTATGGCCTCGAGTCCGCTGTCAGCCTCTTCCACATGGATGTGCTTGATTTCAAGCATGCGCCGTAGGATTTTTCGGTTGTTGGCGTTGTCATCTACAATCAGTACATTTTTGATCTCGTGGAGCCCATTCCCGTTTTCTTCGCCTTCTACTCTAAATTCAAGATCAAAGAAAAAGTTGCTGCCTTTTCCCTGTTCGCTTTCCAACTGCAATTTACTGTTTGCCAAGGCCAATAATTTATTGGAAATGGACAGCCCCAGCCCGGTTCCTCCAAACCGTTTGGTGATACTGCCGTCCTCCTGTGCAAATGCCTGGAATATTTCTTCCTGCTTGTCTTTGTGAATGCCAATTCCCGTGTCTTTGACGCCGAAACGCAATTGCATCTTGCCGTTTTCGTGATCCTTTAAAATCTTAACATATAGCTTTATTTCACCCTCCTCGGTAAACTTAAGGGCATTGCCCAATAAATTTACTAAGATCTGTTTCAGCCGCATGGCATCGGCCCAGATATAATGAGGTAGATTTTCATCAAGGTCCATCAACATTTCAATGCCTTTCTTGTTCATTCCGTATGATACGATGTTGAACGCTTCTGAAACCAACTCCTCAATTTCTATCTTGTCAAGGACCAATTTCATGTTTTTGCTCTCCATTTTTGAAAAATCGAGGATGTCGTTGATAATGTTATAGAGGGAAACCCCTGATTGATTGATAATTTCTAAATACTGCTTTTGGGTGTCGTCCAGATCGGTGGCCAAGGCGAGTTCAGTAAAACCAATTATCCCATTTAACGGAGTGCGGATTTCGTGGCTCATATTTGCGACAAAATTAGATTTTGCTCTATTGGCTGCCTCTGCCTCTTTTTTAGACTTTTTAAGCTCAAAAGCCAATTGCTTTTGCTCGGTGATGTCCAGAACACTGGCCAGTACCTGCTCGTTTCCATCCATGTCCTTGTCAAGGGTGCTGACAAAATACCAAAAGGCCTTTTCTCCATTTTTCTTGATTATGGCCATTTCCCCCGCAGCATAGCCATACTTGCGTACGGCATCTAAGTAGGGCTTTATCTCATCTTGTTTTTCAGGGACGATCAAATCAAATAAAGTGGAATTTTGCATTTCTTCTCTGGAGAAACCCGAGGCCTTGAGCCCAGCGGGGTTAACATCCAAAAAATTGGCCTCCAGATCGTGGATGCTCAAGATACCTTCAATGTTGTTAAAGAGTCGATGGAACTTTTCTTCACTTTTTTTCAGGAGTTTCTCGCGTTCCACAAATTCTGTAACGTCGCGGCCTATCGTGAAAATTAAACGCGTTTCCCTGTCGGGCGTACACGTCCATTCCATCCATTTGATTCCATTGTTCTTTGTATAGTAGCGGTTTGTGAAGTTACGGATAGACTTGCCTTCGGCCAGGGTTTTCATGATTTCCCGAGTCTTGTCTATATCCTCCTCATAAATGAAATGGAAAAAGCGATTGTCCATAAACTCGGCATCGGTCCAACCCAAAGTTTCTGAAAATGCAGGGTTTATTTTGATGAAACTTCCTTCAAAGGTGGTAATCCCAATCAAATCATTGGAAAACTCAAATAACCTGTTGTGTTTTTTTAGTCGTCGTTCCTTTTCTTTGCTCGCTACCCATTTGTTTATTTGCTCTATGGTTCTCTCCAAGATTTTATTTTCAGAATCGGTTAAAACTCTCTCCTTATCATCAAAGATATTCAGACTTCCAAGAATGGTTCCTGAGGAATCAAAAATAGGGAGGGATTTATAAAATTTCACCTCGACCCCTTCTGTCGAATGGGGAACTTGCTTTAAAAAGCTGTTGCTTCTTTCTGAATCGATCTGTAGGGTTTTATCAAGAGGCCATATTTTTTTGATCGAATCGTCATTGCTTGCCACGACAAAAGCTTTGTCATTATCGAACATGGTAATAGTGCACAATGCCATATCGGTCATTTGTGCCACCGAAAAGGTGAGAAAATCAAAAACATCGGCATAACGTTCTTGAAGTGTATTGTATCTGGCAATTGATCGGTTTTCCTCCGGACGGTCTTTTGGATTTAATTGTTCCATTTTCTTAATTTAATAGAGTCTTAAAAGACTAACGCTTAAAGTGCTGTAAAACTGTATATAACGTTTATAGAGTAGGTGCTTTTCTCCTTTGCTACCAAGGTTTGAGCCGAATTTGGGGGAATGGTATATTTCATATTCAAATCCTTATCCAGTACAGGAATGCCATTATTTATGATCCTTTGGGCTAAGGGAGATAAAGATACAACTTGTGAGCCTTCTACACCCACTTGTAAAATATTGGATGGCACATCCGATTGAATGCCGGATTTTCTAAAAAACGGGACATCTGATTTAACGTAAAGTTCAAAGGTTTCATTGTTTGATAATCTCAATTGATTTGGGATTATTTTCGATTGCCCATTTAGGTAATGGGAAACCGTGTTGAATTCAAAGTTCACTTCATTGCCAGCGGCGGGAATAGTGATTTCCGACAGAGGGAGTACTGTAAGCGTATAATCGATGTCCTGTTGTTTATAAACCGAATTATCCGTGCTTTTGGCATCCAAGTTTATCTGGAATTTATAGGTGCCTGCCTGATAGAAATAGTTCCTAAAATCGGCTTGCGACAGAGAGAGTTGTAAATGGAAATTATTTCTATTCCCATTTTCAACTTGGAAGCTATGGCCAGGAGTAAAATCTTTTTCCGTTGAGCTCAGGGGTAGCGTACTGATCTTTGGGTGGTCTCCTCCCAAACTCAATAGAGAGATGTCTCTATATCCACTAACCCCTTTCGAGGAGAGGAATTGAATATCAGGAGAGGCACTTTTGGCGAATAATTTAAAATCGACAGTATTGCCCAAGGTAAAAACTCCCAAATCTGTTACCACTTGGGCGGGTGCATATCTGAATTCATCCAGCGAACTTATTTGAGCATTGACCATGGGATTGGCGCCCAGCCACGAAATGGCCCAGGGAACGGATAGGGTGATATAGAAAGAATCTGGCGTAAACCTTACAACATTAAAGAAACTCCATCCATAATTATGGGTGATATTCATTGTATAATACCCTGCTCGAAAGGCGTTGCTTGCTAATTCATTTGAGGGTATCTTGAAAGTAAACACAACATTCCCAGGGTTATATCCACTGGTAATGCTTGCGGGTTCATACCAGGTTTGTTCATTAGGAGTAAACCATTTATAGTCCGGCCATTTATCTCCCCTACTAAATGGGGGTATTTGCCCTCCGATACTGGCAAGTCTCCAACGTAGAATAGTTGAGGGTAAGGTAATCCCAGAAAGTCCTGAATGAGAGAAATTATCACCTGAAGTTGATCTTATCGTAGGATCTATTGCGATAAAAAACCCTAATCTCCAATGGTTGTTTCCCCCCGTATTTAAAATAGTCCTCTCGGTTCTAAACTCCGCTTGGTTAAAAATATTCTCAGCCGGAATCTCAATAGTGACATTCTGCGCCTTTATCACAGGTGCGCCCGCACATAATGTTAAGATCCCCAAAACAATCCAGTTAGATGCTTTCATCATTTTTGTATTAAAATTTCTTCACCTTAATTTCTGTGTCCTTCTTTCTATATTCAAAGATCAAAGTGGCAGGATAGTCCGCATTTTCCAGTGTTATTTTTTGTGAAGGATCAGCATACTCATATTTGTTGTTTTCAATATAAATATGATAGGTGCCATTGCCGAGGAAAAACTCGAATTCGTTGTTTTGATTCACAACAGTACTTATTACAGTGCCTTCTTGGTCCTTGGCATACACAACTACTCCTCTAACATACGTATCGAGTTTGTCATAGGCTTGCTTTATCTCAACCAACTTTCCGGTTACTTTGTTCTTTTTGACCAATCCAATCTTTAAGGTCTTATTTCCATCCATGACAATATTTGGATCGGCCAACATACGCAGGCCGGCAATTTCATTGATCTTTAATAGATAGCTTCCACTGGGCACATTTTGAAAATGCACTTTTCCATTTTTATCGGTTATGGCAACATAGTCGTTTAGCTTCACAGGCTCATTCGCAAGGGGAGATTCATCAGGATCGAAAATACCATTGGTGTTTTTATCGTGAAATAATTGTAAACTCACTTTGTGGTTTCCCGGAGCGGTGGCTCTTGTAAAATATTTTTTTATTCCAACCCTAAATTGATAATTATCTCCCTTAAATCCATAATTGAGCGTTGACTTATATTCCGAGTAATTTCCATACCCAGTGGCCGCCCAGCTTGGTGAGAATTTGTACTCCAAATTTCCATTTAGCGTTTTATTGGTGTTGTTGTAAAGCTCGGAATAATTGATTCCCACTGCAATGGATCCGGAAAAAGTATTGTTTAAAGTCTGAAAATTGTAGGCCGCATAAATATTGTAGTTGAAAAAATCCTCATTTTCCAGAATAAAGTTATTCAGGTCAATTACGTTGTTGGGGTTGTACTGGGCTGTGCCATTGATGGATATGCCTCTGTACCTATAGGATAAAATGGCCCGCAAGCTTTGAAACCACGGCAAATCTGGTGTTTTTGAATAAGAGTATTCTGACGAAAGATCGATGTTATGGCCGTTAAAGGAGGTGCCAATTTGGCCCCTAAACCCGTATGAAATGAGTTCGTTGACAAAGGAATTATTAATGCTCTCCTGCTTTTCTATTTTTGGGGACACTGTAAAACTCCAGTTGGCAATCGAAAATTGTGTCCCTATTTTTATCGACTCCCCGCTGTAGTAATAATAAGGATAATGCTCTTCCCCACCGAAATCACCAGTTTGCTGAAGACTTAAATACTCTGGTTGTACTTGGGAATTCTGATATTGTAAGAACAATCTTGAAGTTTGAGAAAGTTTGTATCCGATGTTTTGATTAAAGTTGTAAGAACCGCGGTTTAACCCAGCATAGCTTTTTGAAGCAATGTTGTTTAAGGATTGCAATTCCCATTTTCCAAACCGGGTTTCATAATTCAATCCTGCCGAGGCACCGGTATTTTCATCCTTATTGATCAATCCTTTTTCATCACTTACGCCCCCTTCTACTCTAAAGGTGTGAAGGGAATTCAAGACAAATGAGGAAGCAAAGTTTGCTACCTGTGAATTGATTTGCATACGCGGATTATGGTCGAAGATATAGGAAAGCTTTCCGCTGAAACCATTGGGGGTGCCAAAGCTGTACTTTGTACCGGCTATTTTTGAGCCCTCGCTTTCTGGAAAATAAGTGCCGTACAGGTTGTAATTGTTGTCTAAGGCAAAAACCTCTATCCTCTTGTTTTCCCCAATGTTGGTATTTAATAAGCCACCCCTCCCAGATACGGAATAGTCATACTCGTTTGCATAAATATTTCCCAGTCGTAAGAGAGTGTTTTTTCTTTCCACTTCCACCCAGGTGTCATATAGATTATACTGATTCTCGGAAAAGTAATAATCACTCGCCAAATTAAACCTTCCTTGCGTATTTTTTCCAATTGAAAAGTCTGTATTTCCTTTTAGTTGCAAATAATTAAATCCGCTGCTCTGTTCATTATAAGCTATTTCTGCATAATTTTTCCCCATTTCCAGGCCGGGACTCCGCATTATCTGTCTGTTGTTGGACAGTACGATCAGTTTTAAATAGGTATTCCCCACATTTTCGTTGTCAAGTAAGTCGATTGCCCTTACATTGATATTGTAATCCGGGTAGAAGTCCCCTTGATGACGGACGGAAACCGAAAGCTCTACCATTTTTTTCTCCTGCCCCGCCAAAGAAAGAGTCATTTCTTTTGGTTTTATCTCCAATCCCGCCGGAGTGGATTGAAATGTGAGCTTGAGGGAACGCTGGGAATACCCGCGATTTTCAACAAATAGGGAAACTGTTGATTCCATTTGTGATGGATCGATGTAATTTTCGTGGGAAAAGGAATAAAGAGCGATTTGTTTCTCTTCCTTTCTGTGGACCGTGAACGAAGCCATCGGATTCTTTATTTCTCCATTGACCGCGTAGGATAGCTGATATGTGATTTCTGGCGATTCCATCTTCATAAAATCGATGTTTGCCAAAAATTTTATAGGAAACCGTTTTTTCTCGCCTTTTAACAAAGTGTAGGTCGATTGCGTGGAAAGAAGAAGACCTGGATATTTTTCGGTGGGTGCCAAATCTGAAATAGTAATTTCCCGGTTACTGATGTTTTTCAGTACAAGAAAATTGATAAATGTTTGCCCCTGATCCACGGAAATGGTGTCCGTTTCAAAATAAAATGCAAGTTGATGCTCCTGCTGGGCAAACCCATGGAGAACCCCAAAAAGAACAAGAGCCGAAAATGGAATTGCTTTTGTTAGGTATGGAAATGCTATGCAAGTGGGAAATCTCAATTTTAAAACTCAAAGGTTTTTTCACCAACCCTTAAATCGTTGGTCCCTGCCATTTTTATGATAGAGACCCCCAAAAAGGTTCCCGAGAGTTCTTGGGGCAATTGGAAGCTTACAACTTGTTCGGCGCCTGGCATCATCGAAATATTGATTGGATCCAATTTTATCTCTTCCCCAGTTGTAGTATTGGTCAGTTCCAATTCCACAGTGGCATCGTTTACCACATTGCCGTCGTTTTCTATTCCTATTGCAACTTTTCGGGATGGGGTGTCCTCATCACGGACCTCGTTAATGCTGATAATGTCCAAACTTTTTGTGCTATTGCCTACAGGAGTGTAGTACACGTGCAATCCAAATTCGAACAAAGCAATGATCCCGATTCCTTTTTGTTGTTCGGCAATGTCCTTCTGCTTGCCGATCTGGGTAAAGAACAACATGCTATTTGTTACTTCCGAGGTGGAAGCATCTGAAGGAATTTTCATGGTCACTATAATTTCCCTATCGGTTTTCGCCGGTAGATTTACCGATGATTCTACTGTAGAAATCCAAGAGGCATTCGAGTTGGCCAACGTGTTTGCATCAAAGTACACCTTATTGCCGTCCTCTTCCCTTTTCCAATCTTTCAGATTAATATTGAATACGTAATCGGCAGTGGAACTGTTGCTCAGAATTACTGGTTGGCTCACTGTTTCGCCGGGGTTTCCTGTAAAGAACAATCGCGTAGGGGACATTGAGATTCCTTGAGCGAAAAGAGAAAGACCACCACAGATAAAAAGAAAAAATGATAGGGAATAATTAATGTAGGTATGCATAATGGGTTTGGGGATTTAAAGTAAAAAAGATTCCCAAAATTACTGTAAAAATGTAATCCAGGGAATCTTTAAATGTTAAAAGGGAATTACCGCGCAGTTGCCGTATAAGTTACTGTTTGAGTATATGTTCCTGCTGGTTTTCCAAGGATATCAGAGGAAGATGATTTTTCAGCAGGGATCAAATACTCCAAGTTTAAGGTTTTGGCACTTCCTCTGGGTGCGTTCCCAATAAGAGTTTGGTCTTCTGTTGAAAGTACGATGTTGTTTTGAGTTCCGCCCATTGTGCCATCTGCTGCTGCTTTAATGGTCAACACGTTTACGGGGATGTCGTTTGTTCCGTCGGTAAAATTAGCTCCGTCTGCCTTTACTTTAATGTCAAATTCTTTGGTTGAGGTTACGATTAAGCTGTTTGGAACGGTCACGGCTCCAAGACCGTTGTTGTAGTTTTCGGCGGTAACATAGTTGAATGCAACCACGCCTCCGTTAGCGACACTGCCTGCGTCGATGGAGATCACATCGGATAATTTGATG
>JACDJA010000657.1_pt1 | contig 36983 bp, 28 predicted proteins | sample 7449241 | NCBI WGS metagenome assembly JACDJA01 (sample SAMN14253289, study PRJNA609438) | sludge metagenome | isolation source: initial anaerobic sludge | collected 2018-12-20 | reverse complement strand
TGGTATTTTGTACTACGTAATCAAGTACAGCCGGAATTTCCGGTGAATTGTCGACATCCACTCTTACGAATCTTCGACCGTAATTTTCCGGAGCCGGTTTAAATGTTATTTTCGCCAGATTGCCTGTATGCAGGCCTCGTCCTTCAAACGAAACTTCTTTTTTAATCGTTCTTTGCTTCTTAATCATCCACACTCCGATTATTCAACTTGCTGAGTTCTTCCTTAAGCTGAATGATTTCATTCTCAAGCTGATGAATTTTTTTAATCATATCAGGAAGATGTTTCAAACTTACATCAATACGTTTTTGCTGCATAATTGGTAACGCCGGGATTCCAAAATAGACTGCCTTGGCGGGCACATCCTTGGAAATTCCGCTTTTCGCGGCAATCATTGCATTATCACCAATCTTAATATGTCCAACAATTCCAACCTGCCCTGCTATTGTAACATGTGAACCAACATGCGTACTTCCGGATATTCCCGTTTGAGCGGCGACGATAGAATTTTCGCCAATCGTCACATTATGCGCAATCTGAACCAGATTATCAATTTTTGATCCTTTTAGAATCAAAGTGTCTCCCATTGTTGCGCGGTCTATTGTCGTATTGGCGCCGATCTCAACATCGTCTTCTACAACCACCCGGCCGAGCTGAGGTATTTTTTTGTATTTTTCACCATCGGGCGCAAATCCGAAACCATCGCTGCCGATAACGCATCCGTTATGAAGAATCACTCTGTCACCTATTACGCATTCTTCCCGTACACTTACATTGGGGTAAAGAACCGAATCGTTTCCAACGGTTACATCGCGGAGCAGAACAACGCCGGGATAAATGATTGAATTTTCTCCGATTTTTACATTTGGACCAATGTATACCATCGATGCTATGCGGGATGATGAGGATATTTTGGCAGATTTATCAATATATGCATCGCCGGATATCCCTTTTATATATTCATGTTGAGGCGGCGAGTACAATTTGAGCAGCATGAGAAACCCCATATAGGCATCTTTAACCACTATATGAGGCATTTCAACATCTTTAATTTTATCATCAACAATTACCGCGCTCGCCTTGGTTGACGAGAGATATTGTTTATATTTAGGGTTGGCAATAAAGGTTATGTGCCCCGTTTCGGCATTTTCAATCTTTGCGGGCCCGCTGATTTCAAGATCATCCGGGCCATGAAGTTCACCGCCTAAATATTCTGCGATTTCATATAATGTCATTTAGTGTGATCCGGTATTATTTAGCTTTTGTGGTTGCTGCACTCTTAATTTTGTTCAATTCCACTAAAATCTTATCTGTTATATCAAATTTTGGCAGTGCATGCACTAATGCGCCGGAAGACGCGTCAAAAATAAAATCATACCCGTCTTCTTCACCGACTCTCGCGATCAGATCATTTATTTTGTCAATGATCGGTTTGGTGAGTTCGAGGTTTTTGCGATAGAATTCACCCTCAGGTCCTAATTTTTCGTATTTGTAACGTTCGATCTGTACTGCTTTTTCCTGAGCCTGGCGCATTTTTTCATCTTTTTTCTCCGGGCTTAAGAGCAGACTCTGAGAATCAATTTCCTGAATCATTGTGTTGTACTCTTTAACCATCTGCTGATACTCAGCGTCATAGCGGTTACGAATTTCATCGAGTTTGTTCTGCGCGTCAGTATATTCTTTATACTCTGCAAGGATCCTTTGTGATTGTACAAAGGCAAATTTCTGTGCCATCGCCGGAGCAGCCAGAACCAAACTCAAGATAACAACACTCAACATTTTTACTAACTTCACAGTAACCTCCTAATTTCGAATGGTGATTGATCTGAAGCAGGCATATTCACCCGATCCAATTCCAATAATTTTTTAATTTAAATAAAATGTTAAAATCTTCCAAATTGAAAATGTACTTTCCAGTCACCTGTTCTGTGCCCGTATTCATCGATATAATCAAATCCATAACCAAAATCGATACCGATTATACCGATCATAGGCATGAATAATCTAATTCCCGCGCCTACCGATCGTTTCAGGTCAAACGGCTCCAGCTGTCCGGTTCTCTCCCAGGTATTTCCGCCTTCAGCGAACAATAATCCGAAAATAGTCGGGTTCGGAGCAATCGGGAAACGCAGCTCCATAGAATTGACGGCCATAGCCGTTCCCCCCAGAGGATTTCCGCTTGATGTAAGAGGTCCGACTTCCCCGTCATCATAACCGCGAAGTCCTTCCGAGAATCCAAGTCCGCTGCCGCCGACATAAAAGTATTCTCCGTAAAGAGATGATTCATTTCCTTTTAAAGTTTCAATTATACCATATTTGTTTTTGCTGTACAGAACCAGTCCGAACGGCAGAGGAATGTACCATTCAGCATTCAAAATCGCTTTGAAGAAATCCTGACTGCCTCCGAGCGGTCCTCCGGATAATTCCGTCGATAATGAATGGACAGAACCCCAGGTCGGGAATTCAGGATTATTCCGGCTGTCTCTCGAAATTATCTGCGTCAGGCTTAATTGAGTTGTCCTGTCCTCTGTACCGTCCAGGCGATATCTTTCGATAAGATCCGGGTCGGTGATATCTGTAATCAACGTCTCCGCATATCTCAGGATCCAGTCACCGCGGAAGTAGTTGTCAGGCCAGAAAAATCTTCTCCCGATTCTTAAAGTCGCACCCTGATCTCTTCTGTCCCACGAATAGTAACTACCACCGCTTCGTGTATCAAAAACTGAAAAACCAGCCAAAGTAGGCGTATCAAAAAGCCAGGGCTCAGTGAAGCTTATAGAAACTGAACGATAAACATCCCCGAATTGCCAGTCAAAAGACAGCCTTTGTCCATCTCCTCCGGAAAACGGATGTTTTAGAGAAAAATTATTAAATGTTAAACCTAAACTCCCGATAAGACCGTCACGCTGGCTGTAACCCGCCGACATGTTCGCCATATCTGTCGATTTTTCTTCCACATCAATCTGTAAGTTGACATTTTGATCATCATTTCCAATCAGTCTCACATCGGGATTTACGTTCGCGAAATAGTTCAGGATCATTAAGTCACGAATCGAACGCTCCAATTTTGCGCTGTTAAAGACATCACCGGGGTGAATTTTAAATTCACGCCTAATTACTTTTTCATTCGTTTTTGTATTTCCGTTTATCACAATTTCTTTAACATGTACAACGTGGCCCTCAATAATATTAAAATCGACATTAAGTGTATCTTTGCTCACCGGTATTTCTTTCGGCTGAATACTCGCGAATAAATATCCCTGATTATAATACATCTTCTGCAGCCGGTCACGAATCCCCTCATCATACTTTTTCTGATCATAGATATCACCTTTACCCAGATCAAGCGAGGATCGAAGCTCATCTTGTGAAAATATGGTATTTCCGGTAAAATTTATATCTCCGAAATAATATTTATTTCCTTCATAGACCCAGATATCGATAAACAAGTCAGTTTTTTTCTCATTATACGACAAGGAATCTTTTACTATCTCAGCATCACGGAAACCGTGCTCCTTATAAAACTGGACGATTTTTTTCTTATCTTCTTCAAATTTTTTAGGATCAAAATCTGCGCCCCTCCACCAACGGTCTTCCTTGATATCGTCCATCTTGCCTCTCAGATCACCATCCTTAAAACTCTTATTACTATGAAAACGGATTTTTTTGACCTGTACTTCATCCCCTTCCTGAATATTGATAACAAGATCAACTCTGCTTTCCGCAAAATAAGTTGTATCAATATTTACTTTTGCCAGCAGATACCCTTTTTCACGGTATTTGCTTTCAAGAGATTTCTTCATATTAAAAATCTTATTTGCGGTAACGACCATACCCCTATAAGTATTTATCTCATCCTTTACATCATTTGTAGAAAGCTTCTTATTTCCTTTTATTTCAACTTTATTGAGTCTGGGGTATTCATCAACTTTGATAATCAGATCAAGCCCGTTGATGGTTTGGTTTGTTACATAAATCTGAATATCTGAAAAAATCCTTAAGGCCCAAAGATTTCGAACGGCCTGCTGTAGATCCTCTCCCGTGATTTCCATGCCTGCCGACAGACCTGAATTTAAGCGGATTGAGCTGGCATCGGCGCTCTTGTTCCCTTCAACCGCGATGGAATTAATTTTTACTTTTTGTACTTGTGCGTGCAATGTCACTACGACCAGAAGCAGAAAAAATAACAGAAATAATTTCCGCACATTATCCTCCATGTTAGAATGAAAATGAATGCCTTAATCGGATTTTAAAATCTTCCAGGTACTGTCTTTCTTTCAATACCTGATAGTAACCCATCAACTCACGGTCATACTCAATTTCCAGTAAAACGTTCCGCAGAAACCTGTATTCGATACCAACAGAATGATTCATGTCAAAACCGGTTTCCGATTGATCGTAGACTGAAACGAGCTGTCCTGTGTATGATAGGTACAAATTTTGAGTCAAATATTTACCGACTGTTACTTCAGAGCTCTGCATCAGGAAAAGATACGGAGCACTCGTTGAAAACGGATTGATATAGGATGATCCATTTTGTAAATCGTTTTGAGCGCCGAGACTGCTGTAGAAAAGATTTTTTGCAATACTGGAATTAAATCTCACTAAATCCATTCCCAGACTTCGCTCCAAAGCCCTCTCTATGGGACGCAGCAATGGCCGGATCAGGAATCGTTCGGTAACCGCTCCCCCGACACTGGTTGCTTTTTCTTTTATATTGTCAACAGAATAACCGAGATAACCCAGTACTTGTTCCTGGGTTTCCCCGACATTACTTTCAGCCGAAACCAGTTTAAATTTAAAATCTTCCCAACTGCCTCTTTGTTGTTCCTGTCCTGTTTCAGGGTCAACGACATATAGCTGTAAATAAATTGTTTTTGGAATATCACCCACCGTGTCCCGTATGGCTGTCCACGCTCTTCCCGATACATCAGGAAAAATATCATATTTTGTAAAATCCACCGTAAACCGGTCCACGCGGAAATTCTGATCAAGATACTCGAGACGACCTCTGGTAGATGTCAGGCTACCCGCGGCGCGAAGATTGTCTTTGCTGAGAATACCTGAAAAATCAAGCCCCGCGCTTGATTCATCCACAAACAATTCGGCATGTACATTGTCGATATAAGCGGGAATGTCACGAGTATAAAGAACATCTTCACCAGACTTAACGTGTATGTCCCACTCCATGTTACTTAGAAACTGTACTACCGTTGAAGGTTCGGAATGTTCATCGGACTCAATAAGAAACGGGAATGTCAACCTCGCGTTGTAAACTGTAACTTTTCCATAAGCTAAAGGATGACGAACCGGTCCGGCAAAATAAAAATATTCACCGTCATTTTTCCCGCTAACCCTAAGCTGTCCCCGGTCAGCCGGGTACATCAAACCGGGAATATTTAATTCTACCCCCCGGCCGGTGGTCTCCATCTTTAAAATACCGAAGTTCAAATCAATTCCCTTAAAATACCAGTCTTCAAGTATTCGTTTTGATGAGGTGACAATATCCCTAACCGAATTCAAAGTAAGGGTATCCTGACCGACACTTGCTTTAAGATTTATAATATTGACTTCATTAGTTCCTTCTTCTAACTCTATTGCGCCACTAATATTTTCAATATGACGCACCACATTTTTTAACCATAATTCTCCGCGTTCGATCTGGATGCGGCCGCTCTCAAATTTTAAATTATCGGGCGTTCCGGTGATTTTCAGACTGACATCGCAAAGTGACGCGCCATCTTCGAAGAAGGGCTGCCAGTAATGCAGTAATCCAAGCAAGTCACCGTCAAATTTTAACGCTACATCTATTTCATCGGCTGAATTCAGTGGGAAAGTACCGACACTGTTCAGATGATATTGCCCTTGTCGGGCAAGATATAGATTTTCCAGAAAAATTCGATGATCCCTGTAATCATAAACATTTCCGTCGACAACAACATTATCCCTTAAGGTCACATTCAGACTGTCAAATCCAATGTCTCCGATACTACCGTCATTTAAATGAACTGAAGCATCTATCTGGGGAGACAAAACAGTCCCGCTCAACTTCATAGAGTAAGAACCCGTGCCTGAGATTGATCTGTTTTCATCAACAAAAGTCGCCAGCATCTGCTCAACATCAATTTCATTACCGTACAAATACCCGTCAATGCGATTACTTAAAACAGATAGTCCCGCTTCACCTTGAAGAATAGGAACATTGTTAAGGGTGATATTAATAGAGTCCAGACTAATTTTAGTTTTATCCGCAAACAAATTCACTTCTGTCTGGTAGTACCCCATCTCATTAAAAACAAATTTGTCACCATAAAGATGGGCACGTATTTTCGGATCAGAAAATGTTCCCGAAACTTCTACATTTCCGTTAATACTACCCTGCAATCTGAAATCATCATTAAATGCCGAATCTGTGAATGCTTGTATCACATTAAAATCAGTAATGTTGATATTGCCTGATAGTTGTTCATCCTTTGCGAGATCGAGATACAGCTCACCCTTAATCCCTTCAGGAAATTCAAAAGAACCTCCAAGAAAATCGCTGCTGAGATCAAAATCGAATCCGCCGCTTAATTGACGCAATTCAATATCACCCGAAATCTGTCTGTGTGATTTCAATAAATTATGGATAGATGTATTCAAATGGAATATTGATTTTTCGTTTTTTTGATCAATGACGGAGATATTGCCCTTCAGATTATTGATTGATCCCGACAAATTCATATCTGTCCCAAATCTGTTCAACAGATCATGCACAAAAGGTTCAGAGGTAAAACGTTCAAAAGGAAAATTCCGTAATTCCGCTTCGGAGATAACCGGGATGGAAAGATAATCATCTATTCTGAATGATGCCTTCAGGTTCGCGTCATTTGATTTTAGTAGATTTAAAACAAGAGTTTTATCAGTTCCGACGAGATCACCGTCAACATACAGCAGAGTATCAGCCTGTCTCGCAATCGAATAAGTCCACGCTCCCTTCGCTTTTTTTTGCGCAATATCCAATGTAAGATCAAGCGAAAGATTCTGCTCTTTTTTTGATAGCCGGTCAAAAATCAGATGTTCACCAAGTTCATGGCGTCCCCGGAGATAAATTTTCAGCACCTCCTGTGAAAAATCATAGCTGCCTGTTGTAGAAAACTCCAGATCTGCACTATGCCATGCAGCCCCGGGGATTTCAATCTTATCCGGTGAAATTTTAATTTCAGCCTTAAAATCCGAGATTGGTGCTTTCAAAAATGTAATCGAATCGGAGGCAACTGTCACATCAAGGTTTTGATCCTCTTTGTTCAGATTATAATCAATATTAATATTAAATCTGGACCCGTTAAATTGATTCGTCACTATATATTTTTCAAAATCTTTAATGGCCAGGTTACTAATATTTAACGTCCCCTTGAATGTTGGATCAGTAAGGTTTTGAATTTCCGTTTTAAAAAGAAAAGGAGCGTCAAACAATAAACCCTTGCCGTTATCGGCAATCAGATGGTTATTTTTGATATCAATCTTAAAATTGACATTATTGAATTCATTATTATCCACTGTAAAATTTAAATTTTGTACATTCAGATTTCCGTTTACAACAAGATTGTCCAATGAGAATCCGTTGTTTTCGAAAATAAGTTCACCATCCAAAACTCCCATCGCGACGTAAATTTCATTTGTAAAATGAGGCAACAGCGAGTTGTTTATTTGATAATCCAGCAATTCCAGTTTGGTCCGTATTTTTTTTTCACTAATTTTCACCTGGCTCGTAAGTTTAAAATTATCATCCGTTGCGGACAGTAAATTTCCGGTTGCGTCAATTCTAATGTTTTCAAAATCCTCTGTCCGGAGCCAGCCGTCAAGATTTTGCGCATACGCGATATATTCGCCCTTTTTCGTTTTCCAAATCAACCGGCCATCCCGGATCATAATACTCTTTATTGAATGCAGCGCGCTTATTTCTCGAATAAGTTTTTCCTCAAAAGCAACAGAGTCCGGTAAATCATTTTTCCCGGTATCAAAATCCGCTTCATTTTGTCTGACAATTAATCTTGGTTTATACAATGTAATCGAATTCACCGTTTTATGAGGCTGGAGGGGGTGGGAAAAAAGTTCCCAGAAATTAAATCCAAACCTGATTTCATCAATAAGAATTTTAATTTTTTCATCACCTGAAACAAAAGTCGCATCCGTGATAACAATAGCATTAAGACCGATATTCAATCTCTGGATATCTATTTGGTGACCGTTCGAATCGGTTATTTTGCCAATAAGATAACGCTTTATGGGCTCATCAAAACCTGTCAATCTCAGGAGTGTCGGCGAGGCCATAATCAAAACCCCTAAGACTGAAAGAATTATTGCCAGGATTAAAATTATTTTCTTCATCAATTATTTTTCAATTAGCATAAAATATTCAAAAAAATTACTAATGTTTAAAACGCCTCTAATTATCTCCGGTTCCTCACATTACCTTTTTATAAAGCTTTTAAATTTATGAAATTACCGTCCCAAAGTCAAAAGTGAACAATGGCTTATAAATAAAAAAAATGCGCCCGTTTAATGAGCGCATTTTTACAAATTATTTCAACTTTTCGATAAATATTACAATCGTTCTGCTATGATCTCCGCAATATCTTTAATTTGCATCGTAGATTCGAGTTCCTTACCGGCATCTCTCATCATCGTCATACAGAAGGGACAAGCTGTTCCGACCACTTCGGCGCCGGTAGACTGCGCTTCCCGGAATCTGTTTCTTCTCACAGCATCATCCCCGTTTTCCTCTTCCTTCCACATCTGAGCGCCGCCAGCTCCGCAGCAAAAGCTGTTTTCACGATTTCTATCCATCTCCTGCACGGCTATACCCGCGTTTTTCAGATTCTTCCGGGGAGCTTCGTAAACCTTATTATGACGTCCGAGATAACAAGGATCATGGAAAGTCACTTTTACTGACGGAGTATCCTTAAAGTTTAACCGGCCTTCTTTCTGAAGATCCTCGATCAGCTGAGTGTGATGAATAACTTCATAAGTTCCGCCAAATTGGGGATATTCATTTTTTAAAGTATGCATGCAATGAGGACATGTAGTTACAATTTTTTTGACCTTCATCTGGTTGAGTGTTTCTACGTTTGCTTCGGCCATCATTGAGAAAAGATATTCATTACCCGATCTTCTGGCGCTGTCACCGGTACAACTCTCTTTGTTCCCGAGAACGGCGAAATTAACATTTGCGGAATTTAAAATTTTTGTGAAGGATCTGGCTATTTCCTGCCCTCTTTGCTCAAAAGCGCCGGCACAACCAACCCAGTACAATATATCATAATCCGGATTTTCTTCGACGGTTTTCACGGTGATTGTCTTGTCTTCGCTGGCCCATTTAAGCCTGTCTTCGTTAATATTCCATGGATTTTGGTTCCGTTCCATGCCATTGTATGCACCCTGTAGCTCCTTTGGAAAACTTGATTCCATCAATACCCTGTCGCGGCGGATGTTTAAAATATCATACATCGGTTCGTTGCCCACGGGACATACTTCAACACATGCCGCGCAGCTTGTACATGCCCACAATGCCGATTCACTTATGGCATATTCCAGCAATGTTGCGCCTGTATCTTCACCAGCGGCTATTTTATGTTTATTCTGATTAATAAAATAGCGCTTATTTACTTCAAGAGCTGACGGGCTTAGTTCTTTACCGGTGATGTAAGCGGGACAGACATCCTGACAACGGTTACACATAATGCAGGCGTACGCGTCAAGAATCTGGGATTTATCCAGATGCTCCAGTTTTGCAACTCCGAACTGCTCAGCATCTTCAGCCTCAAAGTCAATGCGTTCCAGCGTTCCGGGCGCGCTGCGTTGTGGTTTTGTCAAAAAGTTGATCGGACCCAGGAAAAGGTGGACATGCTTACTGCTCGGAAAGTATGGAATAAAAGCGAGTATCAGGCCCAGTGCCAGCCACCAGGAAACATGCTGCATTATTTCAAGTGTTCCCGGGCTCATGCCGCTCCATAGCACAGAAACTCCTGAGGCAAGAGGCTGCCAGGCATCCGGACCCGCCATTTGGAGTGTAAAACTTTCACCGATAAACCGGAATCCTACATGCAGAAAAATAAAAAGACCTACAATGAGAGAATCTTTTCTCATCCCTTTTCTGGCAGCGTCACTTAATAAAACATTTTCCCTTACGGTTAAACGCGCCGAGTTGAAAACAAATCTGCGAATCAAAAAATAAGCGACGGAAATAAGCGCAAAAACACTAAAGAAATCCACAAAAACCCTGTAAATATTTCCAATGAGACCTTGTCCCATGAAATGAAAATCAGGGATATACCCGGTAAGCACATCTCCTAAATTTACCAGAAAGTATAGGGTAAACGCCCAGGCGAGAAGCGCGTGAAGAAAACTTACAAAAGGCCTGTTTTTTAGAACAGTTTTTTGGGTTGTAAAAACAGAAATTGCCTCAATCAGACGGGACATAAAATGATCAAGATGAAGCTTTCCTTCTCCCCGCATAATCACCTTGCTCAGAACAGAAAACGTTTTCCAGGTGTAGAATACGGATAAGGATGCAAACACAATGAATAAGGCTTTTTCAACAAGAGTAAGCATGATGTTCCTCACATTTTTGCACGAATACGCAATGAATATCTTTATATATCAATTAATTGCATTTTCTTCTTCTGCATTTCAATATGGACAAAAGATTATTATATAATTTTATAACACTTGAATTTTAAAATCAATTCTTTTTTTAGATGTATCTGATGAAAATTCGGCAGATAAAAAATGCGGAGGGTGTTTCAATCATCCAATCAAAGGAATTTTTCAAGATCTTTCATGGCGGAAGCGATCAGTTTGGGTCCGAAACCGGTGGCTCCGGTCGGCAGATAATCTAATCCTTTGATATTATATGCGGTTCCGGCCATGTCAATGTGTGTCCATCTTACTTTTTTTATAAAAGATTCCAGAAATTTTGCGGCGGTAATCGCCCCGCCCCATCTTCCGCCAAGATTTTTAATATCAGCAATTTCACTCTTCAGATCTTCCGAGTAGTTATCAGATAGAGGCATTCTCCATAAATAATCCCCGGATTGCTCACCCGCTTTGTTCAAAATGTTTGCCATTTCGTCAGAATTAGCGAATAAGCCGGCCATTTTATCTCCGAGCGCAACGACACAAGCTCCGGTGAGAGTGGCAAAATCAATAATCGCATCGGGTTTAAAATTTTTCTCGGCATATGAGAGCGTATCAGCCAGAATTAAACGTCCTTCAGCATCGGTATTGATAATTTCAATCGTTTTCTGATTATAGGCCCTGATTACATCACCGGGTTTAAGTGAGTTGCCATCGGGCATATTTTCTACGGCCGGGATCAAACCAATCACTTCAAATTTAGGTTTTAAACGAGCAAACACATCCATTATCCCCACCGTTGCGGCGGCTCCGGCCATATCGTATTTCATTTCTTCCATACCGGCGGACGGTTTTATGCTTATACCTCCGCTATCAAAAGTCACACCTTTGCCGACAATTGCCAGCTTTTTTTTACTTTCTTTTGCCGGTTTGTATTTTATGATGATCAGATACGGTGGCTCGGTACTCCCCTTAGCTACGGCGAGAAGAGCATTCATTTTTTCTTTTTTTAGCTGCTTCCCGTCAAGGTAATCGACAGAAATATCATCATATTGCTCAAAATGGCTGACTATAAAATCTTTTAGTTTACCCGGGGTAAGAATATTTGACGGCTGATTGGCAAGATTTCGCGTGAGTTCAACAGAATTCATCGCAGCCATCGTCTCAAGCAGCGCTTTTCGATAGCGAGGCGTATATTCTTCCTTATGGCAGACGAAGATATACTGATTACCTTTTTTCTGTTTTTTCTTGTCAGATTTAAAATCTTCAAATCTGTAGTTCTGATATAATATGCCTTCGGCCATTGCCCTGATCAGGTCTTCTCTGCAAAATTCAACGTTAGCTAGAAAAATATGATGTCTTTTGCCCGAAGTCTGCTCCTGTGATGAAGATATATGAAAACCGATTGTTCTGAGTTTTTCCGGGTCCAGTTTTGAAATATCTCCTAAACCGACTAACAGGATGCGGGAAATACCTGAATGATCCTCAGGATATAATAAACGCGTTTCTTTAAATTCACCTTTAAAATCTTTATATAACAGATATTTTTTCAGATATTTTGCAACTGAGGCAGGAAAAATATCAAAGTTCTTTTTCCTTTTTTTACAAAAATTTTCGTCTAGAAATAAAACAAGCAGATCCGTATTCAAACTGTGCTGTTCAGAAATTGTCGCTATCTGGAACATTTTCTTTCCTATATTAATATTTTTCTGGAATAATCTCCTGGCTGATAAGCAGTTGACGCTTCACGGGACTGATTCGGTCAACAAATAAAATTCCGTTCAGATGGTCAATTTCATGCTGCAGAACACGGGCTTTCCAACCGTTAAGCAACTCTTTATGGGAATTCCCGTCTTCATCATTATACACCAATTCAATTTTATCAGGCCGCAGAACATCTTCCCTAACGCCGGGAATGGATAAACACCCTTCTTCAATAACAGACTCTCCCGATGCTTCGATAATCTCCGGATTAATGAATGCTGTCGGTAATTCATTTTCTTCCACACCGGATATATCAATTACCAAAATACTGCTATCGAGACCAACCTGCGGCGCGGCAAGCCCTACACCATCCTCACGGTGCATTACGGCAATCATATTTTTTACAATACGCTTTATATTATCATTAAAATCAGTCACTTTTTTAGTGCTTTTTCTTAAGACCGGGTCGCCAATTATCCTGATTTTATACATTCTGAATCCTCATTTTAACATAAAATTTATTTAATTTTCAATAAAAAACAAACCTTATCTCAAATTTTTACTCATAAATTGAAATTATAGTTAAAAATTACGTGAGTTAAGGTGAAGTTATATTAAATTAACAAGCTGATCCATTCGGTTTTAACGGAATTATTACACAAAAAAACCTCAAATGATCCCATTCGAGGTTTTCTGAGCGCCCTGAAGCATCAGCATCATTCAAATAACATCATACAGCGAAAGAACTGCCGCATCCGCAGCTCTTTGTAGCGTTAGGATTATTAAAAACAAAACCTGACCCGTTTAATCCATCCGTATAATCCAGTTCCGTTCCCGCCAAATAAACTATACTTTTTGCATCAACGATAAGCTTAATCCCGCTCAGATCAATTATTTGATCATTCTCACCCGGTTTTTCATCAAGTTTTAATGTATATGTGAATCCGGAACATCCTCCACCGCGTACACCGACTCTTACAGCCCAACCTGATTTTTGTTCCTGATCAATAACATCCTTTAATTTATGGATAGCGCGTTCGCTTACTGTTATCATATGTTTAACTCCGTTTAATTTTTAATTTCATCAAGCTATAACCAAAATATTTAATATTTCATTTCAAAAAAAATACTATTATTTAAATAAAAAAAGCCTGCATCTTACTCAGATGCAGGCTCGATTTATAGACATTTTTTAAATCTATTTATCGTCGAGATTTAAGGTTTCCTCATAGTCATCTGTATATTTAGATGCTATGGTCTGCCGGATAACGCATACTTTGATTTGTCCCGGAAACTCCATCGATTCGCGTATCTTTGAAGCGATATCGGAAGAAAGCACCTCCGCCTGGGCGTCAGCTATCTTATCAGGTTCAACAATAACCCTGATCTCCCTCCCTGCCGATATGGCATATGTCTTTGACACTCCTTCGAATGAGTTGGCGATTTCTTCCAGCTTTGAGATGCGCTTCGCGTATGCTTCAAGCGTATCCCTTCGCGCGCCCGGCCGGCTTCCGCTAATTTTATCGGCGGCTGTCACAAGAACAGAGATAGGTGAAATCGGCTCTGCCTCTTCATGGTGCGCCAAAATCGCATTAATAACCACTTCGTGTTCTTTGCATTTTTCGGCAAGTTCAACACCTAATGTTACATGACTTCCTTCGGAATTGTTTGTAATCGCTTTTCCGATATCATGAAACAAACCCGCTCTTCGCGCCAGCTTAACATTGAATCCGAGCTCGACTGCCATCGATCCGGAAAGAAAAGCGACTTCTTTTGAATGCTGCAACATATTCTGACCATAGCTGTAACGATACCTCAGCCTGCCCAGATTTTCTTTCATCAACGGATGCACATCATTTATCTTTAATTCCCGCAAAGTATCATCAGCCGCTTTTTGAATAGATTTTTTTACGTCATTTGTCGCTTTTTGCACGGCCTGTTGAATAGAGTTGACATTTATTGCTTTGTTCTTGATAAGTGTCTGCATGGCAATCCGCGCGATTTCCCTCGCGACAGGATCATACCCGGACAAAACAACTAGTTCCGGGGTGTCGTCAACAATCACCTTTACACCCGTTGCTTCTTCAAATGCGCGGATATTCCGGCCTTCGCGGCCAATGATCATTCCCTTAAATCTTTCATTTGGAAGTTCAACCGTTGACAGAGTTGACTCCATGGTGAATTCATATGCCAGATTTTCAATCGCGTTCGCAATAATTTCTTTTGCTTCCCGCTGCGCGCTCTCTTTAGCTTCAGTTCTGATATCGCTTGCCAATTGAACAGCTTCCAGCTTGACGCGGCCTTCAAGATTTTTCAGTAATTGTTTTTTTGCATCTTCGATTGAAAGGTTTGCTATGCGTTCAAGCATCTTATTCTGTTCTTCAAGGATCGTATCTACTTTTTTATTTTTTTCGTAAAGCAATTCTTCCAGTTCGTTGATCTTCTTCTCTTTTGATTCTATTCTTGATTCGTGAATCTTAATTTGATTCTCATCTTTTCTCAGCTCCTTTTCCTTATTCAATAACTGAGCTTCTATCTTTGTAACTTTATCCTCTTTCTGGCGAAGGTCATTCTGAAAACTGGCGCGTTTTTGCTGCATTTCCATTTTGAATTTGTATAAATTGTCCTTATTGATTTTATCAGCTTCACGTTGAGCGTTTTCAATTATCTGTTTGGTAGTATTTTTGGCCTTAACCATTAAAAGATGATAAATGCCCAGACCGATTCCGAGTCCCGATATAAACAAAATTGTATATATCACAATATCCATTATTTCAATTTCAGAAGGCATTTACATTCTCCAAGTCAATGGATTTTCAGTTGTTTAGATAATTCATTTCCATATACCATAAGATAACATAATTCTATTTTTATAGCAAACTCAATAAATGTTCAAATTAATTCCGGAATGGTTTAAATAAAAAAAGGGCAAACCAAGTGGCCTGCCCTTTTCGCAATTTTTACCGCGAAGAATTATTCACCGTGAATTTTAACTTTTTTAGCCATCAATTCATCATGAGTTTCAACATAATCCGGATCCGGCTGACAGGCATCAGTCGGACATACTGCGGCACATTGTGGTTCATCAAAAAAACCTATACACTCAGTACATTTATCTGGATCGATGATGTATAAAGGATCACCTTCGGTGATAGCTTCATTTGGACATTCCGGTAAACACGCATCACATGCAATACAATCTTCATTAATTAAAATAGCCATTTTTCCTCCCGTGGCAATTTTTAGTAAACATTAAAAATGTTATTCAGTTAAATGATTTTAATCGACAATTTTGAACCCAACTTTAAGTGTCACCTGAAACTCAGTAACTTTACCATCATGAACAGCGCCTCTTTGTTCCGTGACTTCATACCAGCTTATTGCTTTAATCGATTCTGATGCTTTTGCAATCGCGTTACGAATGGCCTTTTCATAATTTTCGGACGAAGTTCCAACAACTTCAATCAGTTTATAAGTACTGTTCATCTTTCCCCCTCTTTTAGCGTTAAATATAATAACTTTTTTATAAAATTGAAAATATAATTTAACTTCTAAGCACTTTTTATGAAATTAAATTTCACAAATTAATGTGCTGTAAATACATAGTTTATTAAAACGGATTTTTGGCAATTCTGTTCCATATTTATACGTTTTGCCCGAGGATAAAAATGTAGGGAAAAACAACCCGGAAAGATCCGGATTGATATAAGCAAGAATCAAACAAATTGTTGAGAATCATGAACCGACAGATACTGCATACCATGATTGAGCTCATCCATTCCCTGATTTACCACAGTTTCAATATTTTTCAAAGATAGTATCCCTTTAAATATTCGATAAAGTTCTTTATCCCACAATCCCTTTGCCGTCTCCTTGTCTAATACCCGTATAGCCTCCACCGTTGTGAGCGCGCGCCTGTATGGACGTTCTGTTGTAAGCGCATCATAACTGTCAACCATGGATATAATCCTGGCCTGAATAGGAATTTGGTCTCCTGCCAGCCCATCCGGATATCCGCTCCCGTCAAATCTTTCATGATGATATCGAATGATGGGAAGAACGTCCTCAAGTGTTTTTAGCGGTTGACATATCCGTTCCCCCATTTCAGAATGTGTTTTTATAATCTCATATTCTTCAAATGTTAAGGGACCCGGTTTGAGTAATATATTATCCTTTATGGCAATTTTACCGATATCATGCAAAATTCCGCCTCTGCGGATAGTTTTTATCTCATCAGTCGATAATCCGACCTTCTCCGCGAGTAGTGAGCCATAATTAGCAAGTCTGGTGCAATGACCAATGGTATATGCATCTTTGGCTTCCACGACCAGCGCCAGACTGAAAATGACGCGCTCCGCGCTTTCCAGCTGATCCGTATATTCTTTTAATCTCAGCAAGGACGCAACACGGGCTTTCAACTCGTACATATTGATAGGCTTGGTTATAAAATCATCTCCGCCTAATTTTATGCCTTTAATTTTACTTTCAATATCATCCAGTCCTGTAATTAATATGATTGGGATCAGGCGGGTCTGGGGATCATTTTTAAGGATTTCACAAACCTTATATCCATCCATGCCCGGCATTATTACATCGAGCAGGATGATATCAGGCATCTTATCATACACTTTTTGAACCGCTTCTTCACCATTATTGGCTGATAGGAAATGGAATCCGTCACCATTAAAGAAATTCTTAATGAGTTCAATATTTTCCGGATAATCATCAACGATTAGAATTTTCGGTATGTACACTAATCAACCTCCATGTACCAAAATGTTGAATCGATCTGCAAGCATATTTCATTCTTCAATAGATAATTTCGGATTTGATTGACTAAACTTAAGAAATATGCCGGTTTTAGATCACATTTACGATTTTCCGACACATCCTGATCGTTAAGCTATCAAAATATATCAATTTGAAGATACAACTTGCAGTGATTCAAGACTCATTTATCCTGATTTTTTTTAACCTATCAATTAAACGCTGACCCAATCGCCATTTTATGTCCATTAAAAAACTCTTTTACAGACATTTTTTTGCGTCCCTCGGGCTGAACTTCAACGATTTTAATTGAACCGGTTCCGCAGCCAATCACGAAACTATCCTTGTCAATTGCAATCACAGTTCCCGCCTCTCCGGTAACGGATTCCGTCATCATTACAGAACTTTTATAAAATTTCATAATTTTGCCGTTATAAATAGCAAACGCCGCCGGATAAGGACTCAAACCGCGAATATGATCATGAACACGCCGCGCGTCATTTGAAAAATCTATATGACAAGTTTCATTTTTTATTTTGGGAGCTTTTGTCGCGAGCGTGTCATTCTGTATAATTGGACTGATGTTGCCGCTCTCTATCTGTTCAATAGTTTTCAAAAGCAGCTCAGAACCCTTGTCCGCGAGTGAATCATGCAGCTCCCCTGCAGTTGTTTCAGGATCAATTTTTACTTTTTCCTGCAATAAAATATCCCCGGTATCCACTTTTTCATTTATGTGCATCGTCGTGACACCCGTTTCAGAATCACCGTTCATAATCGACCAATTGATCGGCGCCGCGCCTCTGTATTTTGGCAGGAGAGACGCGTGAATGTTTATAGTTCCTTTGGGTGGAATACCGAACACTTGCCCCGGAAGTATGCGGAAGGCAACGATAACAAACATATCGGATTTAAAATCTTTAAGAGCCTGGATAAAATCAGCCGATTTAAGATCAACCGGCTGTAATACGGGGATATTATGTTCTAACGCGAACTCTTTTACCGCGGAAGAACCCATTTTCTGACCCCGCCCCTTCTTTTTATCGGGAACGGTTACAACGGCCAGAACCTGGTGTTTTGATTCAATCAATTTTTTTAAAGACACAACCGCGAACTGCGGCGTACCCATAAAAACAATATTCATTATTGCTTGCCGCCAACAGGAGCCACAAGTGTGATGGAAGATTTATCCAAATTCAGTTTTACATTGTCGTCAACTTTTACGATTACAATTTTTTCATCGTCAGCAAATCCGACAACTTTACCATGAATCCCGCCGACAGTAACGACATTATCGCCTTTCTTAAGCGCTTCCAGCATTTTTTGTTTTTCTTTTTGTTTTTTCTGCTGGGGCCGAATCATTAATAAATACATAATTACAAGAATGAGAATAAATGGTAAAAAAGAAAGAAGAGCATTTCCGCCCTCTGCACCACCACTTGGGGACGCCATTAAGAATACAAATTCAAGCATATTAACTCCTATTTTAATTTTTAATAATGGATGTTACTTTTGGTAATATATTTTTCTTCCACTCAGAAAATGAATTTTCGAGAATATGCGTTCGGGCCTGTCTTACCAACCATAGATAAAAGTGCAAATTATGCAGCGTCGAAAGCCGTAATCCAAGAATTTCATTCGTGTTATATAAATGACGTAGATAAGCCCTAGAAAAATTACTGCATGTGTAACACGCACATGCCGAATCAATTGGCTTTGGATCTTCCCTGAAGCGGGCCGCCTTCAGAACCATTTTACCATTTGCGGTAAATACAGTTCCGTTCCGCGCGTTTCTTGTAGGCATTACACAGTCAAACATATCAACGCCCCGTTCAATCGATTCCAGGAGGTCTTCAGGTGTGCCGACCCCCATTAGATATCTCGGCTTATTTTCCGGCAAAATGCCGGTGCAGAGATCGGTCAGGCGATACATATCTTCTTTCGGCTCCCCTACGGCCAAACCTCCGATCGCATATCCGGGAAAATCCATTTTTATCAATTCTTCGGCGCTGTATGTTCGGATGTCCTCGTAAACGCTCCCCTGAACAATCCCGAATAGCCATTGTGAATAACCATGAACAGGGCGTTTTTTTTCGTACAGTTCCCGCTGAATTCCGGCCCATTTTATTGTTATCGCATTCGATTTTTCCGCGTACTCTCTTGTTGATGGATATGGTGGGCATTCATCGAGAACCATCATGATGTCGCTGCCTAAATGACGCTGTATTTCAAATACATGTTCAGGAGTGAAACGGTGAGAAGAGCCATCAAGATGTGATCTAAAAGTAACACCTTCCTCATCGATCTTACGAAGATCTTTCAGACTAAAAACCTGATACCCGCCGCTATCGGTTAAAATAGGGCCATTCCACCCCATAAATTGGTGCAACCCGCCAAAATTTGAGATTAATTCATGTCCCGGCCTAAGATACAGATGATATGTATTCCCCAGGATGATCCTTGCCTGTATTTCTTTCAGATCTTGCGGAGACAATGTTTTAACGGTCGCTTGTGTTCCCACAGGCATAAAAATGGGAGTTTCAATCTCGCCGTGATCAGTACTGATAAGACCTGCCCTGGCCTTTGAATACATTTCCGTATGTAATTTTTTAAACTGCAATATATTTCTCGTCGATAAAATTATAAAAGGTGAGAATTTAAAGAGAAAAGAAGGAATTTGCAATCACTTTAGGGAGTGATCATTACTAAAAGCCGTCACTATTCACCATGAACCATACGGATTTGCATTATATTATTCATTTTTTTAATATGATTTTTAGAGAAAATGATCTAAATTTCACTCTTTAGTATTCTTTTTCTATAATTCCATATTTATTAATAATCGCCTGCGGAGGTTTGATGAGGGAGATTACGAAGGGTAAACTGGAAGATATCAGTAAGGATTTTGTACCTAAAGAGTTGCGTGCCGATAAAAAAGACCGGTATTATTTTCGCAACCGTCAGACTGACAGCCACAAATACAGAGCGCTCACCTCCAAAGAAATTGAAATTCTTGTAAAAAACAACAATACTGCTGAGCTTTGGGATAAAATACTCGTTTCAGAAAATTTTGATCCATCCCTCGTTCGAAATTGCGAGTTTTGGGGAATGGTCCGTATTGGAGATTTGTCAAGAAAGTATCTTGAATTTCATAAACTTCGTCTTCCGGTTGGACTAAATAATTGTACCATTATTTCCTGTGATATTGGTAATCAGGTCGTAATGCGAAATGTGCAGTACCTCTCCCATTATATCATCGGGGATAACTGTATCCTGTTCAATGTTGATGAGATGCTCACTGTAGATACCGCAAAATTCGGCAATGGAATTGTAAAGGAAGGTGAAGACGAAACTGTCCGGATCTGGCTTGAGGTAGGAAATGAAAACGGCGGCAGAAAAATTCTGCCATTTGTGGGAATTCTTCCGGCGGATGCCTATCTATGGTCAAGATTCAGAGATGATTCCGCGCTGCTGGACCGGTTTCAGGAAATGACCGATCAACTTGGAGATACGCGAAGAGGATATTACGGTTCAATCGGAGATCATTGTGTAATTAAAGACAACCGAATCATTAAAGATGTCAATGTCGGGCCACATTGTTATATTAAAGGCGCCAATAAACTAAAAAATCTGACGATCCAATCCAGCGCTGCCGAACCGACTCAAATAGGTGAAGGCGTAGAATTGGTAAACGGAATTATTGGACACGGGAATCATATTTTTTACGGCGTTAAAGCCGTCCGATTTGTCACAGGCAGAAATGTGCAGGTCAAATACGGCGCGCGGCTGATCAACTCGTTTCTCGGGCCTAATTCCACCGTCTCCTGCTGTGAATTACTGAACAACCTTATTTTCCCGTTTCACGAGCAGCATCACAACAATTCATTTCTGATTGCATCCACCTTACTGGGACAATCAAACATCGCCGCGGGAGCGACAATCGGTTCAAATCACAATTCCAGAGCGGCGGACGGCGAAATTCTGGCAGGAAGAGGATTCTGGCCGGGATTGGTGACCAATTTTAAGCATAACTCGCGATTTGCGTCATTTACGCTTGTCGCAAAGGGCAATTATCCTTCCGAATTGAACATCACTCTTCCCTTCTCTCTCATAAGTACCACAGATAATTCAACGGACATCAATATAATTCCGGGTTTTTGGTTCAAGTACAATATGTACGCTCTTGCAAGAAATAAATGGAAATTCAATAACCGCGATAAAAGAAAAATAAAAGATCAGCTTATCGAGAATGATTTTCTCGCCCCTGACACCGCGGAAGAAATGCTCGAAGGAATGGATTTGCTTAAGAAGGCTATAGAGACTGCCACAGGAAGAGAAATATCGGTTGAAAAGTTATTAAACGATGATACCATTGAAAAAGAACTCAAGGTCCATCACGACAATATGGTATATAAGGGCAAAGCCAATATTATCAAACCGGTATCGGGATACCGGTTGTACTATATGATGATTCAGTACTATGGGGCGGTTGAACTCGCCCACGCCGTTGATGATATAATGCGACAAAAAAACAGGACAATGTCCGTTGCAGAGGCCATTAAACAAGCCTATTCGGAACCCGGACGTGAATGGCATAATATTGGCGGGCAGCTGATTCCCGGATCGGATCTATTTATCATTATTGCAGACATCAAATCCAGAAAAATCAATTCCTGGCATGATTTGCACAATAGATACAACAAAGCATGGGATCGATATCCATCACAAAGGCAAAATCACGGCATTTTTTGCTTATCAAAAATTCATCAAAAAGATATTGATGAGATGGATGACCAATTTATTCGTTCCATTCTCGAAGATTCCGTCAACACAGCCAAAAAATTACTTGAATGGGTTATTGAATCGCGTAGGAAAGACTACACAAATGATTTCCGAAAGATCACATACAGAAATGATGAGGAAATGGAAGCGGTACTTGGAAAATTTGATGAAAATGAATTTATCATTGAAATGAATAAAACTGTTAAGGAATATGAAACCAGAATCGGCGCGATATTGAAGACTTTGAACTGATTTCACAGACGGTGAAGAACACCGGCACACCCTTTTAAATAATTGCGCTTGTAATTAATCCGGTTATGAACATCGCTTAGAATGGAGTGAATATGACAAACAAGAAGAAAAGGCCAGAAAAAGCATATAATAATCTCGATTTTTTAAATAGTAATAAAGCGAGATCAATTAGAATATTATCAGAGTTTTATGAACCACTTTATCGATTTGAAGAGAAAGGTGTCAAGTCCACCATTGTTTTTTTTGGCTCGGCGCGAATAGATCCAAAGGTTAAGACAAAAAAAGAATTACTTGAACTCGCGGATGAGTTTGAAAAAAATCCTACGAAGGAAAACGAAACGAAACTTTCCGCCGCAAGGCTGCGGCTCAGATTGTCAGATTATTATGAAGACGCGGTTCAGCTGTCAAAAATGCTGACAGAATGGGCGGTAGACAAGGAATCAAAGAAACAGAACTATTATGTTTGTTCAGGAGGCGGCCCGGGAATTATGGAGGCAGCCAATAAAGGAGCTGAGTTAGCCGGTGGCAAATCTATTGGACTCAACATCTCTATTCCTCATGAACAGGATCCCAATCCTTATATTACCGAAGACTTAATGTTTGAATTTCACTATTTCTTCATGAGGAAATACTGGTTTGTCTATCTCGCTAAAGCCCTGGTAATTTTTCCGGGCGGTTTCGGCACTCTCGATGAACTCATGGAAGTTCTTACATTGATTCAGACAAAAAAGGTCACAAAACCATTGCCGATTGTCGTTTTTGGACAGGATTACTGGAAAGAAATTATTGATATTGACGCAATGGCCCGATGGGGCACTATATCGCAGGAAGATCATGATCTCTTAAATTTTGTAAATTCACCTGAAGAAGCATTCAGGTTTCTGACAGAGCATCTGAATAATTCTGATTTTAAATAAAGGGAGGCCGGTAATAGATCATAATAACAGTAGATTTGATTTGTAACTAAATTTTTACAAAATCCGTAGCCTGATCATAATAATCAAAGAACTGAAGCGCCTCCAGTTCACTGTTTATATTGTTTGTTTTTGATTTTGGTGTCCAGAAACGCATTCCGACGACATCTCTTTCTATGGCGCCGATGACATCGCGCAGAAGGATTGCCATAAACAGCGTATGCTTTTCGGTCCACTCTCCTCCGGACGAGATGGAAACGGTAAGTTCAGGTTCTGTCTTGATTTGTATTACTTTAGAAATATCAAAATAACTTTCGAATTTATGATAACTTCTGTTCAACGCGCTCTGAGTGGATTTTGATCCGGAAAAATGAATGAGTTCCGTGAATTTTTCAGTTGCATAACTCTTAAAAATTTCATCAGTTTTCATTTTTTCTCCGGTAGTTGTGTCTTTTTTTGACGGTTGTTTGCCCTCATCCCCTGCAGAAAAAATGTTTGGTTCAATAATATATTCACCGTCTTTCCATTCAAGAATAACATCCATGGCTTCATCTTCATCTTTATTCTCAAAATCCAAATTACTGAGCTGGCCTTTCTGGAATTCAAAGAACGCCACCTTATCGCCGTGTTTTATGACGATTTTCCCTGAGAGAGAATTTTCCTCCGCGTATTTGAGTAGCCTGATTACTCCTGTATCGCGCAGTCTCCCTTTTGGAATAAACTTGTTTTTATAATATCTTTCTGTCTGTTCCCTGGCGATATTGGCATTCATCAGCCGCTGACTTAGTAAATGTGTCAGATTGATTGAGATTCGGGGATTCTTTAGCAAAAGATTGTCAAATTCCATTTTCCCAAGTTTTAAAACACTCAGATCTGTTTCGGCTATAACTGTCGCCGACCGCGGTTCACCTGTTATCAGAGCCATTTCTCCAAAATGATCCCCTTGTTCCAGATAAGAGAGCACAACCTCTTCACTCTCGTCCTGAATATTTGCGATAACCTTTACCCTGCCTTTTTGAATGAGATATATGTAGTTTCCCGAGTCACCCGCGCTTATGATGGAATCGCCTTTCTTATATTCCTCCAATTCCATCTTTGACGCGATCAGACCAATTTCTTCATCAGCTATTGCTTCAAAAAGTGGGATTTTTTTTAACTGTTTTAATGATTCCGGTTTCATCTATATCATATTCTCTACTAATTTCACAATCTCGCTCACTTCATGAGTTTTGGTTAATTCTACATCCGATAATTGTCTTATTTCTTTCTCGATTTCGGCTTTGACGGAATTATCCGCAATAAAAATAAACGGAATATTGATATCTTTGCGCGCCCTTTCCACAAAAACTAACCCATCGCCATCCGGTAGTTTGATGTCAGAAATAATCACATCCGGAATTTCATTGTCGATCAGTGATATGGATTCTCCGATATTCTGAGATGATTTCACCCTGTAGCCCAAGCCGTTAAACGCTCTTTCGATCACCTTCCTGACAACGAGAGAGTTGTTCACCACCAATATTTTCTTAATTTCTTCCTTAACAGCAGTTTGCGAACCTTTTTTCTCAATCGTTAAAGGTCTCACCCGGATTTCAAATTGACCCTCCGTCCATGATAACATGGTATCAAGCGCTTTATCATCTTTTATGTCACCAAGCGCGACTTTAACAAGTTCTCCGCTCTCAAACTCAAATAATCCCCTTTGTCCATCGTCCTTCAATTCCATGCTGCCTGTCAGTGAATTGGTCTCGCAAAAACTGATCAATTCAACCAGAGAAATTTCATTTAAACTTCCGGATGGGCCTCCTTTTGACGCCTCAAGTTTATTGATATCAGGAAGAGTAGCTTTCTTTAACGTTTCTCTCAACCTCTGACTCACAATTTTACCCATGCTGAGAGAGATGGAAGGATATTTTTCAAGAATGACATCAAAATCATTTTTGTAAAGAATAAACATCTCACAAGGTTCAGTCGCGATCACTGAAGCAGAACGCGTATCACCGGTCAACAGTGACATCTCACCGAAATAATCCCCTGATCCCAATTTGGCGACTGTTTGTTCTGTTTTTCCTCCGTCACCGTAAATGCAAATTTTTACTTCGCCTGTGATAATAATGAACATCTCATCACCGGGATCACCGATTTTGCAAATCGTTTGTGCGGCGTCATACGTTTTAAACTTTAGCCGCTCCACGATGAAATCAATACTTTCCTTCCCTAACATTCTAAAGATGGGAACCTGCTTTAACACTTTACTGATTTGAATCATTTTTTACCTCCAGAGCAGCCGGTTCAAAATTCTTTCAAGAAAAAAAATAGGTATGCCACGATTAAAAACACGATGATTATCCACCAGATTGGCTTAACTTTCCGACGTGGAAGTCTGTCGAATTTAATTCGCCTCTTTTCCCCGCTCTCCGGCTGCCGGTCTGCCAATCTGCCTTCAATATCCAATGACCTGTGCCGTTTTTGAGAAAAAACCAAACTGCCTCCACGAAAAAAGATTAAATTCATTATTTATTAAAACTATCCTGAATATCAATCGTAAGCAAGTGCAATTTAACCAATCGGTATTTTTCAGTCAACACTTATATAGTGCTCACCGCGGGAGACGGGGAGATTATTAGGTCTTAAAAAAAGAGAGAACCGGATTTTATGACTTAATCCGGTTCTCCAATGATATTAACATGTAGTTATTCAGCCTTTGCCCGTTTGGCATCCCACAGCATATAAAACAAAATTAATGCAAACATAAAGAAGCTCAATATCTCTGCCGGGGCTGATTCTGCCCAGTGCTCTGTCCCTATCGCCATCATCATATTCCAGTCGCTGTTACCGGTAACAGACTGGCCAATGAAGACCATAGACGCAGCCAGCACACCCATAATTGCCCCTCCAGCGATAAATCCGGAAGCGATGAGCGTTCCACGCTCTTTTCTGGCTGATTGCAGCGCGGAATCAGATGTGCTTTTGGCAACCAAATGCGCTATTATACCTCCCGCGAGAACGGGGGTATTCAAATAAAGAGGAAGATACATTCCCAATGCAAATGCCAGCGGCGGTATTCCTAAAAACTCCAGGACTGTAGCCAGGATAATTCCCGCCAGATACAAAATCCATGGAGCGGGCTGGCCGGTCATTAACGGCTCAAGTACTGCAGCCATTGCTGATGCCTGCGGCGCCTCTAATCCGCCGGGACCGAAGCCGTATGTTTCGTGGAGCATAAAAATAACACCTCCCACAGACATGGCCGCCAGGAGAGTACCCAGGAATTTATATCGTTGTTGCGTGCGTGGCGTAGTGCCAAGCCAGTATCCAATTTTAAGATCGGTTATAAATCCGCCAGCCATTGAGAGAGCTGTACAAACCACACCGCCTATTATGAGCGCTGCAATCATACCCTGTTCGCCTTTAAGTCCCACACTTACAAGAATGACGGATGAAATAATCAGGGTCATTAAAGTCATACCCGAAACCGGATTACTGCCGACAATCGCGATCGCTCTCGCCGCGACGGTAGTAAACAGAAATGCAACAATGGTTACAATAGCAAGTCCTACAGTCGCATGGAGGACATTTCCGTTAACCACAAGAACAAGAAAGAATACCAGAACACCCAAAAGAGCGCTGATCAAAAGAACTACCAGCCATTTCATACTGATATCTGTCTGCGTGCGCTCAACTTTGTTGCCGGAGGCATGACCAACTCCCTTGCCGCCAATTTCATTAATCGCCAATTTGAAAGCGGCAGATATAATTTTACGTGATTTGATAATTCCGATGATACCCGCCGCGGCTATACCTCCAATTCCTATGTGTCTAACATAAGTACTGAAGATTTCACCGGGCAGCATATCCGCGATAGGCTTCGTCGCGTTCAGGATGGGTACAGGATTAAACTGACCTATATAAAACATGCTCGGAATTAACACCCACCACGCAAGAAAAGAACCGCTGGCGATAATTAACGCGTATTTTAAGCCGACAATATATCCTAAACCCATAACGGCCGCGCCGATATTCATGTTGAATTCAAGGCGGGTGGCTGCGACCAGCTTCTGTCCCCATTCAAAAACCCGGGTAGAAACAACCTCTTTCCACAATCCGAAACCGGAGACTAAAAAATCGTACAATCCGCCTATTACAAGAGCTTTAAGTAATATTTTTGCCTGATTTCCGCCTCCTTCACCCGCAACAAGGATTTCAGTCGTCGCGGTTGCTTCGGGGAATGGGAATTCCCCATGCATATCTTTAACAAAGTATCTCCTGAACGGAATTAAAAATAATATTCCCAGCATTCCGCCAAATAAAGAAGCCAAAAACACTTGTAAAAAGGAAGCGTCCAGTCCGAGGATATATAATCCGGGAATGGTAAATATCGCGCCTGCCACAATTACTCCGGAACTGGAACCTATTGATTGGACAATTACGTTTTCGGATAGCGCGTTTTTCCTTTTCATCAATGAGGAAAGTCCCACCGCCAAAATCGCTATGGGAATTGCCGCTTCAAAGACCTGACCAATTTTCAACCCTAAATAGGCTGCAGCAGCAGAGAATAAAACCGCGTAAAACATTCCCCAAAAAAGAGAATATTTTGTTACTTCGGGCAGAGGAGCATTTTCCGGGACAACAGGCTTGTACACTTCACCGTCTTTTAGAAACCGGTAGGCATTTTCCGGTAGTCCTTTTCCTGATACTTGATGATCCATACACACTTCCCCATTTTTAATGAAGATTAACTCAGTTTTTATAAAACAAAAAAATTAAGATACTCAATACACCGTTACAAGTAAAGTTGTTTTTCCCCTTCAAATCGGATACAAATCATCAGGATTTAACCTGAATTTCAATATTTACTCGTCTAAAAACCTAACAATTTTATAAAAAGCCTCATGCCTATAATGATCAGCATTCCACCCAGGAGTGTTTTTCTTAATTTCAATGACAGTTTATGTTGAAAATACGATCCAAGATATGCCGCCGGAAATGCCCCGGCAAATATTAAAAACGCTGTGTCTATATGTACAAAACCCAACTGCCAGGCACTCGCGTGTTCATGATGCATAAAAGCAAACGCAAGTGTTCCGAAACTGGTTGTAAAGAGCATGATGGCATTTGATATAGGGACAACTTTTGTGTTATCAGCCAGATTGTTTGTCAAAATCAACGGAGTTGTTATTCCTCCACCGCCGATTCCGGTAACTCCCGATATCGTCCCGCTGATCACACCGATTTTCGCGGATGTGCCGAATTTAGGTCCGGTGGGTCCGCCCGGATTGGCGACAGACCGGATGTTGAAGGTCTTGTAGGCCAGTGAAAAAATAAATATGACAAATATAGCCATGAGAATTTTTTCAGACAAAAATACAGCAATAATCCCCGCGGAAGCGGATGCCACAGATGAGAATAACGCGATTGATAAAACCACCTTCCATTCAATCTGTTTTTGGATTTGAAATCGGGTGACATTCAGTATGGTTACCAGTACGATCGTCATTAAACTTGTCGCGATCGCCTCCTGCTGATAAAACCCGAAATAGAGTGTCAGTGCCGGAACTATTATTATACCACCGCCGAGACCGAGGGTTGAACTCATTAGGCCGACCAATACCCCGACAAACAAAATCAGCGCTATCTGAATCATACAAATTCCCTAAGAATATTCATCTCCTCCTGAAAAATGAATGAGATAATCAGCATGCAAACCATCTGGCTACTGTATAATTTCATCTTTTTGCTCCGGCTCCACCGCAGGCAAAAGTATTATAAATTGAGATCCTTCACCCTGTTTACCATCTGCGCTGATCTGACCGCTATGTTCCCTGATGATCTGATAAACAATCGATAATCCCAACCCTGTGCCGTTTGATTTTGTTGTGTAGAAAGGATCAAATATTTTTTCTTTCAGATCGGAATCAAGTCCAATCCCTGTATCCGAAATGGTTATCTGAATGTATTTATCCGAAAACAAACCGGGGATTCTTTGCCTTCTGTCAATCATGGGAAGCTGCTGTCGCTCATTTTCTGCTTTAATTGTTAATTCCCCGCCTTGCGGCATGGCATCAAGAGCGTTAATGATCAGATTGAAAATGACCTGCTCAATCTGATTAGAGTCTACAAAAATATTGTCCAAGTCCCTTGCGTAATGTTGCCGGACGGTTATATTTTGCTCACGCATTTTACGCTCAAAAAGCGGCAGTACTTCCTGGACAATTTTTTTGATGTGACAGGATTTAGGATCGGGTTTGACGGGTTTAGCGTAGGTAAAAAATGATTTTAATAAATCATCGAGCCGGTTAACCTGACGGATAATTCTTTTTACATATTCCTGCTTAGTCGGTTCATCATCCATCTCTTCTTCGAGTACCTGCGCCATTGATTTTATACCGGCAAGCGGATTACGAACTTCATGAGCAAATCCCGAGCTGAGAATACCAAGCGAAGCCATCCGGTCCATACGGATAATCTCGGCTTGTATCTTTTTTGTCTGGGATATTTCCGAAAATACAAGTATATATCTGTGTTTATTATTGTAAACATCGAGGTCGTAGACAGAATATCCTATAAACAGGTCCGGGAGATTATTCATGGAAATTTGAATTTCCTGCCGGATAACAGGAACAGAATCTTCCTGAATTGAATTCATAATTTGCTTGAATACGGATGGCTCAAATAGTTTCTTAAGAGTAGATGCATCTTCATCTTCGGTAATTTGCAGTAAACGCCTGGCGGATTTATTTAAATAGTACACTTTGTACGATTTGTCAAACACGATTATTCCAAACTGCACGGCCCCAAGCATCGTCTGGTATAATTTCCAGTCGGCAATGACCTTCTCTGTCCTCCCCGGAATTAATTTCATACCTCTTATGGAGTGCAGATCATCTTCATTGATATATAATTCTTCCAGGTGAAAAACAATTTTTCTTGCAGCCACAAGAGCAAACGCCAGATCATTTTCCGAAAATTCACGTCTGTATAATTTATTCAGCAGTATAAACCCGCCGCGCGGCTCATGAAAAATCGAAAAAGGAATAAACATCAGACTTGAAATTTTAAATCCAATCGATTCCTCCAAATCCTGAATAAAGGGATCATTACATTCGTCATATTCAAAAATACGGGGGTGATTTTCACTTAGATTTTTAAATATCTGAGATTTTTTAAGCGATAAAGCCAATTTTTTTTGAAGAGTACTGCCGGAATCATCATAAAGGTTTATCGTCAGGTTCATTTCATTAGAGTCGTAAGTCGCGAACATGGTGCTTTCCACGGCTAGCGCCAATTCCATTCTTTTTGCGAAATCGTGCTCCAGGTAATGGAAAACCTTTGATTCGTCTTTTATCTGAATGATTCTGTTGATCTCAAGGATCTCATCCATGGATGAAATAAGTCGTTTTTCACCATCAACGATATCTTTATATAAAAGAACACGTCTTTCGATCTGGCTTAAATAAATGGTACTCGTGATCAGGGAGAGAAATTCGAACTTATCGACCGGTTCAATGAGAATTAAATTATGGGTATTTTTAAAAATTTGTCTTTTTAAGGCCTGCTGACCGGAAGAAAGTAAAAATATAAATGGAATGTTAGCCAGTTTTTTCTGATTGCGAAAACTCTCAATAGAGCGAAAATCAAAATCCGGCTCCGAAAACGCGTCAACTATCACTACTTCGAGAGGATATTCAATCAAGGCGTTTTTAAAAGCCGATTTAAGAGAATTTATAAATAATTTGTTGGTTGGATCCGATAAGATGGTTCTATATTTTTCTATCCGCCCTTTGTCGTTCGAAACCAGTCCAATATTCGTTTGTGTAGCATTCATAAAATGCTAAAAATCCTGAAATTATGAAAAATCCTGCCTGAATCGATTATAATCAATAATTATGAGCTTACTTCCCTCTTTTCGTACATATCCGAGCTGACTGAGCGATTTGATGACACGCGAAATAGTTTCACGGCTTGTCCCCGCCATGTTTGCCAGATCTTGTTGAGGAGGAAGTTGTGAGATCTCAACCTGTCCCTGCTTTATGGTACCGGAATCATCCGCGATACGTAACAAAGTGGATGCAACCTTCCCCAAAGCATTCTGCAAGGACAGACTTTTTATTTGTGAATCGCTTCTTCTCAGACGGTGCGCAAGTTCTTTTAATAAATTTATTGCGATCTGAGGGTAATCATAAAGCACTGTTAAAAAATCTTCTCTTCTTATAATCAACAGCTCAGTATCTTCCAGGGTCACTGCATTTGCGCTGCGTGTTTGCCCGTCCAGTATGGACATCTCCCCAAAAAAATCCCCGTCACATAGAATAGAGAGTATTACCTCCCTGCCTTCATCACTGATCCGGGATATTTTTACCCGCCCATTGAGAATAACAAACATGGTTGAGCCCACTTCTTCCTCGATAAGGACCATGTTGTCTTTTTTATAATACTGACGGACTGCAAATTTTGATATCTGATTTAATTCATCGTCATTAAGTTCGGAGAATAATGGAATTGTCCTTAATACTGAAAGGTCCATAAGCATCCTTTACCTTTTGATAATACGGTAATCCAAATCATATTTTTCTTTTATTTCATTTGCAAATTTAAGCGTATCATCTAAATTATCAAGACCGTCAACCCATACACAAAATAATTTTTTATCGTTTATTTCTCTTTCTATGATCTTCGAGTCAATATTCTGCGTACTTAACATATTTCTCAGCTGAACCGCGTTTTCCCTATAACCAAAGGCTCCGACCTGAATAAATACTACATCATCGCTCTTTGCCGGTTCAGGTAAGTCCGGGGCTGTAGAATCCTTGCTTTTATCGACAGTTGCTCCCGGGCTAAGCTCATTATCCAATACATATTTTTGATAATTTTCAGCCGTATTATAATAACCGCGCGCAAAGTTATAATCCATCATCTTGTATGCCGCATGATATTTTATCCGGCCTTTTCCATTATCAAATATATATTTAAACTCTTTCTGTGCTTCTTCTCCGTTTTCAATAAATACCGCTTTAAAAAATCTATACTCGGGAGTTGTGGGGTAAGTACCCTGAATCTCCGCAATTTTCCCTTTTAACAGAGCAAATTCATGCTGCTCATAAAGCTCGATAAGTTCATTATTATTCTGCGCTTGGCCATTTGCGAATGCTGACAACAAAAAAATAATAAAAAGAAATTTTGTCAATCTATATTCAATTCGCTGCATTTCGGGCATTTCCAGAATAGTTCATCTGATTTATAGTCACAATATGGACACGAGTACTTGCTCGAAGATGTTTCCAGATAACCATTGATCAACTCCAGGGCCTGTTTACTCGCATCTTTGAATTGACCTTTTTCGGTTAAAATATGAACAATTTCAGCTTTTAGAATTTTGTCATTCATATCCTGTTTCATTCCATCCTGAATAAGATTAAGAGCGGATTGATAATCCCCTTTCTTTCTATAAATACTTGAAAGGGCCAACAATGCTTTTATATTTTCAGGATCACTCGCCAGAATTGATTCATACAGTTCTTCAATTTTGCTAAACTGTCCTTTTTCATACCAGGCTTTTTCGAGCCTTGAAAAAAGTATATGAGCCTCTTTAGGATGCTTTTTACAATAATCCGTCCATGTCTCGATAGCATCGTCAGGGCGGTTTTCCCGTATATATGAATCACCAATATAAAGAAACGCCGCCGCACAGGAAGGATCAATTTTTATCGCTTCCTTAAAGATGATTCTTGAGTTTTTCCCTTCACCTTTTTTCCCCGCCTCGATAGCCTGCAGGATCTTGTAAATCGCCATCCGCCGCTTTATTTTTTGTAAATCCCCTGATTTAACGGTCTTTAATAAATTAAAGGCGCGTTCATAATCATTCTTGCTCTCATATATTTTCGCGAGGTAAGGCAAAACTTCTTCACGATATTGATCATTCTTGATCAATTTTTCAAGGTAAGTTTCGGCATTATCCGTTTTCTTAGAATCCAAATAGTCCATCGCCAGACTATACCAGACTTTTGGAAGTTCAGCAGGATTTATATCAGCTCTGAGGGTCAGATCTTTATGGATCCGCACGGCATTTGTAAAGAGCCCTTCTTTGCGCAGAATATCACCCAATTTTAAGTAGGCGTCTATATTTTCCGTATTATACCTGACGGTTTCCTTAAATTTTTCTATTGCCCTTCGATGATCATTTTCAGCCATATATTTTAAGGCAAGCAGGTAAGAGTCCTTATGAGGCGGGGCATCTTCATCGCGTTTCCAATAATAAAAAATATAAATTAAAGCGGCCCCGGCAAGCAACAGGGTTGTAATAATCCAAAATTGAGCAACAAAGTTCTCACTCATTTCAATATCCTGCCATATTAATTATCTTTATCCGGTCCGATTCTCGTATCCGTATCAGGAATTTCATCGATGGAAAGATTTCTTAATCCCTCCAGTTCTTTAACGAGACGTTTATTCTCCTTACGAATACCTGAAACCTGTCCCTTGGCCTTGAGAAGCTGGGTTGAAAGCAGGAGCGCGCCCAGAACGACTCCGACAAATAATGAAATAAAAATTACGGTAACAACAGGCACCTGTTCATATAAAGAGTTGAACAGGTAAATATCAACCCTTGACCCGAGATTCAGGGTAAAAAACCAAAGGATTATTGCACCAAATATGATCCAGAAAAAGATACTGATAACGCGCATATGTGGCCTCATAAAAATGGTTGAGATTTCGACTTTTCTAAAGCAAACCGAAATTAATTATTCAAAATAAACATTTTTACTTTTAATTACAAGAATTTTGAATACAATAATAAACAGCCAGCGTTGATTAAGTTAAGGGAATGTATGATTGCGCTCAAATATTTTTTTATTTACCGAAAACAAGGTGATCGGCGCATGATTTGAGTTCGCAAAATATTTTTATAAAGAATTTGTTTTCGAATGTTTAATATTTGTCAGGAATGCATCATGTTGTCAAAAACGTTCATAATCTCTGGATCCCAGAGCCCATGCTGCGTTTCATCCCGCATGATTCTAAAGGCTTCATTATGGCTCAGAGCCCCCCTGTACGTTCTCTTGGTCGTCAAAGCATCATAACAATCCACAATTCCTATTATCCTGGCGTGGATGGGGATATCATGGCCTGCAAGCCCGTCCGGATAGCCGCTGCCGTTAAAACGTTCCTGATGATAGCGTATGGTCGGTAAAACCGGGCGGAGCGTCTTGAGCGGAGCACAAATCCTTTCACCAATCTCCGGGTGCTTCTTGATAATATCATATTCACCGGACGTAAGGGGTCCCGGTTTTAACAGGATGGCATCACTGATGGCAATTTTTCCGATGTCATGCAATATTCCGCCTCTTCTAAGGATTGTCAGATCTTGTTCAGGTAAGCCAAGTTTTAGACCTAATTTTTCCGCCAGTGTGGACAACCTTTCACAATGGCCTTCGGTATAACGGTCTTTAGCCTCAACGGTTCTGGCCAGACTAAAAATCACTTGCTCCGCGTGTTCCAGTTCGCTTATATATTCACGAAGTCTTAGCAAGTTATTGATACGCGCTCTGAGTTCAAAAATATTTACCGGTTTCGTGATAAAATCATCCACTCCGGCATTCAGTCCCTTCAACCGGTCTTGTTGTCCGTCCAGCGCGGTAACCATAATGATGGGTATTAATCTTGTATCCGGACGACTTTTTATATGCTTCGCGACTTCAAATCCGCTCATTCCCGGCATAACAACATCCAAAAGTATCAGATCAGGATTTATCTTATTTATTTTTTCAAGCGCCTCAGTTCCGTTAAATGCTTCACTGATATCATAATTAAGGTCTTCCAGAATATGTTCGATGATTTCTATATTTTCTGCGGAATCATCCACAATAAGTATTTTCGGTCTTCCTGCCTCTGAAGCTAAAATGTAATTATCATCCATAATATTATTTCTTCTAATGTATATGACCTGGTGTGATTAAATTTTTAATTCATACTTACATATCGGAAAAAATACAAAATTATTAACCAAAAAAAATAAAAAAAAGGCAAGAATGAATATTCCTGCCTTTTTGGTATTACTTACTTGAAAATATGTTATTGTTATTTTACTTCAAAAGTACTTCCTGAATACAATAATGAGTGCAAGTCACCCTCGCCTTTTTTATCTTTGACGAACTGAATCTGACGCGTAAGCAGGTCATCATAGGTATCGGCTTTTATATCTCTGAATACACCGATCGGTGTCGGATAAGAGGGATCATACGTCAGACTGGCAAGCATAAATTCCATTGCCGCGCGTCCCGCATGTTCATCATGTTTCAGCAAATCTTCTTGAGATTTGAGATCACCTGTCTTTACAATCTCAAAGTTTGTACCCATCCAGTTTAATGCTTTATCGGAATCATTGCCAAAAATATAAGGCTTTCCGTCTTCCATCAACAAAACATTTTCCTTTTTTGTCTTAGCGTCCGTCATCGCGCTAAAAGCGCCATTGTTGAATATATTACAATTCTGATAGACCTCGACAAAACTGGTACCTTTATGATTTGACGCTTTCATAAGCATTTCCGCAAGATGCTTTGGATCTCTGTCAATCGATCTGGCCACAAAGGTGGCGCCGGCAGCAAGGGCCAACTGAACCGGATTAAACGGATTTTCGACCGTTCCGTACGGGGAAGATTTAGTAACCTTTCCTTTTTCAGACGTTGGCGAATATTGTCCCTTGGTTAGTCCGTATATCTGATTGTTAAACAAGATTACCGTAATATCGATATTTCTCCGGCAGAGATGGATAAAATGGTTACCGCCGATACTTAAGGCGTCACCGTCACCCGTAACTACAAATACTTTCAGGTCGGGGTTAGCAAGCTTTAATCCCGTGGCCATCGCCGGCGCCCGTCCATGTATACTGTGTATGCCATAAGTATTGACATAGTATGGGAACCGGCTTGAACAACCAATTCCTGAAACAAAAACAAATTTCTCTCTGGGAATTCCAAGTTCAGGCAACACTTTTTTCATTTGCGCCAGAATGGAATAGTCACCACAACCCGGACACCAGCGTGTTTCCTGATCGGAAGAAAAATCTTCACGGGTAAGGCCCAGAGGTTTTATATCTTTTGAAAGATTCTCCGACATTATTTAATCCCTTTCAGTTTTGATTCAATTCCTTCTATGATATCCGACGTTTTGAGTGGCATACCTTTCATAATATTCAACCCTTGAGCATCCACCAAATATTCCGAGCGAATTAATTTTATCAACTGTCCCATATTAATTTCTGGAACGAGAATCTGTTTAAAATTCTTTATATATTCGCCCAGTTTCTTCGGGAACGGTTGTACCCATCTCAGATGATACCAGGAAACCTTGTGACCACTCTTTTGGATTTCTTCCATAGCCGTAAAAATGGAACCATATGTACTGCCCCAACTGACAATCAGTAAATCTCCTTCCGGTTCTCCGAAAATTTCAGGTTCGTCCACAAAATTACCAACACGGTTAACCTTTTCAGCTCTAATGCTGATCATTTTATGGTGATTTGCCGGATCGTATGAAACGTTACCAGTGATGTCTTCTTTTTCAAGACCGCCGATACGATGCTCTAATCCCGGCGTTCCGGGGAGCGCCAGCATTCTGGCAAGTGTCTCCGGATTACGTTTGTATGGCATAAAGGTCTCAGGATCTGTCGCGAATTCCATTTTAATCTCAGGAATTTCATCAACATTCGGAAGTAACCAGGGCTCCGCACCATTGGCGATATAGCCGTCCGATAAAAGCATAACCGGAATCGTGAATTTGAGAGCAATCTGTGCTGCCTCAAATGCAGCCGCAAAGCAATCAGACGGGCTTTTTGCCGCGATAACGGGTATAGGCGCTTCACCATTCCTTCCATAAACAGCCTGAAGCAGATCGGCCTGCTCTGTTTTTGTCGGCAGTCCTGTACTCGGACCTCCACGCTGTACATTTACAATAACC
>JACDJA010000655.1_pt1 | contig 37073 bp, 37 predicted proteins | sample 7449241 | NCBI WGS metagenome assembly JACDJA01 (sample SAMN14253289, study PRJNA609438) | sludge metagenome | isolation source: initial anaerobic sludge | collected 2018-12-20 | reverse complement strand
GAAAACTAATGCGAGGACAAGAAAAGGTCCACGTAAAGCTATACGTGCTAGATAATTCTTTTACCAATTTAATTTAAAAGTAGATCAGGAATTAATGATAAAACCTCCATTAAAAAGCCGTAAGAAAATTAAGAAAAATATTATTGAAGGAGTTGCACATATACATGCATCTTTTAACAATACAATTGTGACGATATCTGATCGACAAGGAAATGCTTTGTCTTGGGCTACATCGGGAGGAGTCGGTTTCAAAGGATCGCGTAAAAGTACCCCTTTTGCGGCACAGGTTGCTGCAGAACATGCGGGCAGAGCTGCGTTGGAGTATGGCGTTAAAAATTTAGAGATTAGAGTTAAAGGACCCGGACCTGGCCGTGATTCGGCTGTAAGAGCGCTTAATGCTACAGGTTTTAAAATTACAAGTATTACTGATGTGACACCTGTGCCTCATAATGGGTGTAGGCCGCCCAAGAAGCGTCGTATCTAAGAAGGAGAAAATCTGTGGCCAGAAATATAAACCCAAAGTGTCGTCAATGTCGTCGGGAGGGAGAAAAATTATTCCTGAAAGGTGACAAGTGTTTTAGTGATAAATGTCCAATAGAGCGTAGAAATTATCCACCTGGACAACATGGACAGAGAAAAACAAGACTATCCGATTATGCTGTGCAGCTAAGAGAAAAGCAAAAAATTAGAAGAATCTACGGCTTGCTGGAAAATCAGTTTCGTAATGTATACAAACAAGCCGATAGACAAAAGGGTATTACAGGTGAGAATTTACTTAAGCTTTTAGAAAGCCGTTTGGATAATGTTGCATATAATATGGGATTTGGGGCATCAAGAGCTGAAGCACGACAAATAATTAGACACGATTGCATTCTTTTAAATGGTAAAAAAGCTAATATACCCTCACAATTAATAGGGCCAGGCGATCAAATAGAGGTGGCTGAGCATGCAAAGAGTTATTTGAGGATCAAATCTTCAATTGAATTAGCCAAGCGTCGTAGTATTCCATCCTGGCTGGAGGTTGATTTTGATAACCTTAAAGGCCTTTATAAGAATAAACCTGATCGCAGTGATTTATCTTCAACTATTAATGAATCTCTTGTAGTTGAGCTTTATTCAAAGTAATCGGCATTTTTTATATTGGCACCTATATGTCATCGAATAGTTTTCTTACACCTAGGATTATAGAGGTACATAATCTCTCGCCTTTACGCGCTAAAGTTGTAATGGAGCCTTTTGAACGAGGTTTTGGTTACACTTTAGGTAATGCATTACGTCGCGTTTTATTATCTTCCATTCCTGGTTGTGCTCCTACTAAAATTAGTATTAGCGGAGTGGTTCATGAATATTCAACGATAGATGGCTTACAGGAAGATATCGTTGATCTGATATTGAACTTGAAGGGAGTTGTACTAAAACTTCATAGCAAGAACTCTACTGTTCTTTCTTTAAAGAAAGATACGGAAGGTATTGTCACGGCTGGAGATATTGAATCTTCTCATGATGTTGAGATAGTCAACCCAGAACATGTGATTGCTCATATTACTAGCGGTGGCCGTATTGAGGCGCAAATAACTGTAGAAAAAGGAAGAGGATATTTACCTTCTGTTAATCGCAGTCGAGAAGATAAAAGTTTATCTTCTATCGGTGATATACTGCTGGATGCTTCATTTAGCCCGGTTAGACGTGTCAGTTACACGATAGAAAATGCACGTGTGGAGCAAAGAACAGATCTTGATAAGCTGATTATTGATATTGAAACAAATGGTTCTGTTGATCCGGAAGAAGCTATTCGTTATGCAGCAAGGGTATTGGTTGAACAGTTTTCTTTTTTTGCAGATCTAGAGAGTACTCCATTGCCTACTGAGCAACCGAGAGCTCCTGCAATTGATCCTATTTTGTTGCGGCCAGTTGATGATTTAGAGCTTACCGTCCGCTCCGCGAATTGTTTGAAAGTTGAGAATATATTTTATATTGGAGACTTAATACAACGAACAGAAGCTGAGCTTCTTCGTACACCTAATTTAGGTAGAAAATCATTAAACGAAATTAAAGAAGTGCTAGCTTCACGTGATTTATCGCTAGGTATGAAATTAGAGAATTGGCCGCCAGCTAACTTAGAAAATTATGTAAAGGAACCGGGACATGCGTCATCGTAATGGATTGCGAAAATTAAACCGAACCTCTAGTCATCGTTTGGCTATGTTCAGGAACTTAACTAATTCTTTGCTTGAACATGAAATTATAAAAACCACACTCCCTAAAGCTAAAGAGCTTCGTCGTGTAGTAGAACCGGTAATTACTTTAGGTAAAAATCCAACCTTAGCTAGCAAACGATTGGCATTTGATAGATTAAGAAATAGAGAAAATGTTGTTAAAATCTTTTCTGAATTGGGACCGCGATATCAGAATCGAAACGGAGGTTATTTAAGAATTCTTAAATGTGGGTTCAGGAAGGGAGATAATGCTCCAATGGCTATCGTGGAGCTATTGGATAGATCTGAAGCTAATAATGATATTGTGAATATTGCTGAGTAATTAATCGTTGATTTAATAGTTCTGTTTTTGAAGCTGTAGATTTTATCTATTTTTTCATATTTAAAACATAACTATTTAGCTACATCACTCCATTTCAATATTTCCAGGTAAATAATTGATTGGAGTGATTTTAATTTGTCCCTTCTAAATATATTTCGCATTAGCCTGACAATTTTATTATTTCACGAAGCCGCAGTAACTCAGTTGGTAGAGTAGCTGATTCGTAATCAGCAAGTCGGAGGTTCGACTCCTCTCTGCGGCACCATGATTCTGTTAGTTGATTTTTAACTGATTGAAATTAGCATAAAAAGCTATTGGGATCATGATCTCCTTATTTTATTATATTCTGACTTGATTTTCAGCTTGCGTTTTTCTTTGGGATCTGAGATTAAAGGTCTGTAAATTTCAATGCGATCGTTTTGCTGGAGCACAGTTTCTGAGCAGGCCACTTTTCCATAAATCCCTATTTTAAGAGTTGAGCAATCGATCTCAGGATAGAACTCTTTCATTTCTGCAAGTTTAATTGCTTGATTAATTAAAGTTCCTTTTGGAACTTGAAGTCGTTTGATAAAATGTCGTTCGGTCAGTGCAGCGACTATCTCTATGATAATAAAATCCTTCCTAAATACTGGGTCCATAAATCTCTTCCGCTCGTTCCACGAAAGCTTCTACAAAACTATTGGCTATTATGTAAAATACTGGACCGATCAGCTTTTCTAAAAGTTTGTGAGAAAATGTGTAATGTAATTTAAATTCAATTTTACAAGCAGTATCTGTTAAAGGAATGAAGCGCCAGTAGCCATTAAGCTTTTCAAAAGGCCCTTCAAGCAGTTCCATTTCTATCAAGTCGGGTGGGTGGCGTTTGTTTTTCGTAGTAAAGCTATGTTTTACAAGATGGTAGTCGATATTTATTGTTGCGTGTGCTGTTTCGTTGTCCTCCATGAGTTTCATTGATGCCCCCGAGCACCAGGGTAGAAAGTCGGGATAGTTCTCCACGGTATCTACTAAATGAAACATTTGGGCAGATGAATACCCCACCAATACAGTTTTTTCTATTTCAGTCATAATGTTGTATTCTCATAGTCTGGGTGTAAAGATACAGAAAACTGATACACTAATGCGCTAATCAAATATTTTTATATGCATATATTTTCTTCCAGCTGTTTTGAATGAGCATTGCACAAAACAAAAAGGCTTTCCACGATTATTTCATTGAAGAAAAATATGAAGCCGGCATTGTGCTGGAAGGATGGGAGGTTAAGGCAATTCGTGCCGGTCGGGTTCAGTTGAAAGAAGCTTACATAGTTATCCGCAGGGGTGAGTTATTTCTTATAGGATGTCATATTAGTCCGCTGCCGACAGCATCGACACATGTTAATCCTGACCCCGTAAAAACACGCAAACTGTTGTTGCATGCTTTCCAGATCAAAGAACTCATCGGCAAAGTAGAGCGTGCGGGCTATACTCTGGTTCCCTTAGATATGCATTATAAAGCAGGTAAAATCAAACTGGAAATTGGCCTTGCCAAGGGAAAAAAGCAATACGATAAACGTGAAAGTGAGAAACGTAAAGAATGGGAACGTGATAAGCAGCGCTTGTTGCGTATGCGCCATTCCTGATTAATATTTATGCAAACAAATTCATCTAACTCCGTTCCTTCGGCAATTTCTGATAAATATACTCAAAATCATATGCCTATTGCTATCTGGTTGCTGATTTGCTGTGCGTTGGTGTTTGCCATGATTGTTGTGGGTGGAGTAACGCGTCTGACAGGTTCCGGGCTATCGATCGTTGAATGGAAGCCAATAGTTGGAACGATTCCACCTATTGGCCAGGAAGATTGGGAAGTATTGCTGGAGAAGTACCGTCAGATACCTCAATACGAACAAGTTAATAAAGGTATGACGCTGGATGAATTCAAGGGAATATTCTGGTGGGAATATTTTCATCGTTTGCTTGGTCGCCTGATTGGTCTGGTTTATTTCATACCATTTGTCTATTTCATGGTGCGCAAACGGATTGATCGTTTACTTGGTTTAAAGCTGCTGGGTATATTCGCGCTTGGTGCTTTGCAAGGGTTAATGGGCTGGTATATGGTTATGAGTGGACTGGCAGATAATGTTTATGTCAGTCAGTATCGGCTGACTGCACACCTTGGTCTCGCTTTTGTTATTTATGCTGCTATGTTCTGGGTGGCTACCGGATTGATTTCTCCCTTAAATACTCATTTGTCAGACCCGGTATCCGTACATAAACTTAAAAAGTTTGCCTGGATGCTGACTGGACTGATATTCGTTATGGTATTGTCCGGAGGATTGGTAGCGGGTATTCATGCCGGGAGGGCGTATAACACATTTCCCTTGATGGACGGCTTTCTGATTCCTCCCGCTATGTTTGTGCTGGAACCTTGGTATCGAAACTTTTTTGATAACATCACTACAGTACAATTTGACCACCGCTTGATTGCCTGGTTGCTTATTTTTTCTATACCATGGTTCTGGTTCAAGGCAAAACAGTTATCATTGTCTTATTCTGGTCGCTTGGCTTGTCATCTCCTGCTGTTGATGTTGCTCATTCAAGCAGGGCTTGGGATTACGACGTTATTATTGTCGGTTCCCCTGATGTTTGCTGCAGCACACCAGGCTGGTGCTGTGCTGTTATTCACTGCTGCATTGTGGGTTTGTCGTAAGCTATCCTGACGGTAAATATGTGTTTTTTCTAATGGTGATACGCCTCTTTTTAGTAGATGAAACCTTGGGAAAGAATCAATAACCGGTACAAGAGAATATGCTGATGGAAGGATCAATACCGGGGTTTGGGCGTCGTATACTGGCGCTGGCTTACGAATTTTTGTTGCTGCTGGGTGTATGGTTTATCGCGGCCTTCCTGTTCCACCTCGTTTTTCGGGATACATCAGCTGAATACTTTAGGCCCTTGTTTCAGTTTTATCTATTGTGTATTGGTGGTATCTATTTCATCTGGTTCTGGACCCATGGTGGCCAAACGCTGGCCATGCAAACCTGGAAGTTACGACTTGTTTCTGAGAATGGTGGAAAAGTTACTATGCAACAGGCGATGGTGCGCTACCTCATGGCTGTAATAGGCATTAGTTTTCTGGGATTTGGATTGCTGTGGGCTTTATTTAATCGTGACCGGCAATTTCTGCATGATAAGCTGGCAGGTACGCGGATCATAAGACTCAGTTAAACCGGAAAAGCTACGGTGGATCTTAAGGGAGATTTTATAATCCGGCCACGGTATTCTTATTTCTGTAAGGTTTCTGATGGCAGTTGCTTGCTTTGCAGTTACGGCGTTGTTCTATTTTTTTATTATGTAGTCTGAAACATACTGTATTCAGGTGCTATCTTAAGGTAGAATGAGCGCATGGCGGGCCTCCCCGCATTGTAAGATAGTGAATCTGGTCAGATCCGGAAGGAAGCAGCCACAGCTATTTTTTACGAGTGCCGGGGGTTCGGCTCGCCACCTGTCTTTATACAGATTGCAGAGTCTGTTTCTTTGCAGCTTCATAATAAATCCGGGTTGTAATAATCTCTTCTCGATAAAAAACCTTGACGGATTCTCAGGCACTTGCCCGCAAATGGCGCCCCAAAGACTTCACGGGGCTGGTTGGACAAGAACACGTTGTAAGAGCACTGGTCAACTCAATGGAGCAGAACCGGTTGCACCACGCATACTTGTTTACGGGTACGCGCGGGGTTGGCAAGACAACGGTAGCCAGAATCTTGGCAAAGGCCCTGAATTGTGAACAGGGAGTTACTGCCACACCTTGCGGCAAGTGTGCGGCTTGCCTGGCAATTGATCAAGGAAATTTTGTTGATCTGATTGAGCTGGATGCAGCATCCAATACACAAGTGGATGCCATGCGTGAGCTACTGGATAACGCACAATATGCACCAGTTACGGCACGGTACAAAGTCTATCTGATCGATGAAGTGCATATGCTTTCCAAGTCAGCATTTAACGCAATGCTCAAAACCTTGGAAGAACCGCCAGAGCATGTCAAATTCATTCTTGCCACCACCGATCCTCAAAAAATACCTGTTACTGTATTATCTCGTTGTCTGCAGTTCAATTTGAAGCAGATACCTCCTTCTCTGATCGTGACGCGTCTGTCCGAGATTCTCTCCATGGAGAGAATTGTGGCGGATGCGACTGCCTTGAAGTTGCTGGCAAAAGCTGCGAAAGGAAGTTTGCGTGATGCTCTGAGCCTGCTAGATCAGGCCATTGCACTCGGTAACGCCACAGTGGATGAAAAAAATACTCGTGTGATGCTGGGAGCGCTGGATCAGGATCATTTGTTCGCATTACTGGAAGCACTGGCGGAGCAGGATGGAGCGGCATTGTTAGCTATTGCTGATCAGCTAGAAGCGGCGAGTGTATCATTTGATTCTGCCTTGCAGGATCTGGCAGCATTGCTACACCGGTTGGCAATAGTTCAGACCGTTCCACAGATGCTTGATGAAGAACAGCCGGAGAGTGACAGGTTGCTCGCCTTGGTAAAATGTTTCACGCCCGAGGATATTCAACTGTTTTATCAGATTGCATTGCACGGGCGTGCTGATCTTGGTCAGGCTCCGGATGAGTACAGTGGTTTTACCATGACATTAATGCGGATGCTGGCCTTTATGCCTCATTCTCAACAATCCAGTCATCCGGTGCACGCAAGTACCAATGCCAATATCACTCGGAAAATTAAATCTGAGCTGCCTGCAGATTCCAGGAAGCAGGAAAAATCAATAGAGAACGATTCTCCGAATGACGCCTGGCTTGCGCTGGTAAACCAATTGGAATTGAGTGGGATGACACGGATGCTGGCACAGTACAGTGAAGCAAAACACTTCTCTGCAAACAGAATAGAATTGTGTGTGGCAGAAATGCACAAACATCTGCTGGAAAAATCCTATCAGGACAAGTTGAAATTTCAACTGGAGTCTCATTTTGGGAAACCCGTTGAAGTGATTTTTTCGCTGGGGAGTATTACTGGTGTTACTCCAGCTATATTACAGGATCGCGATAAGCTCGCAAAGCAATCCCAGGCAGTTGAGGCGATTAAATCGGATCCTTATGTTCAGGAACTGATCGAACAATTTGACGCAAAATTGAATATTTATTCCATTAAACCAATTAATTAACGGAGATTGTAAATTGATGAAAGCCAATTTGGGCAATCTGATGAAGCAGGCCCAGCAAATGCAGGAAAACATGAAGGCTATGCAAGAAAAGCTGGCAACGATTGAGGTTGAGGGCCAGGCAGGAGCAGGTATGGTTAAAGTGATCATGACTTGTCGCCATGATGTAAAGCGGATCAATATCGATAGCAGCCTGATCGGAGATGATAAGGAAATGCTCGAAGATCTGGTGGCAGCTGCGATGAATGATGCCGTACGTCGGGTAGAAGCTGCAACACAGGAACATATGGCGAGTGTAACCAGTGGCCTGGGATTGCCGGCAGGAATGAAATTTCCTTTCTAAATTGTTTGGCTGCGTGTTTTTGACAGACCGACTACAACACAGGACTTATATTCATGTCGGTTAATCGGCTAAAGAATCAAAAGCCCAGGCGCACGCACAGATCACCTCCTGCCTCGAAGAACCTCAGCGCTGCACCTCCTGCCGAAACTGACAGGTTACAGAAGTTGCTGGCACGCAATGGCTTGGGTTCCCGACGGGAAATTGAAGCCATGATTGCAGCCGGTCGTGTGAGTATCAATAATACGACGGCAAAACTCGGCGATCGAGCTGGGCTCGGGGATAAGATACGGATTGATGGAAGAATTATCCGACTTAGCATGCCTGCACTTTTGCCACGGATTATCATTTACCACAAGCCGGAGGGGGAAATTGTCAGTGCGCGTGATCCACAGGGGCGGCCATCGGTATTCGATAAATTGCCGCACATTCAGTCTTCCAAATGGATAGCAATAGGCAGGCTGGATTTTAATACCAGCGGGTTGCTTATTTTTACAACCGACGGCGCCTTGGCCAATCGCCTAATGCATCCGCGTTACCAGATGGAACGGGAGTACGCAGTTCGCATTGTTGGGGAGCTGTCCCCGGAACAAATTACTCATTTGACTACTGGTATTGAACTGGAAGATGGTTCAGCAAAATTTGATCAGTTGCTTGATGAAGGTGGGCTGGGAACGAATCACTGGTATCGCATCGTACTGAAAGAAGGTAGAAACCGTGAGGTTCGCCGAATGTTCGAAGCGCTGGGGATAACAGTCAGCCGCCTGATGCGTGTCAGGTTTGGCCCCGTTAATCTCCCGCCCAGACTTAAGCGCGGTATGTGGCTGGAGCTGGTCGATACAGAAGTCGAACGATTACTGGCGCTGATCAGTTAGCTCGCTTCCAGACAAATTCCTTTCTACGCTTACAAGTCGCATCGTCTCACCATTAGAAGAAACTGATCTCCTGCACTGGCTTCCAACCAGGTACAGGACAGCTGGGGAAATGCTTGCTCGATTTCGGCTTGATTGTGGCCGATTTCCATGATCAGCAAGCCGTTTTCGGTCAGATGGTCGGCTGCTTCTCTGAGAATTCGGTGAACAATATCCAGCCCATCAAGTCCGCCTGCCAGGGCGATAGCGGGTTCGTGGCGATATTCTTCAGGGAGCATTGCCATGGATACAGCATTGACATAGGGAGGATTACTGATGATTAGATCGTATCTTTTACCTTGCAGCCTGGTGAAAAGATCCGCATGGATCAGGTTGATCCGGTTCATCAGATCATAATTTCTGATATTTATGGATGCCACGTCCAGTGCATCGGAAGAAATATCCACAGCATCGATTTGTGCCTGCTCAAAGGCGTGTGCCAGTAAAATGGCGAGACAGCCGGAGCCAGTGCATAAATCAAGTGCTGAATTGATGTCATGTGGATCTATTACCCAGGGAGACAGGCGATCATGTAGCAATTCAGCAATAAATGAACGCGGTATGATGACACGTTCATCAACATAGAAATTAAAATCACCCAGCCAGGCTTCGTGCGTCAGATAGGCAACCGGTATTTTTTCCCTGGCACGTCGTTCAATGATACGGAGAACCTGATCACGCTCATTGTATGTAAGCATGGCATCCATAAAAAGATCCAGCTGATCAGCGTTCAGATACAGTGCGTGCATAATCAGAAGCGCTGCTTCATCATAAGCAGTCGGCAGACCGTGTCCCAGGAAAAGATCGGATCGGTTGAAATAGCTTACTGCAAAACGCAACAAATCACGCAAGGTGCGCAATTCTTCCCCTGCCTGGAGGATGGTAGTGTTATTGGGCTGTCTGGTATAAGTCATGATTCAATCCGAGTTTCTCCGGAAAGCAATTTAGCATAAAAAAACTGATGAAAGTACAGGTTATCCGGGTGCCGGTTCAGGCAGAAGATGAGTATTTCATGCGTCAGGCGCTGGATCTTGCCCGTGTGGCGGGCGACTCAGGGGAGGTTCCGGTCGGTGCGGTTGTGGTCAGAAATAGCCAGATTGCAGGTTACGGATATAACTGTCCTGTTACGTTAATGGATCCGACGGCACATGCTGAAATCATGGCCTTGCGTGATGCTGCCAACAAACTGGGAAATTACCGGCTGCCAGATTGTACGCTGTATGTCACACTTGAGCCTTGTGTGATGTGTATCGGTTCAATGTTTCATGCCAGAATCAAACGGCTGGTTTATGCTGCGGAGGATCCAAAAACCGGTGTGTGTGGCAGTTTGCTTGATTTGCCTGCTGATACCCGGCTTAATCATCACTTGGTGGTTAGTCAGGGTGTTCTGGCGGATGAAGCGAGTACCTTGCTGAAACAGTTTTTCATTATCCGGCGCAGTACAAAAGAGCGCGATACACCATGAAAATTATCGTTGATATTTCGTTGCAACAAATGACTCTACAGGATGTAACAGGACATATTGTCAGATGTTACCCAATCTCTTCCGCAAAAAATGGTACTGGACAGCAACGTGGCAGTTTTCACACACCTTTGGGAAAGCATATTATTCGTGCCAAGATTGGACAGAATGTACCTGTTAATACAGTGTTTGTCCGGCGTCGCCCCACTGGAGAAATCTATACATCAGAGCTGGCGGCCAATCACCCGAATCGGGATTGGATTCTGACACGCATCCTCTGGCTTTCAGGGTGTGAGCCGGGATTTAATCGCCTGGGTTCGGTCGATACCATGCGGCGCTACATTTATATTCACGGCAGTCCAGACAGCGCGGAGATGGGTAAACCCGGATCGATCGGCTGTATCCGGATGCATAATCACGATCTATTAGATCTGTTTGAACGGGTGTCTGTTGGCACGCTAGTTGAAATCAATGCCTGACCGCTTTGGGACGTAATCAAGAGGATGGTGATATCCAACACATCCTGACCAGGAAAATATCATGAAATCATTATATGGCAAGACATTACTGAACGATCCGGTGCAGAACAAATCCACCGCTTTCACCCGAGAGGAGCGTGAACATTACGGCTTGCAAGGGCTACTGCCATACGGCGTGACGGATATTAAAAAACAGCAGCAACGGGTACTGGCCAATCTGCGCAACAAAAGCAGCAATATCGAAAAATACATTTATCTGAATGATCTGCTCGAACGCAACCAACAGCTGTTTTACCGCACTCTGGTCGATCATATTGGTGAAATTATGCCATTGGTCTATACGCCCACTGTGGGCGAGGCTTGTGTAAAGCTTTCACATATTTTCAGAAAGCCGCAAGGGTTTTACATTACGCCGGAAGATCGCGGGGAAATTATATCCCGGCTCAAAAACTGGCCAGAAACCGATGTGCAAATTATCGTTGTTACAGATGGTGAGCGAATTCTTGGCCTGGGTGACTTGGGAGCAAATGGTATGGGAATACCAATCGGAAAAATATCTCTGTATGTAGCTTGTGCCGGGATTTATCCCGATCGATGTATGCCGGTCATGCTGGATGTTGGAACCGGTAATCAGGCATTGCGAGAGGATCCGCTCTATCTGGGTTATCCCTATCCCCGGCTGGTCGGACAGGATTATCTATCGCTGGTGGATGAATTTGTGGAAGCGGTACAGCATCGGTATCCGGATGCGTTGATCCAGTTTGAGGATTTCAGCAGTCGGAATGCATTTACCTTGCTGGATCGCTATGCCGCGTCAGTTCGGTGTTTTAATGATGATATTCAAGGCACAGCTGCAGTGACACTGGCGGGTATCTATGCTTCCTGCCGGATTACACACAAATCGTTTGCTGATCTGAAAATCATGTTACTGGGAACAGGATCTGCTGCAACCGGTGTTGCCGAATTGCTGCTGCCGGCATTCAAGGTGGCCGGACTGGGTGAGGCCGAGGCTCACTCTAGAATTAGTTTTGTTGATAGACGGGGTTTGGTGACAGCTGCACATGAGCTGATTAAACCGCGTATTTGTCCGTTTGTGAGCGAACGTGAGGCAATAAGTTTCGTTGATGCGATTGCCGCTATCCAGCCGGATGTGCTGATTGGCGCAACAGGAACAGCAGGTGCGTTCAATGAAGCAGTTATTCGCGAGATGACCCGTTGCCAGGAGCGCCCCGTGATTATTGCGCTTTCCAACCCAACTTCGCATACGGAATGTACTGCTGAACAGGCTTATCGGTGGAGTGAAGGACGGGTTATTTTTGCCAGCGGCAGCCCGTTTGCGCCGGTAACATTTAATAAACGAACCCATTATCCGGCGCAGGGAAACAATGTATATATCTATCCTGGAATCGGGTTAGGTGTCATGGCCAGCCGTGCGCGTCTGGTGGTTGAGCGCATGTTTCTGGTTGCTGCTGAAGAATTGGCAAATCGTGTTTTGTCTGAGGAAATCGAGCGTGGATCAATTTATCCGGATATTGCCCGGGTACGCGATATTTCACAGGGCATTGCCATCAAAGTTTGTCAGGTGGCTTGGCAGGATGGCCTGGCGGGTGGGAATCTACCCGAGGATCTGGAAGCAAATGTGCAAGCTTTGATCTATGAACCCGGCTATTAAAACAGGAGTGGTGTCCCCTGCCTTACGGCATAAAGCAGGGGATTGATTTACTCAAACAGGTTGAGGATACCGTCGAGACCGACGTGATTAAGAGAAAAGGTTGCTTTTTCCTTTAATACAGGTTTTGCATGAAAGGCAATGCCAACTCCTGATTCTTCCAGCATTTTCAGATCATTGGCGCCATCGCCGACAGCAATGACCTGATCTTTCCTGAGGCCGAGCTCATCCCGTATCCGTTTCAAGATTTCTCCCTTGCCGGATGAACCGATAATGTTGCCCAACACTCGTCCGGTCAGTTTCCCATCCTGTACTTCAAAAGTATTGGCGAATGCATAATCCAGCCCGAGCCGATCTTTGACCCGATCGGTGAAGAAAGTGTAGCCGCCCGAGATTACCATGGTCTTAATACCAGCGGATTGCATGCGTTGCAGCATTTTTTCAGCCCCCAGGCTCAATCGCACGCGCTCATCGTAAACCTTCTGTAGTGCTTCCTGTGGCAGCCCTTCAAGCAGGGCGGTGCGGCGGATAAGGCTTTCGGCAAAACTGATTTCTCCGCGCATAGTGCTCTGAGTAATGGCGGAAACCTGCGGTTTGACATTGTGCATGTCGGCAATTTCATCAATGGATTCGATGGCGAGCAGGGTTGAATCCATATCCATAGAGATTAAACCAAAATCGCTTAATTTTTTGCCTGCCGGAACAAAAGCATGATCCAGGTTGGTCTCTTCACAATAGTCAGGAATATCCGGATGCAGTTGAGCATTTATCATCCGGAAAGCTTCCCCGGTGATGCGATCAATCTGACTGGCTTGTGCGAGTTTGGCAATTGCCCGTAAATCATTGTTCTGTATATCTGTACCTTGAATAATAAGATTCATGAGAATTATTTTAATTTGATTAAGTGACGAATGCAGGCACTATACATGGAATGTCGTACTATATGAATATCGGCCGGGTAGGTGCGATCAGGTTTTTAAGGGTGAAGTCAGCGCCGGATTCCATTCAACAATCCGGTTACGACCTGCATACTTGGCGGCATACAGTGCTCTATCGGCTGCTTCCAGCATTTCACTCTGGAGATCAAAAGACTTTTCCTTATCCATATTGATAGCCAGGCCAATTGAAGCCGTGATGCGGATAGTACTGGCTTCATTCGGTTTATAGGCAATTGTAGCGATACTTTCCATGACCCTTGCCAGGATGTGACGTGCAGCCGAAAGAGTCGTGCCCGGGAGTATCAGAGCAAATTCGTCACCACCATACCGGCAGAAAATATCGGTTTGACGAATCTGATCAGTAATGGCTTTGGCTACAGTTACCAGCACACCGTCTCCTGCAATATGCCCATAGGTATCGTTAAAAGTTTTGTAGTTGTCAATATCAATCATTGCCAGAGCAAGAGACGTTCCCTGCTGAATTGAAAGCTGAAATTCACTCCGGAATGCCCCATCGAAGTAGGCGCGGTTGTGCGCGCCGGTCAGGCCGTCATGCTGAATTTTGTCTTCAAGCTCGCGCACTTTGATCATAGCTCGCACTGTCAGTAACTCTCGGGCCTCAGTGATGATATTGTCAAGGTGGGCAGGGTTCAGGATAGTGATTTCAAATAGCTCTTCCACATGGTGCAGATCATTCTGCATGGCTTCCAGAACTTCTATCAATGCATGTCCGTCGAGCCCCAAATAGGCCTCCGCTATGCGGGTTGTTTCATCAATTTTTTCTTTTTTGTCAGGCGACAGGAAATAATCCGTAATGTAGCCAGATACTGCAACACATTCGTTGATGCCAGCATTAGGGATATCTGGTGCAGTATGGCTGCTCCGGCAGGCGGCAGGTGCGTAGCTGGGAAATTTCCAGTATTCAAGTAATGCTGCGCCCAGTTCGTCATGTCCTATATCGAATGTTTGGCGTTCAGCTTCCAGAAGGGCATTGTGGTCCTCAGTAAGCGAAAATACCGGTGGGTAATCCTCAGGCATGAGAGCGTGAAAGGCGAGAATGCCGATGTCCTGCAGCAGCCCGGCCAGGAACAGATCATCCAGTATTTTGTCCATTCCTAGACGTTTGCCCAAAGTGCGACTGGCCAGCGCAGAAGTGATCGAGCGGCGCCAGAAGCTATTGTTGCCAGTCATGCCCAGCTTCTCTCTGGATTGTTTTATCAGAGAATCTGCCAGCAAGAAGGATAATGCTATTGTAATAACACCGTAAGTTCCGAGAATATTGGTAGCCTGGCTGATGTTATTGATCGGATATCTGGATTTATACAGAGGGGAATTGGCTGTCTTGATAATTTTGGCGGCAAGCGCAGGATCATGCGAGATATAATGATTGATCTGCGTAAGGCTGGTATCTGCTTTACCGGCAAGATCAATAATCTTGAGCGCAACAGAAGGCAGGCTAGGCAAATTGGTACAGAACCGCAATTGCTTGAGCAGATTTTCTTTCATGTTTCCATTACCAAGGACGTGAATAGAGCGTTTGCTTACTCATTCCGGATTTACAGGGAAAAATAATTTTACCCGATATAATTCCATGGAAATACTGGAAAAGAGCCGCTAAGTAAACCTATTTGTGCTGAATGTCAAAAGCATAATTCCGAATATTATGGCAGGGAATTCGGTTTTTTGATTTTAAATCAGAGACATGACCATAGTCCGGTTCATATTTATTGTCAAAAATAAACAAATAAAACAGGAGTAAAGCATGGACTTCGCAATCCAAGCGGGCGATCTGGGGAAATATTATGGTGACTGTATCGTGGCGGGTGTGTTCGAGTCCCGTAAGTTGACTGAGGCGGCCAAAGCTTTGGACGAAATGTGCAGAGGTTATCTAACCAAGGTGCTTGACCAGGGAGACATGGACGGTAGAGCAAATACAACTTTACTGCTGCACAACGTCCCGGCTATTGGAAGCAAGCGGGTGTTGCTGGTTGGGCTGGGCAAGGAGGAAGAATACGTAGAAAAGGTATTCCTGGAGGCCATTCGTGCAGCTTTTAAAGCACTGCATCAGACAGGGGTCAAAGATGTCGGTTTGTGTGTGGCGGATTTGATTGTAAAAGGAAGAGATACTGCCTGGAGCGTACTGCAGTCAACCCTCCTGGTAGAAGAAAGTGTGTACCGCTTTGATCGGCTCAAAAGTAAACGTGAGGAACGTCAGCCATCCCTGCAGAAAATTATCTTTCTTATCGGGGATGAAGCTGCAAGGGCAGGCGCAGAACAAGCATTTAAGCAGGGAGCAGCTATTGCGTGTGGTATGAATGTAACGAAAGATTTGGGTAATCTTGCGCCCAATATCTGTACTCCGACCTATTTGGCCGAACAGGCTGGCGAAATGGCCAAAACATACAATCTCAAACTTTCCGTGCTGGAAGAAAAAGATATGGAAGCGCTCGGAATGGGTGCATTGCTGGCTGTGGCACGTGGCAGCCATCAGCCGGCCAAGCTGATCGTACTGGAGTATCATGGCCGGGAAGGCATCGAGAAACCAGTTGTACTGGTTGGGAAAGGTGTCACCTTTGATACCGGCGGTATTTCACTGAAACCGGCAGTTGATCTTGATGAAATGAAATACGATATGGGCGGCGCAGCAAGTGTTTTCGGTACGCTGACTGCTGTAGCGGAAATGAAGTTGCCTATCAATGTAACAGCCATCATTCCCACAACCGAAAATATGCCAGGTGGCAATGCAACCAAACCCGGGGATGTTGTTACCAGTTTGTCCGGGCAGACAATCGAGATATTGAATACCGACGCAGAGGGACGATTGATTCTGTGTGACGCGCTGACATACGCCGAACGTTACAATCCGGATGTGGTGATTGATATTGCCACGCTAACGGGGGCCTGTGTGGTCGCCCTGGGGCATGTGGTCAGTGGCCTGATGGGTACCGATGAGCCGCTTGTTCAGGAACTGCTTCAGGCTGGGGAAAAGGCATCTGATCGTGCCTGGCAGCTACCACTGGGAGAGGAATATCAGGAACTGCTCAAAAGTAATTTTGCCGATATGGCCAATATCGGCGGTCGCTGGGGAGGAGCGATTACCGCGGCCTGCTTTCTTTCACGTTTTACCAGGAAATACCGCTGGGCGCACCTTGATATTGCTGGAACAGCGTGGAAATCCGGCAAGGAGAAGGGTGCGACCGGACGTCCGGTTCCGCTACTAACACAATTTCTGATCGATCGTGCACAACAGCATTAATCAGCTGGTATTCTAATTTCTGCGGGCAGGTGTGACACAGATTGATTTTTACACGGGCGCAACCGACAGATTGCTGATCGCCTGTCGTTTGTGTTCGAAAGCAGTACAGCAGGGATTGAAAACAGTTGTTTATATTCCGGATGCAGAATTGGCAAACCGGTTTGATAAGTTGCTCTGGACGTTTTCTCCAACCAGTTTTGTCCCACACTGCCAGGCAGATGACAAACTGGCGGGGGTGACGCCAGTGATCCTGAATAATCAGCTAGAAATGCCGGAAGTGGCTTACTTCGATGTGTTGCTTAATCTGGATGCGGCAATTCCATCCGGATTTGAACATTTTAAGCGGGTCGTTGAAATTGTTGATGAAATAGAGGACAGCAAGCTGCATGCACGCAAACGGTACCGGCGCTACCAGGAGTTGGGACACGACATTCGCCATCATCGGCTTGAGGAAAATTAACTGATTCCGAGCTATGCAGAAGCTCTCTGTATTCTCGGACTTTGAGTTTACTATCTGATCAGGAGCAATCTGGTGGCGGATGATCAACCCGATATAACGCAGGAACCGGAAGATGAAATCCTGCTGAATAAAATAGATTCAATGTTGCGCAGACATCGACAGGAACAATCTTCTCTCATGCAGCCTGTAGAGCAGATTATTGTGAGCTCATTTGACTCCCTGGAACAGCTTCCTTCCGTATCCGGTGAATTGCCCGGGGATATTGCCGAGTCAGCACCCGATATTGACGGGATTCCTGTTTTGACTGATCAGGTGACACTGACGATAGATGAATGGCCATCCCCAACAGAAATTTCCGAGCTGTTGTATTTCGCTTTTGATGCAGCATTAAGGGAAGCATGTATCAGTCTGAATCCTGCTGAACGGTTGACCTTGATTCAAGCTCTGGGGAAACGGCTGCCCAAAAATATTTAATCTTGCCTTCGTTCGTTATAATGGCCGGTTTCATTCTACCGGTTTACTTTGTGTCTGATTGTCATGGAACTCGCAAAAAGCTTTGATCCAAAGGATATAGAAAATCACTGGTACTCGGTCTGGGAAACCGCTGGCTACTTTAGTCCAGCCAAACGGGAGGAGGTTAATGCCTATTGCATCATGCTGCCGCCCCCCAATGTTACCGGTACGCTTCACATGGGGCATGCTTTCCAGCATACCCTGATGGATGCACTGATCCGTTATCATCGTATGCTGGGTGACAACACATTGTGGCAACCGGGCACGGATCATGCCGGGATTGCCACGCAGATTGTGGTTGAACGCCAGCTGGATCAGGAAGGAAAGGATCGCCGCCAAATGGGTCGTGAAGCTTTTCTGGAGCGAGTTTGGCAATGGAAAGAAGAATCCGGCTCCACCATTACCCGGCAAATGCGCCGTATGGGAACTTCCTGTGACTGGTCGCGCGAACGCTTTACTATGGATGAAGTGCTTTCCCGTGCGGTAACTGAAGTATTCGTTCGTCTGTATCGGGAAGGGTTGATTTACCGTGGCAAACGCCTGGTTAACTGGGATCCGGTATTGCAAACAGCAGTCTCCGATCTGGAAGTGGTGTCAGTTGAGGAACAGGGATCGCTTTGGCACATTCTTTATCCTTTCGAACATCGGGCAGAAAATGGTGAGAAAGGTCTGATTGTTGCTACTACACGGCCTGAAACTATGCTGGGTGATGTGGCGGTGGCAGTACACCCGGAGGATGTACGCTACCGGCATCTGATCGGACATCATGTGCGCCTGCCGTTGTCCGAGCGCACAATTCCGATTATTGCAGATTCCTATGTTGATCCCGCTTTTGGTACAGGGTGCGTAAAAATCACCCCGGCACATGATTTCAACGACTATCAGGTAGGGTTGCGCCACAAACTGATACCACTTAGCATTTTTACGCTGGATGGCAAGATCAATGACAATGCCCCGGTTGAATTTCAGGGACTGGATCGTTTTGATGCCAGAAAGAAAGTTATTACCGATCTGCAGGCACAGGAATTACTGGTTGAAACTCGCCCGCATAAACTGATGATTCCGCGTGGGGATCGGACCAATACGGTGATTGAACCCATGCTGACCGATCAATGGTATCTAGCGATGGAAGGCCTGGCCAAACAGGGGCTGGCAGCGGTTGAAAGCGGCCAGGTCAGATTTGTGCCGGAGAACTGGGCGCATGTCTATAACCAGTGGCTGGAAAACATCCAGGACTGGTGTATTTCACGGCAATTATGGTGGGGACATCGTATCCCAGCCTGGTACGATGAAGATGGCAACGTAATTGTTGCATATGATTTGGAAGAAGCCAGAAAACTGTCTGGTAAGGAAAACCTGCATCAGGATGAAGATGTACTGGATACCTGGTTTTCTTCCGCGTTATGGCCTTTTTCGACACTGGGCTGGCCGGAACAGACGCCTGAGCTTAAAACCTTCTTGCCTGGATCCGTGCTGGTAACCGGATTTGACATTATTTTCTTCTGGGTGGCACGTATGGTGATGATGTCTCTGCATTTCACCGGCGAAGTACCCTTCCGGGAAGTGTATATCACCGGCCTGATTCGCGATGCGGAAGGCCAGAAGATGAGTAAATCCAAAGGTAACGTACTTGATCCGCTTGATCTGATTGATGGCGTTGCACTGACGGAGTTGATCAGAAAGCGTACGACCGGCCTGATGAATCCCAAGCAGGCGGAATCCATCGAGAAGGCCACACGCAAGCAGTTCCCGCAAGGAATTCCCGCATTCGGAGCCGATGCGTTGCGCTTTACCTTTGCCAGCCTGGCCTCGCATGGGCGCGATATCAAGTTTGATCTACAGCGCTGTGAAGGGTATCGCAATTTCTGCAACAAATTGTGGAATGCTACCCGTTTTGTGCTGATGAATTGTGAGGGTAAGGACACAGGATTGGATGAAGGGCTGCCACTGAATTTCTCACCAGCGGATAAATGGATTATTGGTCGTTTGCAGCAAGCTGAACAGAGCGTAATACAGGCTTTCAATGAGTACCGATTTGACCTTGCTGCACGTGAGATGTATGAATTTATCTGGGATGAATACTGCGACTGGTATGTAGAGCTGGCAAAAGTACAGTTGAACAGTGAAGATGAAGCACGGCAACGTGCCACTCGCCGTACATTGGTGCGGGTATTGGAAACGGTGTTAAGGCAAGCGCATCCGATCATCCCGTTCATTACAGAGGAACTCTGGCAGGCAGTTGCGCCGCTTGCAGGTAAAACGGGGGCCAGTATCATGTGTCAGCCTTATCCTCAACCTGATCAGTTACGTATTGACGAGCAAGCTGCTGCAGATATTCAACTACTCAAGGAAGTCGTGAATGCTTGTCGTACGTTGCGCGGAGAAATGAAACTGTCACCGGCAGACCGTATACCGTTATTGATAGAAGGTGATCGTGCCCGATTGATAAATTTCTTGCCCCACTTGCAGGCGTTGGCCAGATTATCCGAAGTGGATATCCTGCCAGGTGGGTTACCGGATACCGATGCACCAGTTGCTGTGGTGGGTGATTTCAGGTTGATGCTGAAAATAGAGATAGATGTTAAGGCAGAACGTGAACGCCTCAACAAGGAAATACTCCGGGTGGAAGCTGAAATCAGCAAAGCCAGAGTGAAACTGGACAATCCTGATTTTATCCAACGTGCGCCAGAAAAAGTGGTTCAGCAGGAAAAAGGGCGCTTGGTCACGTTCAGCACAACCTTGAAAAAACTTGATGAACAGTTGCGAAAACTGGATTGACCACTAGTCGCTGAACGATGATAGAAGTACAGTTATGTACGATTCTTTTCTTACGTTAATTTATAAACCTTTTTGAGATTTAATCTATATAGACAATGACCAGACTGGAAAATGATACTTTTATTCGCGCACTGCTGCGGCAGCCTGTGGACTATACCCCTGTCTGGATGATGCGCCAGGCTGGCCGCTATCTGCCAGAGTACAACCAGACGCGGGCGCGTGCGGGTGATTTCCTTGCCCTATGCAAAAATCCCGCACTTGCAACAGAAGTGACTTTGCAGCCATTGGACAGATTTCCGCTGGATGCAGCCATTTTATTTTCCGATATTCTGACTATCCCGGATGCAATGGGGTTGGGATTATATTTTTCGACAGGAGAGGGGCCACGCTTCGAGCGCCCGTTACGTGAAGAACGAGAAATTCGCTCATTGATCGTGCCGGACCCGGGTACACATTTGCGCTATGTCATGGATGCCGTTACAGAAATTCGCAAGGCGCTGAACAATCGAGTGCCATTAATCGGATTCTCAGGCAGCCCGTTCACGCTGGCATGTTATATGGTGGAGGGTGCAAGCAGTAATGATTATCGTCAGATCAAAACCATGTTGTATACACGCCCGGATCTGCTGCACCATATTCTGGAGGTAACAGCGCAAGCGGTGATCGTCTATCTGAACGCCCAGATTGAAGCAGGTGCGCAGGCAGTGATGATTTTCGACAGCTGGGGTGGTGCGCTATCCCATGCCGCCTATCAGGAGTTTTCCCTGCGTTACATGACCCAGATCATGGAAGGATTAAAACGTGAACATGACAGCGAACGTATCCCGAATATCCTGTTTACCAAGGGAGGTGGGCTGTGGCTGGAATCCATCATGGCCAGTGGTTGTGATGCCATCGGATTGGATTGGACGATTGACATTGGCGAAGCGCGTCGGCGTACGCAAGACAAAGTAGCTTTGCAGGGCAACCTGGATCCAGCTGTATTGTTTTCCTCACCGGAAGCAATTGCTGCTGAAGTTGGAAAAATACTGGCAAGTTATGGTCATGGGCATGGCCATGTATTTAACCTCGGGCATGGCATTTCCCAGTTCACTCCGCCAGAAAATGCAAAAACACTGGTTGAAACAGTGCATATGCAAAGCGTTCACTATCATCAAGTCAGCTAATTTTTAGTATGAGCAGCGGGTTATCAGAAATTGATAACCCATTTTTGTTGTAATCGTCAATATTCTGCTGGGTTTATAGCCGGAAAGTTTTCAGATTATTTCACTGTAGGGTTGTGACCAGATATCTATAGAACCTGAGAATTGGTGGATTCTTTTATTTTGCACGAAGATATAAAATCTTTTGGGTTGCTCCGGGCGCTTGTCTTTCTTCTGTCACGAAAAGATCTATCCTTGCTTTGACAAGATCCGAGAGCTTTTTATAACCGTAAAGTCTGGAGTCAAAATCGGGTTGCAATTTTGTGAGATAGCTCCCAAAGGTTCCGATTTGCGCCCATCCGGTATCATCACTTGATTGTTCGAGTGCAGCGAGCACAAATTTCTTTGGGAATACCTGTTTTGGTTTTGCTTGATTGTTGGCTGACTGAACAGTGGCATTCTTTGAGTCATCACTTGCTTTGTGCGTGGTTATATCAGATTCTGTATCGCCGCCTGGACGTAAAATTTCTGTAAATATAAATTTGTGACAGGCGTTGCGGAATGCTTCAGGTGTTTTTTTCTCACCAAAGCCAAAAACAGTGAGCCCCTCTTCACGCAACCGCATTGCAAGACCTGTGAAATCGCTATCACTTGTAATCAGACAGAATCCATCAAATTTGCGTGTGTAGAGTAAATCCATTGCATCAATGATAAGGGTACTGTCCGTTGCATTCTTACCGGTAGTATAGGCAAATTGTTGAACGGGCTTGATTGCATGTCGTTGTAATACTTTTTTCCAGGAAGCGCTGGCAGGAGCAGTGAAATCACCGTATATACGCTTTACAGTGGCTTCACCGAACCGTGCAATTTCTGCCAGCAGCCCCTCGATGACAGCAGCCTGTGCATTATCAGCATCAATGAGGACAGCCAGACGAAGAGAAAGCTCTTCAGATTCAGTTTTTGTGACCACGCGTGGGGATGCCAAGATATCTCCTGTCTCCTGATGTATAAGTAAATCAGCCCCGAAATGACTTAATCATCCATTTTAGTGCGAATAATGCTCTTCCGGCATTTTAATAACAAGATCATTATTGATGATTTTCTTTACTCGGGACAGGAGAATCCAAAGCTGAATCAGAGGCCAGCCAGCACTTTTGCGACCGTTTCCCCCATCATGGACGGGGTCGGGCAGATAGTAACACCCAGTTCTTGCAGTTGTTCCACTTTTTCTGCTGCACTTTCGCCGGTTGATGAGATGATTGCTCCGGCATGCCCCATTCTTCTTCCGGAAGGAGCAGTTAATCCGGCAATATAGGCAACCAGAGGTTTGCGCATGTTTTCTTTGGCGAATAGTCCGGCTTCCACTTCCATCGGGCCGCCGATTTCACCAATCATCAATGCAATTTTGGTTTCCGGATCTTCTTCCAGTTTTTCCAGAATATCCCGGTGTGAGCTACCGATGATCGGATCTCCACCAATGCCAACCGAGGTGGAAATCCCGATATTCAGTCGCCGCATCTGGTCGGCGGCCTCATAGCCGAGTGTGCCGGAACGGCCTACCACGCCGACTATCCCCTGGCTGTAAATATGCCCTGGCATAATACCGAGCATGGAACGCCCTGGACTGATGGTGCCGGAACAGTTGGGCCCGGTCAGTACCATCCGATCCTGTTTTGGAAAAAGACGCAGGAAATTTTTGACTGTCATCATGTCCTGGGTCGGGATACCATCCGTGATGGAGACACAATATTTGATTCCTGCATCAGCTGCTTCCATGATGGAATCTGCAGCAAAGGCAGGCGGGACAAATACGATACTGGCTTCCGCACCAGCCTGTTCAACCGCTTCCCTGACGGTATTGAATACTGGCAGTCCCAGGTGTTTCTGTCCCCCTTTACCGGGCGTTACGCCTCCTACCACATTGGATCCATAATCGATCATTTCCTGAGCGTGGAAGGTGCCAATCCGGCCGGTAAAACCTTGTACGATGATCCGCGTCCGCTCATTAATGAGAATTGCCACTTTTTGTTCCCCTTTCTGGTTTCGGTTATTCAGGCTACGACCTGGTTGCGTGCGTGTACTGCTTTCTCGGCTGCTTCGGCCAGAGTTTCTGCGGTGATAATGGGCAGACCGCTATCGGCGATAATGCGGCGGCCTTCTTCCACATTGGTGCCGGACAAACGTACAACCAGAGGAACAGTTGTTCCGATATTCCGCACCGCCTGGACTACGCCCTCGGCAATCCAGTCACAGCGGTTAATACCAGCGAAGATGTTGACCAGCATGGCCTTTACATTGCTGTCTGCCAGCACCAGCCGGAATGCTTTTTCAGTCCGCTCGGCGGAGGCGCCACCACCCACATCCAGGAAATTGGCAGGCTCGCCACCGGCCAGTTTGATCATGTCCATGGTGGCCATGGCAAGTCCGGCACCATTGATCATGCAGCCAATATCTCCATCCAGTCCAACATAACTGAGGCCGGCCTCTGCTGCTGCAACTTCGCGCGGATCAATCTGTGTGTTATCGCGCAACTCAGAAACCCGGTGACGCCGGAACAGTGCGTTTTCATCGAAACTCATTTTTGCATCCAGTGCGATCAGCTCATTATTCCGTGTGACAACCAGCGGATTGATTTCGAGAATATTGGCGTCCAGATCACGCAAGGTACGATAGCAACCCCTGATGGTTTTGATGGCGTGATTGAGTAGCTCGCCATCCAATCCCAGGGAAAAAGCCATGGTTCTTGCCTGAAAATCCTGCAAACCGACAGCCGGTTCAATATGAATTTTCTTGATAGCACCTGGATTTGTGGCAGCCAGCGTTTCAATGTCCATTCCTCCCTGAGCGGAGCCAACCATGACGATACGTTCATGGCTGCGATCAATCATGAGCGCGAGATACACTTCCCGGGCAATGTCTGTGCCCGCTTCAATATATAACTTCGAGCAGAGCTTGCCTGTCGGACCGGTTTGATGCGTAACCAGTTTCTTGCCCAGCAGGGATTCAGCTGCTGTTTCGATTTCCTGGTGTGATCTGCATATCTTGATAGCACCTGCCTTGCCACGTGCCCCGGAATGAATTTGTGCTTTGACTACCCAGACGTTACTACCAATTTCCCGGCTGCGTTGCACAGCCTCTTCCACCGAATACGCCAATCCGCCTTCAGCCAGTTTGATACCGTATTCAGCCAGAATTTCCTTGGCCTGATATTCATGAATATCCAATATAGCTTCTCCCTTGAATTTTATGAAATGGTTGGGTTTAAGGGAAACTCTGAAAAAGAGTGCGAGTGATAGCCAGATAAAGCGAAATCAGCTAAAAAGCACAATTTACACAGGTAACTGAGCATTCTTAGTCTGATTTCAGTGCAGTTATTTTTCAGAGGTTCCTTGAATACTTATTTGCTTTTGGCAGCAATCGCTTCTGCCATTTTGACGATGTTGTTTGCCATTCTTTCCGAGGCAGCATCGATCAGCTTGCCATCCAGTGCTGCTGCACCTTTTCCTTGAGCAGCAGCTTCTTTCATTGCCGCCAGTATCCGCTTGGCCTTGTCAATCTCAGCTGCTGGCGGGGTAAAGACCTCATTAGCCAGCACAACCTGGGAAGGATGAATAGCCCATTTTCCTTCACAACCCAATGCAGCGGCTCGCCTGGCGGCCAGCTTGAACCCTTCCGGATCCTGAATGTCTCCAAAGGGGCCATCGATCGGCCGCAGACCAAATGCGCGGCAGGCAACGGTCATTCTGCTGATGGCAGCATGCCATTGATCACCTGGGTAGTCCGGGTTGAGTCCACCGATATTGGTGGTGCGGGCACGATTGCTGGCGGCGTAATCAGCTACGCCAAAATGCAGTGCTTCCAGACGTCCCGCAGTTCCCTTGCGAGCGATATCTTCAACATTGGCCATTCCCAGCGCGGTTTCAATCAGTGCTTCCACCCCAATCCGGTTTTTCAACCCCTGCTGCATTTCGAGCTGATTGAGCATGGCTTCCACCATGTAGACATCTTCATAAACTCCGACTTTGGGGATCAGCAGCGTATCAATCTTGTGCCCGGCCTGCTCAACCAGATCAACCACATCGCGCACCATATACTGAGTATCCAACCCATTGATGCGTACAGAAAGAGTGACACCATGGCTTTTCCAATCCAGATCATTGATGGCCTGGATGATATTTTTTCTTGCCTGGAGCTTGTCATCCGGTGCAACTGCATCTTCCAGATCCAGAAATATGAAATCCGCTCCGCTTTTCAGTGCTTTTTCAAACATTTCAGGGCGGGAACCGGGGACGGCCAGCTCGCAGCGTTGTACACGCGGTGTTTTGCTTTCATACAAGGTATGACTCATTCTTCCTCCAACAGATTAAATACGATGTTATGTGTGAATATCGAAATGCATGGTGCGCTGTGCGCAAACGTCACAGCTGTCCATAAAGGATTGCCAGGTGTATGGGATCCAAGCCGGAAATAAACTGCTCCCCCGGGGGATAAAATCAGATGCACAGAAGTGATGTTCTTGAGTAATTTGACAGCGTTGTTCGCCAGATCAGCGAAATTATAGCATTGACGTCGATCCGATTTCAGTCAATCCTGATCTTTCACGCAGTGCTGGCGGGCCTGTTCTTCTGCATGAGCAGCGAATAAATGGATTGATATGCCGAAGCAGATGCCTGCCAGCTAAAATCCTTTTGCATGCCGTTACGCTGCAGGTTTTTCCAGAGCCTGGTGTTGTGATAAGCATTAATGGCTCGTTTGATTCCTTCCATGAATGAATCAGCAGTCATCTCGTGAAAGTGAAAGCCGCTTGCACTTTTATCCGCCAGCGTTTCAGGAGTCAGATCCACTACAGTATCCATCAGTCCACCAGTGGCATGTACAACGGGAGGGGTGCCGTAGTGCTGGCTGTACATCTGATTCAAGCCACACGGCTCAAAACGAGAAGGCATCAGAAAGCAATCCGTGCCGGCATTGATTAGGTGTGACAAGGCTTCGTCATAACCAATACGGACTGCTATTTTTGTAGGGAAAGCTTGTGCCAGGGCAGCCAGTTGTTGTTCCAACAGTGCATCTCCACTTCCCAGCAGTGCTAACTGGGCAGGTAGATCAGCCAGCATGGGCGCTACCTGCAGCATGATATCGCTGCCTTTCTGGTGTGTGAGACGACTAACGGTTCCAAATAATGGAATCGCCTGGTTATTTTCCAGCCCCATTGTCTGCTGCAAGGCAAGTTTATTGGCGGCTTTTGCCGACAGATTCCTGCTGGTATATTTTTTCACAAGATATGGATCGGTTGCCGGGTTCCAGATGGCGGTATCGATTCCATTGACTATCCCGGTAATATCGTCGCTGCGCTTAGCCAACAGCCCCTGCAAACCGAATCCCAGTGGTTCCTGCTGGATTTCCCGGGCATAGCCAGGGCTAACTGTAGAAATATGGTCGGCGTAATAGATTCCTGCCTTGAGGAATGACAGGTTGCCATAAAATTCAGCGCCGTGCATGCTGAAACTTTCATCCGGTAGACCCAGTTTTGCTACCTCATCAGACGGAAAGTTACCCTGAAAAGCCAGGTTGTGCAGCGTTATCAGGCTGGCTGCTTTTTTTCCCGAATGGAAATGAAGATAGGCTGGCGTCAATCCGCTTTGCCAGTCGTTACAATGAACGATATCTGGTACCCAGGCAAGCGGACTGGCATCACTGGCGAGAAGCGCGCCAATTTTTGATAATAAGCCGAAGCGCTGTGCATTATCCGGCCAGTCCTGCCCGGTATCATCCAGATAAATTCCGCCTGTACGCTGATAAAGCGCTGGGCAATGGATAACGTATAAAGGCACACTGACAGATTCGTTAATCTGTAACCGGGAAGAAAGTAGTGTGGCGGGTGGGAAATGGGGTTGCAGATCAAATGTAGCCACTTTGCGTCTGGATTTCAGTCCGGCCAGTACCGCTGGATAACCGGGTAAGAGCAGGCGAGCATCCATTTTCAATGCACGCAATGCGACAGGCAATGCGGCACTGACATCACCCAACCCGCCAGTTTTGCATAATGGAAAAACTTCCGGGGTGACAAATAACACCCGTATATTTTTGCGAGGGGAAGAGGAAGGCATGGCTTGATATATGTTCTGATTTATTGTTGTGTTCTATAAAAATCGATCAGGTTGTTGGTTGATGCATCGTGCCCGGTTACCGGTTTATCTGCAGCCAATTCAGCCAGGATTTTTCCCGCCAGTTGCTTGCCGAGTTCTACTCCCCACTGATCGAATGGATTGATTTCCCAGATCACACTTTGCACGAATACTTTGTGCTCATAGAGTGCGATCAACATGCCAAGGGTTGCTGGATCGAGTTTTTTGAACAAAATCGAGGTGGTAGCTCGATTGCCTGGAAACACGCGATGAGGAAGCAAGCGTTCTATCGCTTCGACAGACAGATTTTGATTTATCAGTTCGGCTCTGACTTCCTGTTCATTTTTTCCGCGCATCAGTGCTTCGGTTTGAGCAAAGAAATTCGCCAGTAACATAGGGTGATGCTCGGGCAGCGAATGCTGGCATTGGCACGGTGCCAGAAAATCAGCTGTAAATTTCTGCGTGCCCTGATGCAGCAATTGATAAAAAGCATGCTGGCCGTTGGTACCGGGTTCGCCCCAGATCACCGCACCAGTGCTGTAGTCAACTGCTTCCCCGGTACGAGTGACACGTTTGCCACAGCTTTCCATTTCCAGTTGCTGTAAATAAGCTGGAAAACGGTGCATGGATTGATCGTAGGGCAGGATTGCCTGATTGGTTACATGAAAAAAATTGATTTGCCAGACTGCAATCAATCCCAGCATAACCGGCAAGTTTTTCTCAAAAGGCGTGGTCAGGAAGTGTTCATCCATTTTCTGCGCTCCGGCTAGCAGTAAACGGAAATTGTCCATTCCTACTGCCAATGCAATTGGCAGGCCGATGGCTGACCATAATGAATAACGCCCGCCGACCCAATCCCAGAATTCAAACATATTGTCCGGATCGATACCAAACTGGCTGACAGCTGCGCGGTTAGTGGAAACGGCGACGAAATGTGCTGCAATATCCTGTTCACTGCCTCCGCTGGCCAAAAACCATTCCCGCGCGGAATGGGCGTTGGTGAGTGTTTCCTGGGTGGTGAAGGTTTTGGAGGCGATGATGAACAGGGTTGTGGCAGGATTAAGGGGCTGCAATATGCTGGAAAGATGCGCGCCGTCAAGGTTGGAAACGCAATGAACCTGCAGTTGCGGCACATGATAAGGCTTAAGTGCTTCGGTTGCCATCACCGGACCGAGATCGGAGCCGCCGATACCGATATTGACCACATCGGTAATTGGCAGGCCGGAATAGCCCCGGTGCGTGCTGTTGTGAATTTTTCCGGTAAACCGTTCGATCTGCTGTAAAACGCGTTTAACCTCCTGTGTGACATCCACGCCATCTGTAAAAACAGGTGTATTGGCACGCAAGGCGATGTGCAATGCTGCCCGGTTTTCAGTAGAGTTGATCTTGTCGCCGTTGGCCATGCGAGCCATCCAGTCGGCCAGATTTTGCTGTCTGGCCAGTGCCAGCAATAAACGAATTGTCGTTTCATCAACCGGCTGTTTGCTGTAGTCAAGCAAAATATCCTTAAATTGCAGCGAGAATTTGTCGAACCGATGTGGGTCTTCGCTAAACAGGGTGCGTAGCGGGCGGTTTGCCATATCCGGCTGATGCGTGCTCAATGCTTGCCAAGCAGGGGATCGGGTCAGTGTGGACATATCTTTCTCCATAAGATAGGCAGCCGGATCAGTATTTTTCAAAAATTGCAGCGATTCCCTGTCCACCACCGATGCACAGGGTAACCAGTGCATGGCGGCCATTTATGCGCTGCAGCTCATAAATGGCTTTGATCGTCAGTATACAACCGGATGCACCAATCGGATGCCCCAGTGCCACGGCACCGCCGTTCGGGTTGGTTCTATCCGGATCGAAACCCAGTTCCCGGGCAACCGCACATGCCTGGACGGCAAAGGCTTCATTGGACTCGATTACATCTATATCAGTCAGCTTCAATCCGGCACGATTCAGCGCTTGCTTAACCGCTGGTACCGGGCCGATTCCCATATAACGTGGATCTACTCCGGCATGGCCGTAAGCAACCAGACGTGCCATCGGTTGATGATTGTTTTGTGTGGCTGCATGTTCTTCCATCAGCACCAGTGCGGCCGCACCATCATTGATGCCGGATGCATTACCGGCCGTGACTGTGCCGTTTTCCCGGAAAACCGGGTGCAGTTTTCCCAGTGTTTCCATACTGATGTTGTCGCGTGGATGCTGGTCTGTATCGAATATTACCGTACCTTTACGACTGGAAACCTCAACCGGCACGATCTGTTCCCGGAAATAGCCGCTATGAATAGCGTGAATAGTACGCTGATGGCTTTCCAGGGCAAACTGATCTTGCTGCTCGCGGGTAATACGCCATTTTTTAGCGATGTGTTCAGCGGTGATCCCCATGTGCACCTGATCAAACGGATCGGTCAGGGCGCCTACCATCATGTCGGTTGCGATACTGTCATGCATACGCTGTCCCCAGCGCAGTGCGGGCAACAGATACCCGCCACGGCTCATCGACTCAACGCCGGCAGCAATAGCCACATCGGTATCTCCCAACTGCACCGCCTGCGCAGCAGAGATAATCGCCTGCAATCCACTGCCGCAAACCCGGTTCAGAGTAAGTGCCGCTACATGCTGTGGCAGACCAGCTTCCAGCGCCGCCACGCGTGCCAGATACATATCCCGTGCTTCAGTGGGGATAACATGCCCGGCAAACAGGTGTCCGATGCTTGCGGGATCTATATCGGCACGGGCGATGGCCTCTTTAATCGTGATGGCGGCCAGCGTGGTGGGCGCCAGATCCTTCAGTGCGCTGCCGTAATCACCGATTGCGGTTCTTGTGCCACTCAGAATGACAACGTTGCGCATTGAAAATGGTTACAGTACGTAGCGAGCCAGATCTTCGCTCTGCGAGAGTTTGCCAAGACGTTCATCAACATACGCAGCATCAATGACATGTGTGCTTCCGCTGTAGCGAGTGGCATTGAATGAAATGTCTTCCAGCAATTTTTCCATCACGGTATGTAGCCTTCTGGCGCCAATGTTCTCGGTTATTTCATTGACCGAAAAGGCAATCTCGGCCAGTCGCTCGATGGCGTCTTCTGAAAAATTCAGTTCAATCCCCTCTGTTTTCAGTAGTGCCTGATACTGGCGAATCAGGCAGGCATCGGTGTTGGTGAGAATTTGCTTGAAATCATCCGCGCTGAGGCTGTCCAGTTCCACCCGAATGGGGAAACGTCCCTGGAGTTCGGGGATTAGGTCCGATGGTTTGGCCAGATGAAAAGCCCCGCTGGCGATAAACAGGATGTGGTCGGTACGGATCATGCCGTACTTTGTGGAAATGGTCGTGCCCTCTACCAGCGGCAGCAAATCGCGCTGAACGCCCTGGCGTGAAATATCGGAACTGGATACTTCTGAGCGGCTGGTAATCTTGTCAATTTCATCAAGAAACACGATGCCGTTTTGCTCGACATTCTGCACTGCATTCAGTTTCAATTCCTCATCATTGATCAGGCGGGCGGCTTCTTCTTCAGTCAGTAGTTTTCTGGCTTCACGGATACGCAACTTGCGTGACTTTTTCTTGCTGGCACCCATGTTCTGAAACATACCCTGAATCTGGGAAGTTAGTTCTTCCATGCCTGGCGGGGCAAAAATTTCCATGCTGGCTTGTGACATGGTAATTTCGATATCGATTTCCTTGTCGTCAAGCTCACCTTCGCGCAGTTTCTTGCGGAATTTCTGGCGGGTTGCGTTATTTTCTTCGCTAGGGTTGGCATCAAAGCCTGAATCACGTGCCGATGGTAGCAGGGCGTCAAGTATCCGTTCCTCCGCGCGATCTTCAGCCAGAGGCTTATTCTTCCTGATCTCGTGCTCGCGAGCCTGTTTGATGGCAGATTCCACCAGGTCGCGAATAATGGAATCGACATCCCGACCGACATAACCCACCTCGGTAAACTTGGTCGCCTCGATCTTGATGAAAGGCGCATCAGCCAGCCTGGCAAGTCGCCTGGCAATTTCAGTCTTGCCGACACCAGTCGGGCCGATCATGAGGATATTTTTAGGGGTGATTTCGTGGCGCAGTGGCTCACCCACTTGTTGCCTGCGCCAGCGATTTCTCAATGCAATGGCGACGGATCGTTTAGCGGCTTCCTGCCCGATGATATGTTTGTCCAGTTCGTGGACAATTTCCTGTGGCGTCATATGTGACATGATAGGTTTTCCTGGCTTGGATTAATTCCTGGTGTTAATCGAGCTGCTCAATGACATGCACCTGATTGGTATAGATGCAGATATCACCGGCGATGGTCAGCGCCTTGGCAACGGTCTCGGCAGGGCCCAGATTAGTATTTTCCAGCAGTGCACGTGCAGCCGCCTGCGCATAGGCGCCACCACTCCCGATAGCCGCTAGCCCTTGTTCCGGTTCAATGACGTCGCCTGCTCCTGTGATGATGAGAGTGGCTTCATGATCGGCCACTACCAGCATCGCTTCCAGGCGACGCAGGATACGGTCAGTACGCCAGTCCTTGGCAAGTTCGACTGCAGAGCGCAAGAGATGTCCCTGATGTTTTTCCAGTTTGGCTTCAAAGCGTTCAAATAGCGTGAATGCATCGGCCGTGCCGCCTGCAAATCCCGCAAGAACCTTGTCGTGATAAAGCCTGCGTACCTTGCGTGCACTGGCTTTAGCAACGACTGCGCCAAGCGTGACCTGGCCATCTCCACCCAATGCTACTTGCCGGCCGCGCCGGACTGATACTATCGTGGTCATATTTTTTGTATTTGGCTAAAAAAACGATTATAACGCCGTTTTATAACGAGATTCAGTTACGGGTGCAGATGTCGCCAGAAGAGGGGCTGTCTTCAAGCAGGGAATCAATCAGGTAGTACCGATTTTATTTGTATGTGGCGGGGAGCTGTGAGGCAGGTTACAGCAGTATCCGCTGGTGGATATCGTGCTGTCTGATTAACGTATTGTATTAAGTATGTCTTCGTTGTATTTTTTCTGTGCTAGCTCGCGCAAGGCAATAACGATCGGCTTGTCGCGTCCGGCATCAATCATTGGCGTGGAACCAACTGATATCTGCCTTGCCCGCACGGTCGCTGCCAGTGTCATATTAAAACGGTTCGGGATCACTTTCAGACAATCTTCTACGGTAATGCGTGCCATGATGGATAACTCCAGTAAAAATTTACAAAAATGTAAAAAACGTAAGGCTGATCAGGAAAATTCAGCAAGCAGAGCGCGCTGCCTGACAAGCTGACGGATTGTTTTCAGCCGTTCAGCCCGAATAATGCAGGAGATTTCCTGTGCTGCTGTCTCCAGTTCGTGATTAACAACGACATAGTCAAATCTATTGAGATGGCTGGTCTCGCTGCACGCGGCCGACAACCGCCGTTCAATGGTCTTGCTTTCATCCAGGCCGCGTTGCTCCAGACGGTTTTTTAATGTTTCCATGGATGGAGGCAGAATAAATATGGAAGCAGCCTGCGGGTAGAGTTCGCGCACCTGTTGCGCCCCCTGACAATCTATTTCCAGCAGGACATCCTGTTCCGCCACCATGGTTTCTTCTATCCACTTGCGTGAGGTGCCATAAAAATTGCCATATACCTCGGCGCTTTCCAGGAATTCACCATGTGCCTGCATTTCCCTGAAAGTTGCGTGATCAACAAAAAAGTAATCACGACCGTTCTCTTCATCCCGCCTGGGGGGGCGTGTGGTATAGGAAACTGAGAGGGTTACATTGATATCCGTTTGCAGCAAAGTACGGATTACACTGGTTTTACCGGCACCAGAGGGTGCGCTGATTACAAACAGACAACTCATAATATTTCGTTTTATTGAAATTCTGGCGTATTTTAACAGGTAAATACCCGGAAACTCCCGGGATTATTTATTGTTGATAATGGAAGTCGTCAATAAATTTGAAGCGGATCGTTGTTTCAGTTAGAATCTTTTTTCTTCAGGCGCGTAGCTCAGCTGGTTAGAGCACCACCTTGACATGGTGGGGGTCGTTGGTTCGAGTCCAATCGCGCCTACCAGAAGACAATCGGATTCTGGTATCTGTTATCGTCACGCGCTTCGGCCATATTCCATTTTTTCTATGTCTCGTCTTGCGTTCTATTGGCCGGGAATTTCTTTGATTTTCGTTCACTTGCCAGTATGCGGATCGCCTGCGCGTTACTGGGAGAAAAGACCTTGTCAGCCGCTTCTTGCCACGGCAGCCAGATATATCCCAAGTGCTCACGCGGAGAAATGACAACCGGTATCGTTTCCGGCAGCTCTAGTCCAAACATGTGCTCGGTATTGTGTGTTATTCCCGGCGGGTAGCGCCAACGCCATTCTTCAAAAAGTTTATAGTGATTTTGTATTTCCCAGTTGCGGAGGATGTAATTGGCAGTATTCAGGCCGGTTTCCTCTCTAACTTCACGCGCAGCAGTCTGCTGCAGTGTTTCTCCCGGATTCTGGCTGCCTGTAACAGACTGCCAGTAACCGGGGTGGTCAGCGCGTTCCAACAGCAACACCCGCAGATCGACCGTGTGGATAACGACCAGAACAGATATGGGTATTTTGTAGACTTGCAACAGACAAATCCAGCTAATCGGTTGTGATATCGGTCTTTCGCAGACGGATATGCAGCTCCCGCAATTGTTTCTCCTCGACGGTACTGGGTGCCTGCGTCAGCAGACATTGAGCGCGTTGTGTTTTGGGGAAAGCAATCACATCGCGGATAGAATCTGTACCGGTCATCATGGCAACGATACGATCAAGACCAAAGGCTATGCCGCCATGCGGTGGGGCGCCGTATTGCAGGGCATCCAGCAGAAAGCCGAATTTCAGTTTTGCTTCGTCATCCGCTATGTTCAATGCCTGGAATACCTTGCTTTGTACATCCTGCCGGTGAATACGGATTGACCCACCGCCAATTTCCATGCCGTTCAATACCATGTCATATGCCCTGGAAAGTGCCTTGCCCGGATCGGTTGCCAGGAAATCCTCATGCCCCTGGCTGGGAGCGGTGAAGGGGTGATGTAAGGCCTGCCAGCGTTTTTCTTCTTCGTCCCACTCGAACATTGGGAAATCCACGACCCACAAAGGTTGCCACAAATTTGTGGCCAGACCGCGTTCATGCCCGATTTTGACCCGTAATGCGCCCAAGGCATCGTTAACAGTTTTGACCTTGTCCGCACCAAAAAATACCAGATCACTATTCTGTGCCTGAGTGCGTTCGAGCATCGATTGCACGACAGGCTCGGGCAGGAATTTCAGGATAGGGGATTGCAATCCCTCCATACCTTTGGTCAGGTCATTAATCTTGATATAGGCCAGACCTTTTGCTCCGTAAATGCCGACAAACCGGGTGTACTCATCGATCTCCTTGCGGGACAGCTCCCCACCGCCAGGAACACGTAGTGCGGCGACTCGCCCACCCGGTTTTTGTGCAGCATCGCGGAATACCTGGAAAGGTACGTCCTGCATCAGATCAGTCAGCTCTGTCAGTTCCAGTGACACCCGCAGATCTGGCTTGTCTGATCCGTAGCGGAACATGGCGTCAGCATAACTGATCCGGGGGAAGGGGTCGGGCAAGCTGACATTGATCACATCAGCAAACAGGCGGCGGATCATGTCCTCCATCAGATCCATGATGTCATTTTCTTGCAGAAAAGAGGTTTCAATATCAATCTGGGTAAATTCTGGCTGGCGGTCTGCACGCAGATCTTCGTCCCGGAAGCAGCGGGTAATCTGATAGTAGCGATCGAACCCGGACACCATCAGTAGCTGCTTGAACAGTTGCGGAGATTGTGGCAGTGCAAAAAAACAACCAACGTTGACGCGCGAAGGTACCAGATAATCACGCGCGCCTTCCGGCGTGGATTTGGTCAGCATTGGCGTTTCCACGTCGATAAAGCCGTGCTGATCCAGGAATACGCGTGTCGCCATGGTGACCTTGTGCCGCAACCGGATGTTGTGTTGCATCGCCGGGCGGCGCAAATCCAGATAACGGTATTCCAATCGTATCGCTTCGCTCAGATTGTCATCATCCATCTGGAACGGGGGAGTGAGCGAAGGATTTAAAATTTCGATAGTGCTGACCAATACTTCGATTTCCCCGCTGGGAATCCCCCGGTTGACTGTCCCCTCGGGACGATGGCGTACCAGGCCGGTAATTTCCAGCACAAATTCATTACGGATTTTTTCTGCAATCGGGAAAGCTGCAACATTATCAGGATCACAAACAATCTGAACGATTCCCTCGCGGTCGCGCAGGTCAATAAAAATAACCCCACCATGATCACGCCGGCGATGTACCCAGCCGCATAAAGTAATTGTTCTACCCAGATGACGTGTGTTGATGGCGCCGCAATAGTCAGTACGCATAAGTGACGTTAATGTTGATTGAATGAAAAAACGGTTCAGATAACCTTGCTGTGTAAAAATCCTGCTAGTCTGTAGCAGGCGCAGACGGCACGGTGGTTGTGGTCGGTGTTGTCGCCGCGGTATTTGCAGCAGTCTTATCGGTGCTGGTAGTTTCCGTGCCGGATTCCTCTTTTGGTTTTGAATCCGGTCTGCCAGTATTCTTGTTTCTGAAATCTGTTACATACCATCCAGTTCCCTTCAGCTGGAAACCTGCAGCAGAAACTTTCTTGACATAATCAGTGCTGCCGCAGGAAGGGCACTTTGCGATCGGAGCATCACTCATTTTCTGTAGATACTCCTTTTCCAATCCACATGCATGGCAGGCATACTCATAGATCGGCATGCTTTTTCTCCTTTAAATAAAGTCTTTGAAAACGGCATTATACTTGACTGCCAGAGCAATTTCCCGGGTGGCTTTGTCTGATCGCGGGCTGTATCAGTCTGGCTCGAGCCTGTTAACTTTCCTTTCTGCCGTATTTATCCTCAAACCGGACGATATCATCTTCTCCCAGATAGGAACCGGACTGGACTTCAATCATTTCCAGCGGCACTCGTCCTGGGTTTTCCAGCCGGTGCGGTGTCCCCAGCGGAATAAAAGTGGATTCATTTTCACTGACCAGAAAGGTTTTGTCTGCCCGGGTAACCTGTGCGGTTCCACGCACCACAATCCAGTGTTCGGCGCGGTGATGGTGCATTTGTAATGATAATGCGGCGCCAGGGTTGACAACAATGCGCTTGACCTGGAAGCGTTCACCTGTATCGATCGAATCGTACCAGCCCCATGGGCGGTATATTTTGCGATGTGAGCGGGTTTCCGGCCGGTTTTTCTGCCGTAGGGTGTCAACGATATGTTTGACTTCCTGTGTTTTGTCCTGATGTGCAACCAGAATTGCGTCAGAAGTTTCCACAATGACTACGTTATT
>JACDJA010000652.1_pt1 | contig 37272 bp, 33 predicted proteins | sample 7449241 | NCBI WGS metagenome assembly JACDJA01 (sample SAMN14253289, study PRJNA609438) | sludge metagenome | isolation source: initial anaerobic sludge | collected 2018-12-20 | reverse complement strand
GACCTGCGGGCCTTGTGCAACAAGGTCAAGGAGCGTGGAGCGCCGGCCACGGCGGTACAGATTCGGGACATCGTGAAGCAGGTCTACATCTACGCCATCGCCCACGGTGAGAAGGTGGATAACCCCGCCGACAGCGTGGGCGCGGCCTCGATCGCCACCTTTGTGCCGAAAGATCGCGCTTTGTCTCCGCTGGAGATTCGGCTGTTCATGCAGCAGATGGAATCGGTGGCGACCTATCCGACCATCAAGCTGGCGCTGCGCTTGATCCTGCTGACGCTGGTACGCAAGAGCGAACTGATCCACGCCACCTGGGATGAGGTCGATTTCGAGAGCAAGACCTGGACGATTCCTAAGCAGCGGATGAAGGGGCGCAACCCGCATATGGTCTATCTATCGCGCCAGACGCTCGACATCTTCGTGACGTTGCACGCCTGCGCGGCGGGATCAAGGTTCGTTTTTCCGTCTCGCTATGACGCCGAGCGGTGCATGTCCAACGCCACTTTGAATCGCGTCACGGGGCTCGTGGTGGAGGCTGCAAAGACCAAGGGGCTGCCGCTGCAACCCTTCACCGTTCATGATCTGCGCCGGACCGGCTCGACGCTGTTGAACGAAATCGGCTTCAACCGAGACTGGATCGAGAAGTGCCTGGCGCACGAGGACGGGCGTTCCTCGCGCTCGGTTTACAACAAGGCCGAGTACGCCGAGCAGCGGCGCCACATGCTGCAAGAGTGGGCCAACCTGGTCGATGCCTGGGGCGGTGGGCAGACCTACGTGCCGAAGCTGTTACCGGCGAACGTGGTGGTGCCGGCGTTGAGCGCGATAGCCTGAAACAGTTGTTTGGTTGTCACTTGACAACCAAACAACTCATCCCCATACTGGAGATCATTGATGGCTCGTTCCCCTCATCCGAAGAAAGATGTCGAGGAAGCTCTCAGGCATGCCGAAGGGCAGGGCTGGCGCGTCGAAGTCGGCGGCAGCCACGCTTGGGGGCGGATGTATTGTCCTTACAACGATGAAGAATGTCGCTGCGGCGAGTTCTGCATCACCAGCGTATGGAGCACGCCGAAAAATCCCGGCAACCACGCGCGAGCCTTGCGGCGCGTCGTGGACAACTGCACCACGCACCGGCCGCAGCGCGACGCTGATGATGGTGCCAAGGAGTAGCGCGATGGAATACACCTTCACCCTGAAATACCAGCTCGCCGAAGACGACTGCGACCCGGATGCACTGGTCGAGCGCTTGGGCGAAGCCGGCTGCGACGACGCGCTGGTCGGCATCGGGCAGCCGGGGCGGCTGGCACTGGAGTTCACCCGCGAGGCAGCGGATGCGGACGAGGCCGTGCGTAGCGCGCTGGCCGATGTGCGCGGCGCCGCGCCGACCGCGCGATTGATCGAAGTAGCGCCGGATCTGGTGGGTCTGACTGACGTGGCCGACATTGTTGGCGTGTCGCGGCAGAACATGCGCAAGCTGATGCTGGCGCATCCAGGCAGCTTTCCGGCGCCGGTGCATGAAGGCAGCGCGTCGATCTGGCATCTGGCGGACGTATTGGCGTGGTTGCAGGCCAAGGGCAGCTACTCGCTGGCCAAAGACGTGTTTGAGGTGGCGCGAGTGGCCTTGCAGGTCAACGTGGCGAAGGAGGGGCAGCGATGCCGCGCTCGACATCCAAGGCACTGGAGGCTTTGATTGGATGAGCGCCGCTGCTTGGCCTTATGCCTCGCTCGAACCCGCCCGGACAGGGCGGGTTTTTCGTAGGTGGACATCCGGTTTCGATATGCCGGCGCGCGGAGCCTGCTTTCGTTCTTCGACCCAGGCTTCCACTTCTGCCAAGTCCCATACCACGCAGCGTGGCGTCAGGTTGAAGCGACGTGGGAACTCACCGCGACGCTCCATTTCGTAGATCGTCGTTTCGGCGAGGGGAACGATCTGCCGCAGTTCCTGCCGGCGAATGGTGCGACGGAAGGGAAGGACACTGCGCTTTGGAAATTGCGGCAAAGCCTCGTAGGCATCCGTGCCTGGCAAGGGGAGGCCGACATCGGTGCCGGCGGTATTGGGGGCTTGCGGTAGCTGTTCCACCTCGGACTCCATGGTTCTGCTGCATGGAGACATGGTGAAGTTCAATACCTATCGGGACAACTTGCTGCGGCGTAGTGGAGCGGGTTCGATGTGGTATTTGGATGTTGCGTCCCGGCGTACCGCCGTCGGGTTCGCGGGCTGCGCCCCGCGCTTCGTGCCAAATCGCGGCCATCCGGCTTTGGTCCCTGACGCCTCCGGCCCTCTCGGGCCTGCGCGCTGCGCTTGCCCCAAGGCGGATGTGTGCAGTGGGCGGGGTGTGGGCGGTCTTGCTGTTCCCTTCACCGTATCACGGCGTTCTCGCCGTCAAGGGCGGCGCGCGCTTGTGCGCGCTGGCGTCCTGGCGGCCGTCTGCGACCCCTGACTGCTTGCGCTGCGCCGTGCTGGCCACGGTTCCGGGCAATTCCGCCCGAGCAACCGGAGCACGATCATGTCGCAACTGTCTTTTTCCTCGTTCGATACCTCACTGATGGTGCGTGATGCGCAGGGCCGCTACCTGCTGGCGACGACTGACCAGATTCTGGAGGCCGCGCGCCAGGCTATCGAGCACAAGATGCAGCGCGGTGCGTCATTCAGTTCGCCGGTGGCGGTCAAGGAGTACCTGCGCGCCAAGCTGGCTGGGTTCGAGCACGAGGTGTTCGCCGTGCTGTTCCTGGATACGCACCATTGCTTGATCGAATATGCCGAGATGTTTCGAGGTACCATCGATAGCGCATCGGTGTATCCGCGCGAAGTGGTCAAGCAGGCGCTGCGGCTCAATGCGGCGGCGGTCATCGTTTCGCACAACCACCCGAGCGGGAATCCTGAGCCGAGCGCGGCCGACAGGGCACTGACCCAGCGGCTCACGGAGGCGCTGGCACTTGTGGACGTTCGCATTCTGGATCACATCATCGTCGCGGGCGGCAACACCACATCATTCGCCGAACGCGGCCTGATCTGACCAAGGGGGCTTCGGCCCCCTTTTTGCTGCGTCCGGTGGCGCAACTCCGGCCCGCGCGGGCCTGCGCGCTTCGCTTGCCGAGAACCGGGGAACGTGAAGGTGCAAGGGAGGCGGTCTTGCTGTTCCCTTCATCGTGCCACGGCGTGCTCGTCGTCAAGGGCTGCGCGCCGATGGCGCTTGCGTCCTGGCGGCCGTCGTTGACCCCTGACTGCTTGCGCTGCGCCGTGCCCCGGAAGGGTCGGGCAATTCCGCCCGGCAACCTTTCAGGAGTTCACCATGAACTGCGCATTCATCACCGACGAGCAGCGCGTCGTGCTGCTGGCCAATGGCCGCAAATCGCTGGAGAACCCGGACTTCGATCCGGCGCCCGTGGTCAAGCTGTTCACGCCGGATGCCGGCGCGACCTGGCTGCTGACCGAGATTGATCCCGACGACCACGACCACGCCTTTGGTCTTTGCGACCTGGGCCTGGGGATGCCGGAAATCGGCTGGGTCAGCCTGGGCGAACTGGCGACCGTGCGCGGCGGGCTGGGCCTGCCAATCGAACGCGACCTGTCTTTCCGGGCCGAAAAGCGGTTGAGCGCCTATGCGCGTGATGCGCGCCTGGCCGGGCGAATCGTCCAATGATTTGCGCGAGGCGTCGCAAGAAGCCCCGTTCAAGGTCTCAGCAGATCCGGCAGGCAGTCGGCGAATGCCGGCTGGATCTTGCTCACCGGCTTGGCCACGGCTTCATCGCCGGTGAGGACAGCCATCGTCATGCCGGTCATGGTCGTCAGACCGTTCGAGCTGCGCAGCACTTGCAGCGCAAGATCGACCGGGAAGCCGTCGGCACTACGCCGAAGCGGATGAATGCCGCCATGCACGAATGAGTTCATGCCGTGCCAGGTCACATCCTTGAAGTGCAACAGCATCTGGTGCGCGGCTGCCGGCGCGCCTTGTCCGACTCGCTTGCCGATCTGCTCAATCATTTCGCTGGCACCAGGCAAGTTCTTGGCTGCCTGTTCGCTCTGCTGCGTCAGTGGCGCCAGCAACTTGTCGATCGCTGCGTCGCTAGCTGCGTAGAGCAGCCACATTGCCCGTGTCAGGGCCTCGAACTGCAGGCGCATGAGGCCGACGGCAGACGTGGGCAGTCGCAGCGACATCAACGCTCGCATTGCCGCCGCATGTTCCATAGCCACCAAGCACATGCCGAGGGCTGATTCGCCACGGGGCGATCCATCGAACTCGGCATTGCCCAGCAATTCATCCAGCCGTTCGTGCAAGGCATTGGAGCGGTGAAGCATGTGCTCCAAAGGGTCGTCGTTGTTGAGGATGGTTTCTTCCATAGAGGGATGGTAGGACGGTCGTGCGTCCCCGGCCAAGCAGACATGGCCGGTCGCGCTGTCGTGCTTCGCATCGAGCCGCCTGCGGCGTCTCGCCCCTGATGGGCTTCCATCGTTCCCTCGCTCCGCTCGGCTGACGCCTCCGGCCCGGATTCCTAGATCCGGGCCTGCGCGCTTCGCTTGCCGTGCGGTCGGCGTGTTGAGGGGCCGTTGCCATGTCCAGCCGTCTCCCCTGACTTCATCACCTTCACCGCGACTGTAGCCCGCGCCCGTGTGCTGTCAAGGCGCGCAGGGCCGTGTCCTCGGCTGCGCCTGCGGGCCGCACCAACCCTGCGCTTGCCTCCTTGACGGCACCCGTTCGCGCGCTCCTGACCGTCGCGGGCGATGAACTCAGGAAAGACGGTGGCAACAGGGCCAATCGGGTTCCTCGTGCCGACCGCACCGAACAGCCGAAAGGCTGGGCTTCCGAATCTAGGAATCCGGTGTGCGGTGTGAACAGCAAACCCTTTTTTCTTTGTCAGGAGAAATGCCATGCAACTCGCATCCCGCTTCGCTTCCCGTTCCCCGGTGCTGCGTTCGGAACGTCCCTTGTCCGACGACCAAATCCGGGCCGTGGCCCCGTCCATCTTCGCGGACGCCCCCCACGAAAGCCGCTCCGAGCGGTACAGCTACATCCCCACCGCGACCGTGCTGCAAGAACTGCGCGGGGAAGGTTTCGAGCCTTTCATGGTGACGCAAACCCGCGTGCGCCACGACGACCGCCGCGACTACACCAAGCACATGATCCGGCTGCGCCACGCCAGCCAGATCAACGGCCGCGAGGCCAACGAAATCATCCTACTGAACTCCCATGACGGCACCAGCAGCTATCAGATGCTGGCCGGGATGTTTCGTTTCGTTTGCAGCAATGGCCTTGTCTGCGGCGATACCGTGGCCGACGTGCGCGTGCCTCACAAGGGCGACGTGGCCGGACAGGTGATCGAAGGCGCATACGAAGTCCTGCACGGCTTCGACCGGGCGCAGGAATCCCGCGATGCCATGCGCGCTATCACGCTGGACGCAGGGGAATCGGAAGTGTTCGCCCGCGCTGCGCTGGCGTTGAAGTACGACGAGGACAAGCCCGCGCCCATCACGGAATCGCAAATCCTGATGCCGCGCCGCCATGACGACGACCGCCGCGACCTGTGGAGCGTGTTCAACCGCACGCAGGAGAACTTGACCAAGGGCGGACTGTTCGGGCGAAGCGCCAACGGACGCCGCCAGCAAACCCGCCCCGTTCAAGGCATTGACCAAAACGTGCGCCTGAACCGCTCCCTGTGGCTGCTGGCCGATGGCCTGCGCCAGTTGAAAGCCTGAATCCCCACGCGGCAGGGGCAGGCAGCAGCCCTTGCCGCTTCTCTCGCTGCTGCATCCCTAACCGCAAGGAGTTATCACCATGAACTCCGTACTCAAAACCGAAACCGTCGCCATCGAAGCCGCCGCGCCGCTGGAAGCGGCAGACCCGACCAAGAACCTGATCTTGGTTCCGCTGTCGCAACTGTTGCCGCGCCGCTCCAAGCGCAACGTCCGCACGACCACGCGCCAGTCCATCCCCGAACTGGCCGCGAGCATTGCCCGCATCGGCCTGCTGCAAAACCTGATCGTCATCCTTTCCGCGGACGGCGAGGCTTACGAGGTGGTGGCCGGTGATCGCCGCCTGACCGCCTTGAAGCTGCTGGCGAAGAAGAAGCGCATCCCCGCCGACTATGAAGTGCCGTGCCTGCTGATGGCCGATGCGTCCGCCCGTACTGTCAGCCTCGCGGAGAACGTGCAGCGCGAGAACATGCACCCCGCCGACCAGTTCGCGGCCTTCGCCGCGCTGGTCAAGGAAGGCCGGCCCGTCGAAGACATTGCCGCCGACTTCGGCGTGTCCCCGCTGGTGGTGCAGCGCCGCTTGAAGCTGGCGAACGTCTCGCCGCGCCTGATGACCGACTACCGCGCTGGAACGGTCACGCTGGAACAGTTGATGGCCTTGACCATCACCGACGACCACGCCGCGCAGGAAGCCGCGTTCTATGGTGCGCCGGAATGGCAGCGCAGCCCGTCCAAGCTGCGCGAGCGCCTGACCGAGCGCGAAATCGACGCCGCGCACGCGCTGGTGCGCTTCGTCGGGCTGGACACCTACCGGCAGGCAGGCGGCGGCATCCGCCGCGACCTGTTCGCAGAAGGCGATGCCGGAACCTACCTCACCGATACCGCAGTGCTGGAAACGCTGGTGCGCGACAAGCTGGCAACGCTGGCCGAGGACGTGCGCGCCGAGGGCTGGGCGTGGGTGGAGGCCGTGCCGCATCTGGCCTACGAGGAACGGCAGGCGTTCCAGAACGCCCCGCGCCATCGCCGCGAGCCGACCACCCGCGAGGCCCGCCGCATCGCCTCGCTGGAAACCCGCCTCGAAAAGATCGACGCCGAAATGGAAGAAGCCTGCGACGCCGAGGACGAGGCCAAGGCCGAGAAGCTGGAACGGCGGCGCGATCAGGTGATCGGCGAACTGCAAGACGCGGAGGACGCCTTACAGGGCTATGCCCCCGAAGTGCGCGAGGTGGCCGGTGTCATCGTCACCATCGACCGCAACGGCGAAGCCGCCATTCATCGCGGCCTGCTGCGCGAAGCCGAGGCCAAGGCGCTGCGCACGCTGGAAAAGCTGCGGCGCGGTTTCGGCAACACCGAAGGCGAAGTCGCCAACGACGAGCACGAGGACGCCGACGACGCACCCAAGGCCGCGAGCCTGTCCGACCGGCTGGCGCAGCGGTTGAGCGCCCACCGCACGGCGGCGCTGCAAATCGAAGTCGCCCGGCATCCGCATGTCGCGCTGGCCGCACTGGTGCATGGCATGGTGCAGACCGTCTTGCAGCCCGACGCCTACGGCGATGGCCTGCCGCTCGGCGTGCGCCTCACGGCGCAAGACCGGCTGGAAGGCATGGCACCGGACTGGCCGGAATCGCCCGCCGCCGTGGCGCTGCGCGAACTGCAACAGGTGGCCGGTGAAGCCTTGCCGGAGGACAGCGCCGAACTGTTCGCCGCGCTGTTGGCGAAGCCGCAAGACGAACTGGTGCGACTGCTGGCCGTGTGCGTGGCTTCCACGGTGGACGTGGTGACGCCTCGCGCCGCACCGCACCAGCCAGGCGAGGAATTGGCGCAGGCCGTGGGCCTCGACATAGCCGCATGGTGGAAGCCGACCGCAGAAGGCTACTTCAAGCATGTTTCCAAGGCCGTAATTCTGGATGCCGTGGGCGCGTTTGCCCCGGAGTCCGTCACCCGGCTGGCGAAGCTCAAGAAGGCCGACATTGCCAGCGAAGCCGAGCGGCTGGCCGATGGCACGGGCTGGATGCCTGCCATCTTCAAGGCCGAAGGCCCGCAGCAGACAGTGCAGGAAAGCGCGCAGGAGGCAGGCCCGGAGCAGGACGCCCCGGAGGATGCCGAGGCAATGGCGGATGAACCCGCCGAGGCGCTGGCCGCTTGACTCGTGCAGAAGGCGAGCGCCCCGGCTTCGACCGGGGCGCCTTGCTGAAAGGAAAAGCCTCCATGACCCGTACCACGACCAGACGCCCGCGCATGGCGGCGATCTACGCCCCCGGCACGGTGCGTGCCCGCCGCTGGCACGGCGATGGCGACGTGCGCGGCTACCGCCCACCCTCGGGCTGGACGGCCCGTGCCGACCTCACCGACATTCATCCCATCACGGGCTGCGCCTTGCCGCGTGCCGTGTGGTGGATCATCGAGACGAAGGAATAACCGCGATCAGCACCGCGCCCAGGCCGTTCCGCCTTGGGCTCGGTGAACTTCAAAATCCGGGCGCGGCAGTGGCCGCGCCCGGTGTTAAAGCCGAATACCACGTCTCCGCCTTCGCTGACACTCAGGCGGAGACGTTGAAGTCGGGAATGGGGATGACGGGTTTAACCGCAACTGTCGTTTAAAGCGCTGGGGTATGTGCCTCCTGACATACTATTTCCAAATTGAAAAATAGAAATCAACCCGGCGTGCATCGAAAGGGGATACATGCAAATCCGACAACTCAAAATATCGAATTTCCGAGGCATCTCCGCGCTGGACTGGAAGCCTGATTCTTCCTTTTGCTGCTTAATCGGCTCGGGTGACTCGGGCAAGTCCACCTTGCTCGATGCAGCCGAAGCGGCACTCTCGTCTCGCTGGTTCTCGTTCACCGAGCCCGACTTCCTCGCCTGCGACACCTCCAGCCCCATCGTCATCGAGGCGACAGTCGGTGAGCTTTCCAAGTCTCTGAAATCGGATGAGCGACTCGGCCTTTACATCCGAGGCTGGACGGCTGCTGGCCAGCTACGCGACGAACCCGAAGATGATGATGAGCCCGTGTTGACCGTCCGCCTCACCGTTGACGCCACGATGGAGCCTGTCTGGGAACTCGTATGTGATCGGAGCGAGGAACCCCGCACGTTGTCTAACCGTGACCGTGCGCTGTTCGGCCTTGTTCGGTTGGCCGGTGAAGACGCGCGGCATTTGGCTTGGGGCCAAGGATCGGTTCTGGCTAGGCTGACAGGGGACAACAAAGAAGCAGCAGCCCGTCTCGCAGACGCGTATCGAGCTGCCCGAGCAAGTGCCAATCTGGGTGACATCGAAGCGTTAGCTGACACGGCCGAATTGGCCGAAGGGTTTGCCAAAGGATTGGGCGCATATGTCGAGGGCGCATATGAGCCCGGCTTGGAGCTTGGGCGATCCGGGCTTTCTTCGGGCTCTATCGCCCTCCACGACAGCGGAGTGCCGCTTCGATTGTCCGGCCTTGGCACCCGACGACTCGCCACCCTGGCAATCCAGAAATCCGCCATTACTGAAGGGGCTATCGTCCTGATCGACGAAATCGAGCATGGGCTTGAGCCACACCGGATCATCGGTGCGATTGCGCAACTCAAAACCGATCAAGTCAAAGCAAAGGATGGAGGCAAGCCTGCAGGGCAAGTCTTGATGACCACGCACTCCGATGTCGCACTTGGAGAGGCCGGCGCAACCAGTCTGCGCGTGATCCAAACATCCCGACCAGGACGAGCGGCCACTATCGCTCACCCGAATTCCCCTGACTCCATCCGTGCGCTGATGCGCTTTACGCCCAGGGCAATGTTCGCCCGTCGGATCTTGGTGACTGAAGGAAACACGGAGCTTGGCCTTCTTCTTGGTCTGCGGGAAAACTGGCCAGCGCGTCATGCCAATCGGCCGATTGAGCAACTGGGAGTTGCGCTCGCCGACGGTAATGGCGAACAGGCATCATCAATGGCTCTTGCGCTCGCTGGCCTCGGCTACACGACTGCAATCTATCGAGATTCAGATACGGTTTTGTCCCCCGCCATTGTGGCCGCGCTGGCGGCGGCTGATGTTCCCATTTTTGAATACGGCGGTGGACTCAACACCGAGCAGGCCATTTTCTCGGCGGCAAGAGATGCTCTGGTTCAAGAGCTGCTGGTCTACGCACGCGAAGAACGCGGCGACGACGCCATCGACAACAACCTCGACATCAAAATCCCCGACCTGGATATAGCAACGATCAGAGGCGATTTTGCAGCCTGGGAGCTTTTTTCTGAAATGGATGGTGCCCGGCTTCGAGAAGCAATTGCCGAGGTGGCTGGCCGGAAAAAATGGTTCAAAGATCAAAGGATCGGTCGGGGCCTGGCGCCTATGGTCTGGCGGATCGCTGCGGAAAATCCCGCCTCACCCCTTGCGACAGCCCTGACTCAAGCCGAGGCATGGCTGTATGCCTGACGCCGCCGAACTTTCCGCCTTGGGCAACGCAGCAGTGGTGGCGCCTGCCGGGCATGGCAAAACGGAGATCATTGCTAATGTCGCAGCCTTGGGCGGTCGCGCGCTGATCCTGACCCACACGCACGCGGGCGTGCATGCCATTCGAGCGCGCATAAAGCGCTTGGGAATCCCTCACGTGCGCGTCGCCGTCAATACCATTGCTGGATGGTGCATGCGCTACGCGCATGCTTTCCCCGGCGTGGCTCAACCGCCTGATGGCATGCCGCAAACCGGCGAGCAATGGAATCAGCTCTACCGTGGCGCGACGTGCGCCCTCGGGGTCAAGGCCGTCCGTGAAGTCATTGCGGCCTCCTACGACCGCATCTTGATCGACGAATATCAAGACTGCCACGGCTTGCAGCATCAACTCGCGGTCGAACTCTCAAACATCGTGCCGACTTTGATCTTCGGCGACCCGATGCAGGGTATCTTCGAGTTCGCCGGCGCGACGTTGAGCTGGGACGACGAGATCCATCCTTGCTTCCCGTTTGCTGGGACACTTGAAACACCGCACCGCTGGGCCGGCAAGAATCCCGAACTCGGGCAGTGGATCGCCGAGACCCGATTGAAGCTCATGCGTGGCGAAGCCATCGACTTGGCCGACCCTCGCATCAGCTATCGTGAATCCGATGATGCCTTCGATATGGGAACGCTGTTCGAAGGCATCGATGGCAAGGATGGCAGTTTCGCCGCCATCCATTGCAACAAGACTATCTGCTACAGACTGGCCAAAGCCGCGAATGGTGGATACCAAGCCATCGAGGAAATCGCCGCAAATCGACTGCGAGATTTCGCATCCGCGTGGGATCGGGCGACTGATGGCGCTGGCAGACTTCGAGCGTTTACCGCTCTCATTGAGGACTGCTTCCACAAAAAACCGGTTGTGGAAGGTGAGCCGCTTGATCCCGAGGACGCGTCGCTTCAGCAGGCGATGCGGGACTTGGTGCCTAGCCTGGGCACTGGCAATGGAGCGGAAGCCGTCGCCCAGATGTTCACGTTGGCCCGCAAACGCCCAAGATGGAAGCTCTACCGCAATGAACTGTGGCGCGATGCCGAACGAGCAGCGACCGAAGTCGCAGCAGATCGAGCCGAGACGATGGCAGCGGCGACCCTCAGCATTCGCCAGCGAGTCAGCAACTCAGGCCGGAGGCTGCCCAAGCGCACTGTCTCGACCCCGTTGCTATTGAAGGGGCTGGAATTCGACCATGTGGTAATTCCTGACGCTACCCACTTCGCCAATGAGCGTCAGGCTCAGGCGAAGCTCTTTTATGTAGCTATTTCTCGGGCTACTCAATCACTGACGATTTCGTCGCCGGAGCGGTTCATCCAACTTCCTGTCCCCAGCATCTAGTCGCGAAAATTCGCGAGCGGAGCGTGTCGTCGCTTCGCGCCGCCGTGCTTTTGGGCTGCGCCCCGTGCCGTCTTTGCCGTCACGGCCATCCGGCTTCAATCCCTCACGCCTTCGCGCCTGCGGCGCTGCGCGCGTCGCTTGCCTCCAGGGGAAAGCCCTGCGGGCTATCCCCGCCGCGCGCGGCTTGGCGCCCCTCAATGCAGCCGAATCGGCTGCGCCGGATCGGCCCGGCCAGCGCCCCGTCGCAATGGATGGAGCGCTGGCGAACACGCTGGCGCTCGCTGCGACAGGTTGCGCGAATGCGTGTCGACCTCAACGCTTGCGGTTCCTGCCCATCACGTCACGAAGGACGGTTCACGGACATCCCGCCCGGCATCGCCATGGAGCTTCCACGCCACGCCTCAAGACCGGTGCCGCAAGGTGCGGCCGGGGCTTTCTCGCCTTTCATTGGGTGGTTGACCTGGCCCGCGTCAGTGGGCGAGCTGGAGAAGCCTTCGGGCGGGGATGCCGAGTCGGCCCCATCTCCTTTCGGAGCGGTTCGGCCCAAGGCGTCCTTGTCTCGTTGTGAATCCTGGCGGTGGCACGGATGCGCCTCGGGCTTCATGGCTGCAACCGTCCGGCGAAAACAATTTCCCCGCCGCTGCGCGGCTTCCTCGCGCAGCAAATTCTGTTCGCCTCCCGGCTCTCCACTGCGTTTCGACCGCAAGCGGTGCAGCCAGCCCGTCCCCCGCTGGCCGGATCACAACAAGGACGCGATGGGCGCGAACCTTGTTCCACCGAAAGGAGAAATCATCATGGCCAACATCGGTACCTTCACCGCAGACAAAGACGGCTTCACCGGCACGCTCCGCACCCTGACCCTCAACGTCAAGGTCAAGCTGGTTCCCAACGACAAGGGCAGCAGCGAGAACGCCCCCGACTTCCGCCTCCAGGCCGCCGGCCACGACATCGGCGCGGCGTGGAACAAGACCAGCGAAGCCGGGCGGGAATACAAGTCCGTGACCCTCGACGATCCTTCGTTCCCGGCTCCGGTCTATGCCCGCCTGATCGAAGGCGAGGACGACACGCACGACCTGATCTGGTCGCGCAGCAAGCCCCAGGCGGCGTGACCGCCGCAGCGCCCCGTCCATTGCGGCGGGGCGCTGCGCTATCACTACGTCCCATACCAGACCGAAATAGGCAGTGGCCTTTTTCGGGTCGCATCTTCATGTTGGGAAGCCAGCACCAGTGGCTGCGATCAAAGCATGGCGTTTCGGCGCGTTGCGCCACCGGGCTTTGCGGGCTGCGCCCCGTGCCGTCTTTGCCGTCACGGCCATTCGACTCCAATCCCTCACGCCTTCGCGCCTGCGGCGCTGCGCGCTACGCTTGCCTCCAGGGGATCGGCGCAAGGCCCATCCCCGCCGCGCTGCACTTGGCGCCCCTTGAACACCGCCGAACCGGCCTGCGCCGGATCGACCCCGCCCAGCCTACGGCAGGGCTGCCGCTGCGAGCTGGCTTTCAGCCTCGCTCATCAGCACCGCAGTGCTGCATTCGAGCGCGCCGGCAATCTTGAAGATGATCGCCAGCGTTGGCATGTGCTCGCCGCGCTCGATCTTGCCCATGTGCGAACGTTCGACGCCAGCCAGGTGCGCCAGCGATTCTTGCGCGATACCGCGCTCTATCCGCAGCGCACGCACCGCAGCGCCGAAGGCGTGAGCCAACTCGGCGTCATGGGTGGTGGAGCCAGCCGGTCGGCCGGGCTGGACGGATCGCTTCTGCATGGACAGAAGCGTCGATTCGCCGCACAATTAAAACCACGTTATCTTTAACTCATTCATCAAAACCCCACCGTTTTACGCTTCTGCAGAAATCCGTATTTACGGACTCCGACAAAGGCGCAGACCCACGGAATCACAATCGTGTTCATGCCCAAATCCGCCGATACGGTTTTGTGCCTTCACGCTTTGGCGGATTCGTGCAGCCGACGGGAATCGCCATGAATCCGCTCATCACCGAGGACGACCGTGTGCGCCTGCTGGCCCACGGCCAGGCCCGCGCCGCTGGCCGGGCCATCGACCCGGTGCCCGTGGTCCGGTTGTTCACGCCGGACGCGCATGTGACTTGGCTGCTGGCCGCGCTCGATCCCGCCGATGGCGACACCGCCTGGGGACTTATCGACCTGGGGATCGGTATGCCGGCGCAAGGCACCGTCAAGCTATCCGAGCTGGCCGGCATCGTCGGGCCGCGCCAGCAGCCCGTGATGCGTGACCTCTATTTCTGCCCAACGCGCACGCTGTCGGAATACACCCGGCTGGCCCAGCGCGACGGGGCTATCCCGGACTGAACAAGGCTGATTGTGATTTTTTCAGTCTGGTGTCATGCCGGTCAGGTCTCAATCGGCATTCTTGCGGCATATCCCGGCCAGTCTGATCGAAACAGTCATGATGCGTGGCGCGGGTTGCGGCAGGCTGGTCAATGCAGCGCTCCAAGTTCGGAGTGCTGCCGCCGCCGTATTGAGACAAACACTGCAACGCATCGGAGCCATTCGGTCTTGACCCCTTCCACCTATCTTGAAACTCCAATTTTTCCAACGATGGCGATGTAGCGCGTAGTCTCTTCCGTGACGGCGAATCCTGTTCTCAGGGAGGAGGCGTCATGGTCAACCCCCATCACCTCGCGCACTGGTATCCCACTGCGGCGTACCTGTTTGTCCTGTGGCTCGATGCGCTCGCGCTGGCTTGGGAATACCTGCGCAGGAATCCCGACTACCGGCTTGACTGGCTGCGCCATCATCGCCGGTTGCAAGCTGCGCAGCAGGCGGCGCAACGCTGGGGCTTGCGCCTGCTGGAAGACCCAGCCCTGGATGCGCGCGACGCGCATCCGGCCTGGCTGCCCGGCTCCGATGCCGTGGTGCAGCTCTACCCCGATGCCGATCCACCACTGGACGCCGCCGCGTTCGCGTTCTGGCACATCCCCGGCCATAAACACCTGCTGCATGATGGCAAGGGTCTGGCGTTGATCGCGCGCAGTCCTGGTCGGTGCCTGCGCTTCGCGCTGGCACCCGGCTTGCAAGACGGCATGGCCGTGGTTTATGCCTATCGCGGCGGCACTACCGCGCCTGCGCGCGGCTATGCGCCGGGCGCAGCCATTTCCGATGCCAAGCCCAGGCCAACACCGGCCGCGCTGCTGGAACTGCATACCCTGCAAGCGCTCGACGCCACCCTGGCGGGCGCGTCCTTGCGCGAGGTCGGTGAAGGCTTGTTCGGCGTGGATGCCTTGGCCGATTGGTACAGCGACGGTGGCCTGCGCTCGAAGGTGCGCCGCCTAGTGCGGCGAGGCGATGCACTGATGCGCGGCGGCTATCGCCAGCTAGCACAACTTTCGCCCCTTGAGAAGGGTCGTTCTGATGGTGACGCAAAACGCCCCTGAGCAGAACAGCTTGGTTTTCTGAGACTGCCTCCATCCGGTTGCGCTGGTGCAGCCGGCGTTTTCAACCGATGGAGGTTCACGCCATGCGTTCCGCTCCCTTGCGGCCTGCCGCCACTGCTGTCGCTGCGTCCATGCAGCCTCAACGCTACCTGACCAACGACGAAGCCGCCGAGTACCTGCGCCTGTCGCCGCGCACCCTGGAGAAACAGCGCGTGATCGGCGGTGGCCCGCGCTTTCGCAAGTTCGGTCGCCGCGTCATGTACGCCGTGGCCGACCTCGACACATGGGCGGCCGACCGCAGCTTCGAGACGACTTCCGATCCCGAGTACGCCGAGCACCATGCGGCGGACAGCCGTGCGCGCTGATCGCTGGCGCGCGGGTGGCCTTTGCCATGTCCAGCCCTGCGCTGCCCGCGCGGCAGCAGCCGATGCAGGAACACGAACAGCTCGACCTGTTCCGCGCCTTACCGGGCGAAGGCATGGCGCCGCGCGACAGCCAGGATTTGATGGCCTATCCGTTCTTCTCTCTGGCGAAGTCCAAGCGGGTCAAGCCCATCGACTTTCGCGCGGGCAATGTGACGATCCGCGTGGAAGGCACGCAGGAGCATGGCATCGCCACCATTTGGGACGCCGATCTACTCATTTGGGCGGCCTCGCAGATCGTGGAAGCGCGCGACGCGGGCTTGCGCCCGTCACGGCTGATGCAAGCCACACCCTACGAGATCCTGCGCTTCATCGGGCGCGGCAAGTCGCTGCGCGACTACCAGCGCCTCAAGGCCGCGCTCGATCGTTTGCAATCCACGACCGTGGCCACATCAATCCGCGAGACGACAGGCCGGCGCCTGCACCGCTTCTCGTGGATCAACGAATGGAAGGAACTGGCCGATGCCAGCGGCACACCGCAGGGCATCGAGCTGATCCTGCCGGACTGGTTCTATGCGGGCGTGCTCGATACCGCTTTGGTGCTGACTATCGACCCGGCGTATTTCCGGCTGACCGGCGGCATCGAGCGCTGGCTGTATCGCCTGGTGCGCAAGCACGGCGGCAAGCAGGCATACGGCTGGCAGTTCGACTTTCGCTACCTGCACCAGAAATCGGGCAGCACCGCGAAGCCCTACGATTTCGCCTGCGACCTGCGCGCGCTCGTCGCGCGGCAGTCGCTGCCCGGCTACGTCCTGGGCATCGAGCGGATGCCCGACAACGGCATGGAACTGCTGACGTTCCGGCCCGTGCCGCATACGGCACGGGGATAACTCTGGGACAGCCTGTGAATGGTGTCGTGCTATCAGGCGTGCGGGGTATCGTGCTATCAGGCGTGGGACTATCGTGCTATCAGGCGTGCCGATCGGCCGCAAACCCGCGCCAGCACTGGGTTTGCGCGTCCTCTAACTTCCCTAACTTAATTTCTCTAACTTTTAGTAGGGAAGCGCCGCTGCGGTGGACAACCACCACGCGGCCACAAGCACAGCAGCAAAAGCCCTGCTTTCCAGCATGGAGGGCCAGGCCATGATCGTCGCTTTGCTCAACCAAAAAGGTGGCGTGGGAAAGACCACGCTCGCCACGCACATCGCCGGCGAGCTGGCAATGCGCGGCCAGCACGTCGTCCTGCTGGACGCCGACCCGCAGGGTTCTTCGCTGGACTGGACGCAGCGCAGAAGCCAGCAAGGCTTGCCACGGCTGTTCAGCACCGTGGGCCTTGCACGCGAAACGCTGCATCAGGAGGCGCCAGAACTCGCCAGACGGGCCGATCACATCGTCATCGATGGCCCGCCTCGCATCGCGGCGCTCGCGCGTTCCGCGCTGCTGGCGGCCGAGCGCGTGCTGATCCCGGTGCAGCCCAGCCCCTACGACCTGTGGTCCAGCGCCGAGATGGTGGCGCTGATCCGCGAGGCGCAGGTGTTCCGGCCTGCGCTACGCGCAGCCTTTGTCATCAATCGGCGCGTCAGCACCACGGTGATCGGGCGCGAAGCGCGCCAGGCGCTGGCTGAGCAGCCATTTCCGGCGCTGCGCGCGGAGGTGCATCAGCGCATCGTCTTTGCCGACAGTGTGGCCGCTGGCCGGCTTGCACGCGAGACGGCGCCGGACAGCGCCGCCGCCCGCGAAATCACCGCGCTGGTGGACGAACTGCTGCGGTGGCCGGCATGACCGCGAAGCCGTCACCGAACAGCAAGCGCACGGCCAAGCGCGTCGGCATCGGCGCGCGTCCGCCCGCGAATCCGCACGCCGAGGCGTGGATTCGCCAGGGCGACGCCGATGCGCTGGGCAAGAGCGACCTCTACACGGCCCGCCTCACTCTCGACATCACGCCCGCGCTGCGCGCGCGCATCAAGGTGTCGGCCTTCACGCAGGGCGTGACCGTGGCCGACCTGCTGCGTGGCCTGCTGGAGCGGGAGTTTCCCGAACAGCGCAGGGAGAACACACCATGAACGCATCCGCTTCGCCTGCCGCCGCGCCTGCTGCCATCGCGGCCACGGCTGCGCCGCTACCATCACCGGCCGCGCTTGCTGGCCAGCCTGCCAGCGCACCACTGACGCGCGTGGCGCTGGCCTACATCGAGCCACGCTTCAAGCTCTATCTGCGCTTCGGCGAGCCGGCGCGCATCATCCGGCTCGACCGCTGGCGGCGCTGCGCCGTATTCCTGCCGAACGCGGTTCTGTGCCGTGTCCGCTGGCAGGCCAACGACTACGGCACCGTGCGCTGGCAGCTCATGATGATGCAGGCTTGCACGCCGCTCGATGCGGCGCAGCGCATTCCTGGCGTGCAGCCGGGTGCGCGCCTGCTGCTGCACGCCGAGGGTGAGAACCAGGTCCGTGCCGTGCTGGAACGCATCGACGCCATCGAGGCGCTGGGCATCGCGCTCGTCGGTGTCTCGCCCGCGTACTGGCGCACGCTCGCCAACCGGCTCGCTGCGCGCCTGCCACTGCCCGAATACACCGCAGAGCGGCACGCCGCCTGGCTCATCGGGAGGGCACTGCCATGACGCTTCCATCCGCCATTGCCGGTGCAGCGGGCATTCCGCCACGTCCTCGTTCGCGCCTGCGCGCTCGCCTCGTGCTGGCGGGCATATCCACCTGCGGCCTCGCTGCGCTGGCCTGGGCGTCCTTCGTGCATCCGCTGCCGCGCCTGATCTACAACCCGTCCGATAGCGTGGCGGTCGGCTGGTATAGCGTCGATCCGCTGGGCCACGGCATCGGCTCGCAGCCACGTTCCTTGTCCGTGGGCAGCATCGTCCTGACCGCGCTGCCGCCAGACGCCGCCGCGCTGGCCGCGCAGCGCGGCTACCTGCCGGCGCGCGTGCCGCTGCTAAAGCGCGTGGGCGCCGTTGCACCGCAGGAGGTGTGCATCACTGGCCGCATGGTCCGCATCGACGGCGTGCCTTCGACCGCCGTGCTGCCCGCCGACCGCTGGGGCCGGCCGCTGCCATCCTGGCAGCAATGCCGTCACCTCGAACCCGGCGAACTGTTCCTGCTCAGTGTGACCAACCCGGCGTCGTTCGATAGCAGGTATTTCGGGCCGGTCAGCGCATCCGCCGTGATCGGCGTCGCGCATCCGGTCTGGCTGGAGTCCCGCCCATGATGGCCGCCGACTCGCTGCACGTTGCCGTGCAGTTCATCGTGCCATCGGGCGTGTCGTTCTGCTGGCCGTCGCCGTGTCGTCGCGCGTGCAGTGCGGGTGCCAATACTTCGCATTGGGCGCCGCACTTCGCGCTGCCTCCGGCGCAGCCGTCCAACGTGCAGGCGTCTTGCCTCGAACACGGCTTGCCTACGGCCATCGCCGTGTTCGCCGGCGCGCTGGTTGCTCGCGCAACAGCGCCGCCTGGCCGCCGCTGCCCGGAGCGTCAGCGAGGGGCAAAGGCGGAAGGCAAGACAAAAGGGCGCGGCACCGGCCCGCGTCGAAAGCTAGTCTGCACGTGGGGGTGGCGCAGCACGGAGCGGCTTCGCCGCCGTGCCGCGTGGGGCGCGAGGCCAGCGCCGATGCAGGCATGTCCGCGTGCTTCGCACGACCGGACACGCCGGAGCTTGCAGGGAGAGCGGCCATGACCGACCGCCGCGACGACGATTTCCACGTCCGCCCCAGTGCACCGAAGAGCCGGGGCCAGAGCTTCGTCTCCGAGGTGCTCAAGCAGGCGGGCAAGGCCAGCGGCGGCAAGTCCACGGTGCGCCGTCCTGGTGGCAGTGGCAAGGGCACCGGCCAGCGGCCCGGCTCGCGCCTGGGGCGCGGCCACACGGCGGCGCGCTTCGCGGGCGCAAAGCTGACGCCCATGTCGCGGCGCGTGACCATCAAGACCTTGCTGGTCAATCAGCGCAACGCCAGCCCGCAGTCGTTGGCAAAACACCTGCGTTACATCGAGCGCGACGGCGCGGGCCGCGATGGCGAACCTGGGCGCGCCTACGGCCCGCAGACCGACGAAGCCGACCTCGACGCCTTCAAGGAGCGAGCCTCCGACGACCGGCACCATTTCCGCTTCATCGTCTCCCCGGAGGACGGCGCCGAGCTGGACGACCTGCGTACCTACACCCGGCATCTGGTGAACCGTATGGAAGCCGACCTGGGCACGCGGCTGGATTGGGTGGCAGTCGATCACTGGAATACCGACAACCCGCACGCCCACCTGATCGTGCGCGGGCGCGACGATACCGGCAAAGACCTCATCATCGCTGGCGACTACATCGCAGATGGTTTTCGCCATCGCGCCGCCGAACTGGCGACCGAATGGCTGGGGCCGCGCACCGAACTGGAGATCCAGCAGATCTTGCAGCGCGAGGTGGAACAAGAGCGGTGGACGAGCCTGGATCGCACGCTGCAACGCGAGGCCGGCGACGATGGCAGAGTGCGGATCGAACGGTTCAACGAACCGCGGCTGCAACGCCAGCGTCTGCTGCTGATTGGCCGCCTGCAACGCTTGCACCGCTTGGGCCTGGCCGATGAAACGCAGCCCGGCATCTGGGCAGTCCATGCCGACGCGGAAAAGACCCTGCATGCCCTGGGCGAGCGTGGCGACATCATCCGCACCATGCAGCGGGCCATGCGCGGCGAGCCGCGCGAGCTGGCGGTGTTCGAGCCGGGAGACGATGGCCGGACTATCCTCGGGCGCGTGGCCGCGAAAGGGCCGGCCGACGAGCTGCGCGACCGGGGCTATCTGGTCATCGACGGTGTGGACGGCAAGGCCCATTACGTCGCGCTCAACGCCCTCGACGAGCTGGCGAACTATCCGGCCGGCGCCGTGGTGGAAGTGAAGGGGGCGGCCGACGTGCGTGCGGCCGACCGCAACATCGCCGCGCTGGCAAGCGGTGGCCTATACCGCACCGACCATCACCTGGCCGTCGCGCAGGGTCAGGCCGTACCGGGCCGTGATCCGCAGGCGGTCGTGGCAGCCCACATTCGCCGGCTCGAAGCCTTGCGCCGCACCGGCATCGTGGAGCGTGTGGCCGAAGGGCTATGGAAGGTGCCTGGCGACCTGCCCGAACAGGGCCGCCGCTACGACGCGCAGCGCCTGGGCGGCGTGGCCGTGGAGCTGAAATCGCATCTGCCCATCGAGCGGCAGGCCCGTGTCATCGGCGCCACCTGGCTCGACCAGCAGTTGATCGGCGGCGGCTCGGGCCTGGGCGACCTGGGCTTTGGCGGCGAGGCCAAGCAGGCGATGCAGCAGCGTGCCGACTTCCTGTCCGAACAGGGGTTGGCCGAGCGGCGAGGGCAGCGCGTGATCCTGGCGCGCAATCTGCTGGGCACGCTGCGCAATCGGGAACTGGCGCAGGCGGCCAAGGGCATTGCTGCCGAAACCGGCCTGGCGCATCGCCCGGTGGCTGACGGCCAGCGCGTAGCAGGAATCTACCGGCGCTCTGTCATGCTTGCCAGCGGGCGCTACGCCATGCTCGATGACGGCATGGGCTTCAGCCTCGTGCCGTGGAAACCCGTGATCGAGCAGCGGCTGGGCCAGCAGCTCGCCGCGACGGTACGTGGCGGCGGCGTGTCATGGGAGATTGGAAAACAGCGCAACCTCACTATTTGAAGAATTCTCTCGCCCTCGGATTCAGCGTGGCCCTTCTGCTTCAAGCGGGCGTTTTCAGTACCTCAACGTATCCAATCAGCTCGGCCGAATAGCTGCCATCTCCATTGGCCGCGCCCTTGTGTTTCAACTCACGTTGCAACGTTGGCTCCACGGTGTGGGCAAACAACGCCAGCCGCTGCTCCGGTGTAAAACTCGGCGAGATCGCCGATGCTTGCAGATACCGTTCGCATTGCCGCTCAATAGTCGGCACCCGTGTCCCGTCCTGCTTGACTGCGATGGGCTGCACCACCACACGGCGCTCACCGTTGCCGGCAGACGCCTCCACCATCCACAAGGACAGCAGCACCGGCTCGTCAACATCCCCAGCCACCGCAATGCCGATGTCTTCGGGCGTCACGCTGCGCCAGCGGCCAAGCTCTTCCTGTACCAAGGGGTGATCCAACCCCATCAGTTCCAGATCGTCCCTGCTGGTGGCGGTATCGCGGTTCAGTGTGAACCGTGCACGGCGCGTGCCATCCACTGTCACAAGGTCGTAGGTTTCTTCGTCCACCTTCAGCAGCTTCTGCTGGCGGTCTGCCACGGCCGCCGACAGAAAGCGCACCAGCCGATCCAGGCTGGAGGACACATCCGAGAAGGGCTGGTAGTCATCGAGGCTGAAACCGTCGAGGTCTTGAAACAGGTCGAACACCACCTGCCGTGCCTCGCGGGAATTGGACAGTGCCGCTTCCAGTTCCACCTGTGTGCGTTTCAGTTCAGGGTCAGACAGCGCCTCCTGGTACAGGCGGTCGTAGTTCAACCGTTCGGAAAGCTGTCCCAGAATCTGCGCCCGTAGGTCTTCGGCCACATTGCCCTGGTCATCGACCTTGCCGACCGTGCGTGCAATTTCAGTCAACTTCTCGTCCAGCAGCAGGAAGATGCGCCCCTCGATGGTGTCCGAGAGCACGAGGTTGTAGACCTGCGCCGTGTGGTTCTGTCCATAGCGGTGAATGCGCCCGATGCGTTGCTCCATGTCCATCGGGTTCCACGGCAGGTCGAAATTGAACAGAATGCGCGCAAATTGCAGATTCAAGCCCTCGCGGCCAGCCGCTGTACACACCAGCACACGCGGCCCGTCTTTCAGGCGGAACTTCCGCTCTGCTGCCAGCTTGGCGCCGTGGTCGCCGCCACGCAGCACCACCACGCCCTGGCCGGGATAAGCCTGTTCAATCTCGCGGGCAATCAGATCGACCGTGCCGAGGTAGGTGGCGAAGATCACGATCTTTTCATTGGCGTTCTGCCGCCACAGATGCCCCAAACCATCGAGCAGCTTTTGCGCCTTGGTCTCGCGCTGCTGCGGGAAGATGCGCAGCAGGTCGCCAATGCGCAGGCGCTCCTCGGGCAGATGCAAATCGACCACAGCAGACGCCGCCTCCTCGGCGTGCGTAGCCGAATACTCGCTGCCATAAGGGTCGGAGGCCATTTCCAGCGCCTCTTCATCCAGCTTTTTCACCAGCCGGTACTTGAGGTCAGCCAGCACGCGATCCACCTCGCTGCGCCCAACGCTGTCGCGCTGCAAGCCGAATTCCTCGTGAATCAGCTCGCGCGCCTCCTCGGTCAGGCGTTCGCGGCCTTCGATGTCCAGCTCTTTGTCGCGCAGAAACGCCTCGTGCAGCGTCAGCATCAACAAGCGACGCTTGAGCGTGCGGCGCACGGCGGCAAAGCTCGATGCCGCGATCTTCTGGAAGATCGCCATCAAGAAGCCCAGTGCACGCCCCTGGTTGCCCTGGCGTCGGGCCAGATCGAACCCGTCTTCCAGGTATTCGCGCAGCTTCTCGTAAAACAGCCGCTCCTCCTGGTTCATCAGGAAGGACTCGGTATGCACCCAGCGCCTGGCAAACAGCGGTGAGCCATCGGGTTGGCAGGCATCGGCCTTGGTGCGGCGAAACATCACCGTGTTCAGGCGATGGCGGTTTTCCAGCATGTCCTCGGGACTGCCAAACAGCGTGGGGTTCAAGAGCTGCGCCAGCATCCAGAACTGGAAGTGATTGCCTTGGTGCGGCGTAGCCGACAGAAGCAAGAGATCTCGCGCGTGATCCTTCAGTGCTTCGGCCAGTTTGTAGTTTTCCGTCTTGCGCACCTTGCCGCCTGTGCGGTGGGCGGTCAGGTGATGCGCTTCGTCGAACACCACCAGATCCCAGCGTGGCGCATCCAGCAGGCGCTTGATACGGGCAGGGCGCTTCAAGGTGTCGATGCTGGCAATCAGCCGGTCGTGTTTGGCAAAGGCATTGGTCTTGCGGTCGGTGATGTCGCCTTCGGAGCCGAACACCTCGAAGTCGAGATTGAACACCTCGTTCAATTCGCGGTGCCAGTTGTTCACCAAGCCTGCTGGTACCACCATCAGCGCCCGGGTCAACTCGCCACGGCTCGCCAGTTCACGCAGAATCAGCGCGGCTTCGATGGTTTTGCCCAAGCCCACCTCGTCGGCGATCAGGTAACGCCGTGGTGAGGCAGTGGCAATGCGGTGCGTCAGCACCACCTGGTGCGGCAGCAGATCAATGCGCGCCGAGGTCAGCGCCGAGGCGCTTTCCATCACCGGCAGTGCGTGCGCCTCGTAAGACAGCCAGGCCTTGCGTGCGCGGTCTGAGCCGCCTGCCACCGATTGAAGAATGCGCTCGGTACGGGTGCGCTCGCGGCGTACCGAACTGACCGGTACGCGGCGCTCGCCCACCACGCCGAAGAACGCGCGCAGATAGCCATCGTGCGCGGGTTCGAGCACCACGCCTGGGCCGAATTCGGTGTGGGTGATGCGCTCGCCGGGCTGGAGCAAATCCTCAAAATCGTCTGCTTGCACGCGCTGGCCTCAAGTAATCCGCAGGTGAAACAGGCCGGCCGCTTTCGCGCCCTCGCGCAGCAGAATTTCCTGCGGGTACTCGTTGGCCTCACCCCACAGAAGGCGGCCAAAGTCGAGTAGTTGACCCCGATGCGGCGCTTCGCACAGCCAGGTCACTGCGTCGGTGGAAGCCTGCACGCGCAAACGGCCCTGGCCCTGCGGCAGCCAGAAGATCAAGGCTGCTTCGCCTGCGTATTCATCCTGAAATGACAGGATGGCGCGTTTGATCGTGTCACCCAGCCAGATGTCGGCCTGATCGGGAGCCAGCAAATCAAGGCTGCCCTCCAGCCCGGCCACCACCAAGGTCTGCCCGCCGTTGCTGGGCAGGTCATCCGGCCAGCCCTGCGCACCGGGGGCTGCCGCCTGCAAAAACTGCCGCAGGCTCCAAACCTCGCTCGCCGCACACACGGTGTTGCGCGCTTCCTCGTCCCACAGCCAACTGGTGCCGCGCCGTTGCCATACCGTATCGAGCACCTGCCTCATTGCGCATACTCCCCATCGTCATCGAACAACGAAACCTGCAGCGGCTTGGGTGCCTGGCTGGCTTGCCAGGCTGAAAAGATCGACACCGCGCGCGAGGCTGCGTTGCGGGTGGTTTGATCCGAGCCGTTCTTCTGCAACCACTCCAGCAGCGGTTTGAGCGCGATGTGCGGCTTGAAGTTTTCGTTCGTCAGCGTGTCCGAGGCATTGATGCCGCTGCCGTCCACGCAGGCACCGATCAGCACCAGTGCCTGATCCAGATCGGAGGTGAGCTTGCGCTTGTGCTTGCCCTGCCAGTCGCGGGCGAAATCCAGCGGCGCGGTGCGGGTGAAGACCTTTTTCACCTCGCTGCACCAGCCACGCTGCTCAAAGTCATCCGGTGTGGTGATGGTGCCGCGCAGGAACTTCTGCAACTGGTCGCGCTTCATCTCGGTGGCCGTGCCGAAGGTGCGCAGAAACTGACGCGTCATCGGTTCGGCGTTGACCGGCGGCGGCTCCTTGCCCTTGTCGGCGTCTTCGTCGATGAGCTGGTTGATGCCCACCAGCGCATCACGCACGGAGATGGTACGGCCTTCATCCACATAGACCTTGCCGTAGTGGCGCGAGAAGTATTCCAGCGCCTTGCCGCGCCGGATCACCTGAATATCTGCGGCAGGCAACCCTTCCTTGGCGTGGTTCTCCAGCATGGCCTGCAACTGGCGCACATCGGCCATCACCTCGCGGCGCATCCGGCCCCAGCTCACCGGCTTGGGTTCTTCGGTGCGCTTGCGGCAGACGTGGATGATGTCGTACTCGATGGTCTTGGAGCCGAACTCGCCTTCGCCCTTGGTTTCGTCGGAGCGGATCGGGTATGTCGCTTCGAGGTAGTAGCCCGCATCGAACAACGACTCCAGCACCGCCACCCACGGCTCGTCCTCGCTGTGGTGGAAGGTGAAGGCCAAGATGCCGCCGGGCTTCAACAGGCGATGCGCCTCGCGCCAGCACTGGGTAAGCAGACGCTGGTAGAAGCCATCCGGGTCTTCCGGCTCGCGGGCGCGGTTGGCCACAGCTTCCAGAGACTTGGGCGTGTATTCCGCGCCGAAAATCTGCGGATACTTGCCCTTGAGCGCCAGGCGCAGCCAGACGTAGAAAAAGTCGGCCAACTCCGAGTAGTGCAACAGTCCGCCGAAGGGTGGATCGGTGATGACCAGATCGAGGCTGCCGCTTTCAAGCTGCGCCAGATCGGTGGACGAGCCCTGATGCACGGCCACATCCAGCACTGGGTCGCTGGGGAAGACCTTTTCGCTCTTGCCGCTCAACTGGTCAGCCAACACGGGGTCGCGACGCCTCAGCGCTTCGATGCTCACCGCTTCCCACGGCTGAATCGCCCAATCGCGGCCTTCGAGGATGCCCTCGGAACTGGATGCCCAGTTTCCGCGGCCTAGCGCTGGGAAAACGCAGTTCTCGACCACTGTCGATTTTGGATGGTAGTTGTTGTTCGCAAACTGAGGTTCGAGCTTGTCGCCTTGAACATTCCACAAAGTAAACAGGCTTTGATTGCGCAAATACTGCTGAAAAGCGCCGAGTACAAATTCACGCACCTTCCAATCGTAGTTCCCAACTTCGACAATCGCCTTGAGCAGCTGTGTGTGCACCAATAGCTGGCGCGGGTTGAACATCGTCCACCAATGCGTGAAGCCGTGGTTCGGCACGCCGCCTTGCAGGTGGTGGGTCATGAAGCCGTAGGGAAGCTCAGAGCGCGGCCAGTAGTCCTTGAGGTCGTCATCCTTGCGCGTTTCCCATTCGGCAAACGCGGTGTCGTACTGCCGCGCGTGCGCTTCGCCGTAGGCCGCGAAGAAGCGGCCACTGTAGGGTTTGCCCGCCGCATTGCGCTTGGGTGCGTAGCCTTGTACCGCGTAGGCAGCCATCGGCCCCGTTTTTCCGGTGGCTTTGATGGTGGTCAGCACGTCTTGCACCGTGCCGCAGGCCGAGCAGGTGTAGTGCGATTTCTTCGGCACCGTGCCTTTTTCCGGCGCAAAGGTGACGCCCGTTTCCGGGTCGGTCACTTCCTCCGGCAGCGTGCCACGTACCTCCAATAGGCGAATCTTGGATGCCCGCGCACTGTCCCAGCGCGTTGTAGCGGCCACGTCGTCCTGCGCCGAGCCGCCATAGGGCTGGCTATTCGCATCCTGCTTGGCTTCGCCCGCCAGCCATTGCGGATGCACCAGCAGACTCAGTTCCACCTTTTTGTTCTTGCCCTTGCCGAGGTTCACCAGCGCGGTGTGGCCGCAGTGCGGGCAGATCACGCCCTTCTTGCGGTCGAGCACGGAGTACGGCGGTTCGCCGGGCGCAACGTAGAACGGTGCATCCGGGGCCATGCGCGCGGCTTCTTCTTCCACATCGAAGGCTTCGCCGCATTTGCCGCAGCTGTGTTCCCAATGCTTGACGGTGAGCGTCTTCACCGCCATCACGGGGCTGGTCATGATCGGTGTACGGTGGCCGCAGCCCGTCACCTGACAAGGCCCGTGCTTGGCCCAGAAGGTATAGATCGCCTCCGGGCCTTCGTAACGGTAGTCCTTGCGCTCGCCCTGCGGGATGGCGAGCGGGTCGAAATCGGCAGGCATCGCCTTGTTCGTGGGCAGGTGCGTCCACGTTCCCTTTTCACCCTCCGGGCCGTCGCAGTAGTAGTACGGCATGATCTGCGGCTTGACCTCGGCCTCGATGTCGGCGAGCAGCTTCTTCACTTGCTCCAGATCGACGTTGGCCAGCTCCTGCTTGACCACGAACCACGCGACCGGATTCAGGTCGTTGCCGACCATCTGCATGCCGAGGCGCGAGCCTTCCACCAGCGTGGTGCCGCCGCCCATGAAGATGTCCGCCACCTTCAGGTGCTTGAACGCACCTTTCTTCTGGTGGTTGGCGTAGTAGTTGTCCCACACCAGCCTGGCCGCGTGCGAGGAATCTTCCGGCGCCTTGGTCGCCGCCGCGATCAACATCGAGCGGAACACGCTGGAACGGCGCCGCGCCCACCACTTGGACATCTGGTAAATCGGCTTGCCCGCGTTGCCCTCGATGATCGCCACTTGATTGACCGGCAGGATCGGGAAGTCCACCTCCAGACAGGTCTTGGGGCGGTTCGGGTCGTTGAAATCGACGGTTTCCAGCGCGACTGGCTTTCCTGCTCCGACGGCTTTGGTGACGGCTTGTTGAAGTAGTTCTTTTTTGGTGGCCATCAAGGCTGTCCTCCAACTGCGCCGACAGCGACTTGCGGCTGCAGTCGGGTGCGAAGTTGCTGATAAATTGGAATTTGAATGCCCTCGCCAACCTCCAGGGTCACAGCGAGGCCGTAAGGAATGGCATCGTCAAGACGGGCCGTCGCATCTTTCTTGCAGGCAACGTGCAGCAGAATGCTGTCACCATCTTGGTATGCCGCGATCTGTTTAGAGCCTTCCACCACCTCGTGCTGCACGGTTCCACGCAACACTTGGTTGTGATCTGCATCTTGGCGCGCCAGCTTGAGGGGTACACCACTCCAGCCGCCAACGGGGGATAGTTCCAGCTTGGCTTCACGGAAGTTTCGGTGGTCTGGGTTGATTGGACTGAACCATGCCAACGTCACTACCAACCGGCGCCACGCCTGACTGCCGGAAAGGTCTGGGGGCAGGGGGAACCGATATTCGTGAATTTCATTCTCACGAATCTCGCCACAGCCCAGCACCGTACCGCGCTGCTCGGTACATGCCAGTACTCGTTCGATTTGAACCTCGCCATAGCCAAGGTAACGTGCCAACACCTCTTTGAACTGGCGTGAGTTATCGGATGTTTTCAGTGCCGCAGTGATTGCCTTGCTGGCATCGCCATCTTGTTTGGCCCCATGCACCAATAGCGCCTTGATGAGAACGGAAATCAGCCCTGGCGGAATGTTCTCTTCGTTTTCCGCGCGCAGTGCATCCAGCACTTCATAAATACGTGCGGCACTGCGGGTGGCAAGCGCTGTAGCATTGCTGGTGCCGCGCGTATGAATGGTCTGAGACAAAGCACCGGCTTGGTTGCTGTCCGATGCTACTTTCTGCCCTGGCGCGGCAATGCTGCTATCCACGTGATAGACCGTCTGGCTGTCCAGCATTGGCGTGCGATACAGTTGTCGGCCACCTGGAAATAATACTTCCGGTTTGATGGAACGACGAAACCCATGCCCCAGCCGAGCAGCAGGGCTAAACAGCACCGTGTTGGGCAGAAGATCTGTACGTTGCCCCGGATAGTAATTGTCAACGCCGTCGGCGTGTGTCGCTCCCACCGTGATGGCATTGATGGATTCTGCCGGGGATAGAATTCGCCGCACGGACAGTTGGGCCTGAATGCACTTCAGCACATGATCGACCCTTTGGGAGTCGGTCAATGCCAGATAGTCCGGCCCCGATAAAGCAATGTCGATGGCGTCCGGATAGTTCCCTGCACTGACACAGAAAAGCACACGGTACTTCCATGACAACCAATCCAGCAGCCTAGCCCAAGGACTGGGCGTGTGGATAAAGGGGCGTGCCGGGTCTCCAATGGAGAGATTGATGACGCAAACACCGGGTGCTTGCGCTGGCACTGCGCCTTCGCCCTCAAACATTCGCCTGACTGCACGCGCAATGCGATCCTCGAAAAAAACCTCATCGGGCACATGCTCGCTTCGGTTCATGGAATGAGGATCTGGCTGCATGATGGGAAGCACATACACCAGACGTGGCAATGGGTCAGGTTCGCCATCCACCAGCTCACCATGCACAACTAAAGAAGCCATTGACGTACCGTGTTTTCTTTCTCCTGGTTGATACTGCGAAGAAAGATTATCCGGATCGTCCAGCAATAGGCGCCCCTTCAGCGCTTGGTGCTGGATGTTGGGCACGCCATCGAGAATGGCCGCAACAGGTGGCAGCTCAACTATTCCCTCGGCAATTTCAGTGTCAACGCCTTCGCCATCTTCCGTTACGGCGAGACTTTGCCCGGTGGGACGGAAATACATGACACCATGAAACTTGAAAAGCTGAATGTCGGTATCGTGCGCCTCGGAATCCAGATCGTTTAAAAGCTGCCGGATACGTTCTGCGGGCAATTCTGCCTTGACCGCATGAAAGGCGATCTCTGGCATGTCGATGAAGCTGCTCAATGCTCGGCCACCAGCCGCTTCCAGCAATGCGGCAATATTGCGCTCGCTTTGTCTGCGCCTGTCTTCTGACTTGCGATAGAACAGCTCGATCTGACAGTGGATCGATTCCTCCGAGTTGTTGGGGTCGAGGGCATCTCTCCAGCGCCCCAGCATGCCTGTCTCGCGCAGGGTTTCTTCAATGCCCCAGCGGCGGATTTGAACAGTTTGATTGAACACATCGCGCCACTTGGTTTTCCCCATCGGCAGCGCCTGATTGTTCTTCCATTGCTCCCATAGCGACAGGAGTTGCCGCATCCCTGCCTCATTGCTGAGAGACAGGAACATCCGCCCCTTGACCGCCTTGTTCGCACGCTCCCCTTTGGTGTTGACTTCAAAAAAATCCTCGTCGGGGGGAATGTCATCAACATCCCATTCCCCCAGCCACTCCAGTCCAATGGCTTCGACGGCCTGTCGGAACTCATTGACGCTACCTGCTATTTCAATCACCAGAACGGTTTCAGGCTCGAATCCAGCCACGGAGCCGCTAACGCTGGCTTTATAGCGATCAAATTCCTGTTGGAGTGTGGTCAGTTGCGTGCCTAGTCGAGCCACCTGTTTTCCATGTCCTGGAACATGGGGCTGACTTGACGGAAATCCGTTACCTGCGGGTGGTGCGATGGTTCTCGCTTGTGGGAATACGAGAAGAGGAAGAGAGGTTGCCATCAGCTATCTCCTCCCTCTTTGGCTGCTTCCTTGACTGTCGCCGCGCCTTTGCCGGTAGTTGGTTTCAAACGGCCTTTCCATTGCTCCAGCTTCAGCTTGGTCACTTGCTGGGCATTTTCCGTCTTCATGTCGAGAACGGCGCGGCGAACTACGCTAAGGCAGAACTCTTCGGTTTCTGCAAAATTCAACCCCAACAGGTGCTTCGCCAAGGTTGCCGGCTCATATCCAAAATTCACGTCACACCGCTGGCCAATCGAGGCGATGTATTGCGTCAGTTGTGCTCGGGTAGGTGTTAGCAACTCAATGCGCAATTGAAAGCGCCGCCAGACGGCTTTGTCTAAAAGTTCAGGGTGATTGCTGGCAGCGACCACCACTACATAGTCTGGCATTTCATCCAACTGCATCAGCAAGGTACTGACGACGCGCTTGATCTCACCCGTTTCATGGGTGTCGCCGCGCTCTTTGCCCAGTGTCTCGAATTCGTCAAAGAATAGGACGCAGCGCTGTGTCCTAGCGTAGTCCAGCACGCTTTTCAATCGGCTGGAAGTTTCACCAAGATAGCTTCCCACCAAAGTTTCGTATCGGACGACGATGAGGGGATACATCAGCTCGAACGCCAGCGCTTCGGCCAGCGTTGTTTTGCCATTTCCGGGGGGGCCTGCGAGCAGAATGCTGTTTCTGGCACGAAGGTTGTGTGCATGAAGTAGCTCTGCACGATGTTGCTCTTCCACAAGCTCTCTTATCTGCACCCTGATCTTTTCAGGCAGCATCAAGCTATCCAGATTGCGCTCTGGTGTGGTTTCATAAAACAGATCTTTTTGTGGGGCGCTGCCGCTCATCTTGGTGACCGGGGAGCGGGCAGCTTGAGTGACATTGGGTTGCAATGCCTTGGTCAGTCGCTCCGCGAGCAAACGGTGTCCCTTCTGTTTTTCTTCTTGGATCAATCCTTCTGCGGCCTTGCGGAAGGCAAGCTGATCCCCACTGGTCGCGGTTTTGACCAAATCAACCAATAAATCAGCTTGTGCCATTAGCCCATGCTCCGAAAAAAATGTTCCAACCCGTTCATCTACTTATCTCAAGCCAAGGTGACAGCACTTCCAGCAGCGAGAGACCACCATGCGTCAAAGTCGGGTAGCCGCCTTGGCTGCGCCACTTTCTGCGCCCCAGCGCCAGCAGGTGTGCGCCATGCGGGCTGTCGATTTGCAAGGCGACGGGAGGAGCGAAGGGGCCTGCGTCGCCATTGCCTGCCTTGCTGCGACCGCTTGAAAAAGTCTGCTTGAGGTGCGAGGCAACCTCACCATCGGCATCGGGGAAGTAACCCGTGGCGGCGTAGCCGTGATCGGATGTGATGACCAAGCGCCGCCCAGTGGCAAGGCGCTCAACAAAGGCCCAGAAGTCATCGCTGGAAAGTTGCTGCGCGGCATCTCTGGTCAGCAGCTCCAGACCTTGGCCCGCGCCGTAGTCGTGCAGCTTGGCGTCTGGCCAGTGGTGCCAGAACACCCAATTCTTCGCACCCGAGGCGTTGTCCACCAAACCCTCGCAGTCCTTCCACGGCAGGTCGATGGTTTCGGTCTGCGCCGGTTGCAGCTTGTGGGCAAAACCGCCGCCGTTGGCTTGTAGCTGGCTACGGCTGGTCAGCCCCAATGCGCGGGCGAACGGGTTGGTTTCACTCGGCAGTTCGGATGCTGTGGCGCCCACTGTGTGCAGGGTGAATCCACGCTCTTTGGCTCCTTGCAGCAGCCAGGGCAGTTCGCGCAGCGAGAGGGCATCCAGAATCAGCACGGCGCGCGCGACGCTGTGGCCATAGCCGGGTTCGCTCCACCAACGCGCAAGCCGGTCTGAGGTACGTTCAACACCACAGATTTCGGGTTGGCCAAAGACCCGCCACAGATCCCAGCCGCTGGAGGCCAGGAACAAATCGAGCTCGGCAATTTCGCGGTCTCGCTTGACCACCTCGCTGGGGGCATTGCCTTCGGCCAGCGGTTTCGAGGCAATCTCCAGCACCCGATCGGTAATGATGCGCCACGCTTCTTTCGGACTGTCCTGGGTCAGGCGCTGCAAGATTTGAGCATCCAACGCCATCAGTTGTCCTCCTTCTCAAGACTCAGCTCAAAAGTCATACCATCAGGCAGCTTCTTGAGCAGTTCCTTGAGTTGCGCGCCCGTAATCTGCGTGTTCTGACCAGCAGACACCTTGATCGAGACTTCTGCCACAGGCGTGGCCGGGCCAATGCCCCAGCCTTCGAGCTTGCCGATCAGGTTGAGCGGTGAGGTTGGCGGGTTAGAGAGCGGGGTGCGCGATTTGGCGGTGGTACTTGTGCCACCACCAAAGATGTCGCCGCCATTCGGCGATGCACCACCGCCGGGAGTGTTGTCGCCACCGGAAGGGGAGACGGGCGGCGTGGTGGTGCCGCCACCAAAAGTATCGCCGCCCGATCCACCGTTGCCGCCTGCAGGCGGCTGCGGCGCGGGTGGCGTGGTGCCTCCGGTCGCGGGCACCGCCGAGGGTTCCATCAGGAACACTTCATCAAGCTGACGCCCGGTGTAGGAGAGCTTGGGGCGCAAGCGCCGCCATGCGGTTTCCTCGTCCTCGCCCGCGTGGGTTTGAAGGTGCTCCAGATTGCGCAGGTTGATGGCGATCTTGCCGCGCGCGCACAAGCGCAGGATGCGTTCCTTCATCGCGGTTTCCCCCAGCCAGGGGATGCAATCCTGACCCGCAGGGCGAGGCTCTTGCAGTTCACGCAGCAGCTTGCCGAGGGGGGCGTTCTCCGAGGCGGCTTCAAGAACGAGGTCTTCGAAATCTTCGGGAACAAAGAGGTCGTTGGTCAGGGCTTCCTCGATGCCCTCGGGGATTTGAGCACCTTGCTTTTTCAGGTGCTCGACACTGAACAGGGATTGCTGCGGGTTCTGGTGGTCATAGCGGTGCAGGATGGCAAACCGATCGAAGCGCTTCTTCAGGTTCTCGCGCAGCGTGCCTTCAAATTCCTTATGAAGTTTCTTGTATTCGGGGCTCTGCCCACTCCATTCCTGCGCCTTCATTTCGGCGCGGGCAAGGATGAGGAGGTCACGATCCTGAAAGGCGTTGGTGGAGCCGGCACGGGGCAACAAGAAGCGAATGGTGTTGCGGCGCTTTTGCAGGTGGTCCTTGAGCCAGCGGCCCAGTGTCTGGTCCATTTTTTCCGGCTCTTCTGGCAGCACCAGAATGGGCAGCCGGTCATCCCAGCGCTCCGGCTTCTCGGCTTCGTCGAGCGATGTCCACGGGTCGTTCTGCCACGATTTTGGCAGGGCAATTACGCGGGAGGTTTTAGCGACCTCATCGCTGCCTCCGATGACGTAGCGCACCTGCTTGGCAAGCTGCACCTGATCGGAGCCATCGGTGAACAGTTTGTCATTGCGCGCGCAGGCCATCAGCTTGGCGCGGGGGTTCTCTTCCTCGCGGAAGACCAACCTCGGGCCATCCTGGTGAATGTTGAAGCTGTTCTCGACAATGGTTGCCAGTTCGACCTGAAAGGCATTGCCATCTACCGGCTTGCTGCGGGTGATGTCCACCTGCAACGTGGCCGGGTCGGCCCCGGCAAGATTGCCGACGGCGATGGAGCGCAGCCACAGTGCGCTCAAGATTTCTTGCAGGTGTGGGGCAAGGTTGCCGTGGTCGTACACCGCCTCCGTCACCGAAATGATGTTGTGCTGCGCTTTTTCGCGCAGGGTGCGGTGGTGTTCGTTGGACACTGAATCCAGCAGCGCTCCAATGCCCGAGGCATCGTCATCCAGCCGGAAATCAGCGGCAGTGAGCACAGGCACCGCTTCGCCTCGGCTTTTGTAGAGGTTGGCCAGGATGCGAATCATGTCGCGCGTTTCTTGCGCATCCGTGGCGATCAGCACCTGTTCTTCAAGCAGGCGCAGCAAGTGCGGCGCGTAAGGCCAGGATTCGGTAAATTCACGGCGCTTGCGATCCTGCTCGGCGGGCGGCACATCCAGCAGGCGGAAGTATTCGGAGACGTGTTGTGCAACCAGCGATTCGATGGTGCCGTCTGCAATCTGCAGACGGTTGTCGAACAGGCGATGCAACAGCATCCGCCGCCGATCCTGCTGGATACGCTCGGCATTGCCTCCCGCCTTGAAGTCGATGGCCACCGGGTTGACGCGATGCACCTGCTGGTAAGCATCACTGCCGCCATTGCGCACGGAGATCACCAACACCAGTAGGTCGGGGCGCTCTTTGGCGATCTCCGACAGGATCTGGATGAAGTTGAACGCCCATTGTTTCCAGGGGTACTGCTTGGTATTGGTCAGGCCGTCGTACCAAGTCTGGAATTCATCGAGGAGAAGCATCGCAGGCTGATGCTCAAGCAGCTCGATGATGAGCTTGTCCGAGGGGATGTCGGTCTTGGCCGCTCCCATGCCTTCCCACTTGCCTTTGATGAATTCGCCGCGCGGATGGCGCTCGAACAGCAGATCCCACAGGAATTTATAGCGTTGCCGGTGCAGGCTCTCGCCAATGACCAACATGCCATCGCGCAGTGCGATCTTGCCGATACTGGGGTCACCCAACGTGCTTGACCAGGAGTTGAGCCATGCGCGCGTCGATGCGGCATCGTTGACTGCGTGGTAGAGCGCTGCCATCAAGTGCGACTTACCCAAACCGCGCTCGCCGATCACGACCACTGGCCGCCCTTGGTTGGGGCCTACGGCTTCGATGCCCTTCAGCAGATCGTGGGTGGGATAGGTGATCTCCAGGAATGCCTGTGCGGCGATCTGGGTGGCACCCGTGTTCGAGTCGTTGGAAAGCTCAATGGCCGTCCCTTTGAGGCGCTTGCCCCGAAACTCATCCCGAAGAGTCAATCCAAGCATTACTTACGCACTCCATTGTTGGTTTGGCCATTGGCCGTGTGGACACCCTCGCGCGCAGTGTCGAGTCCTTCCAAGGACTGCTGCTTGATCCAGTTGTCAATGTCTGCGCGCGAAAACCGCCACGTCCCTCCAACCTTGAAGGCTGGGATTTTCTTGGCCCCGGCCAACCTGTAGATCGTCCGTTCCGTGACCTTCAGGTAGTCGGCGACCTGTTTGATGGTGAGGATCTCGCCTTCGTTGTTGTCGGTGGGCATCGTGGGTGCCTTGGAGGTCAAGCAATGGCAAGATTGTACAAAATTTTCATGTTTAGGTGATAATTACGCATCTCATGCGAATTTTTCAAGATTGCTGCCGGTCATGAGGCATACGTGAAGATCGGGCAGGAAGCGTTGGCAAGAGGTAAAGCAATGGAGCTCCGACATCTACGCTGTTTCCTCGCTGTTGCAGAAGAACTGCACTTTGCCCGTGCAGCCGAGCGGCTGCATATGGAGCAGTCGCCACTGTCGCGCGCCATCAAGGAATTGGAAGAAGAACTGGGCGTGCTGCTGTTTGCCCGTACCACGCGCAGTACACGGCTGACCCGTGCCGGAACATTGTTCTTGGAGCATGTGCGCCGTGTGTTCGCTGCCTTGGAACAAGCGCGTGAAAGCGTCAAAGCAGCAGCAAACGGTTTTCATGGGCAGTTGCGCGTGGCCTTGTCGGATGGCATCACGCCTTCGCGCTTGCCGACCTTGCTGGCGTTGTGTCGTCTAGAAGAACCCGAGGTCGAAATCCGCTTTTTCGAGGTGCCGCTGTCGCAGCAGATCAAAGGGTTGCATGACGATCTGTACGACGTAGGGTTTGCCCAATCCGACGAAGTGGGCGACGGTATCGTCGCCATACCAGCCTGGAGGGACGCGCTCATAGTGACGGTGCCAGCCCGGCATCCGCTGCTTGCATACAAGCGCATCCCTTTGGAGGAACTGCTGCGCTATCCGCTGGTTCTATGTGATCCGCAAGTGTGCGAAGGCCATGCCAAATTCGTCGATCGGGTGCTGCGCCGGGCCGACATGGAGCCGCTGGTCGCAGAGCGGGTCGCTACGTGCGATCTGATGATGGCGTTGGTATCGGCAGGCCTCGCGCTTGGATTTACGGGCGCCGCGCGCATTGCCGCCAACCCCGATTCGGGCGTGGTGGCCCGACCGCTGGCTTTGCGTGTGCCGCCGCTGACGACCTACCTGCTGCACGCTGAAGGTCAGCCGTTTGATGTGCTTGCACGGTTCATTGAGCGCGTGCAAGCCATCGAGTCACCGGAAGCCCCAAGGCTCAAGCCGGGCCATTATTCCGATTCCCTGGAGGAGCCTGCGCCATGAAAAGGATCATCCCGCTCTTGCTTGCGGCCGCGCTGACTGCCTGCGGCCAGTCCGAAACGCCTCAGAAGGCCAACACACCGGAAGCGAATATCCCGACGGTTGAAGAACTGGCGGCCAACCCCGACCGGCTCAAGGAACTGCGCCAGCAATGCAAGACCGATAGGCCCAAGCTGGGCGACGTGCTGTGCAATCGGGTAGCCGAAGCCACACGCAAGCGGTTCTATGGCGACGGCGAAACCCCATACACACCACCGAAGAAATCCCCCAAGTTCTGATTATCGGCGGCTCGCCGCATCTTCTTCATCTTTCTGCTCGACACGCAGCAATGTGCCCGCACTTGCGGCGCTTTGCTTTGGTGCGCCGTCGCGCGCATTCTATCTTTTTGCTCGATCTTTCTGCCTCAAACGGTCTTTGACCGGCACTGACCCGGCACCGATCCTGACGCCTGCGGCACGCCCTTGTGCCGCTTTTTCCACGAGGAATCAGCGCAGGAGAAATCGGAGGCCAGGTCATGCAAGGGACGAACGTGCTGTTCGGTCAGATCGCCGTGGTGTTCGGCATCGTGATCGCCGGAGTGTGGGGCGCCACACAATGGACAGCAGCAGCCCTTGGCTATCAGCTACGCCTTGGCTCGCCCTGGTTCGACTTTCTTGGCACGTCTATCTACCACCCTTGGAAGCTGTTTGAGTGGTGGTTCTTCTTCGGCGCGTATGCACCAGAGGTGTTCGACACGGGCGGCGCGATTGCCGGCGCCAGTGGCATGGTCGCCGTGTGCGTTGCCATTGCCATGTCGGTCTGGCGCTCGCGCCAAGCGCGCCTCGTCACCACCTACGGCTCTGCGCGCTGGGCTAACGCGCAGGACATTCGCAAGGCGGGCCTCACGCAACCGGCCGGCGTGTTCCTCGGCCAGCACGACCGCCAGTACCTGCGGCATGAAGGCCCGGAACACGTCCTGACCTTCGCGCCTACGCGCTCGGGCAAG
>JACDJA010000651.1_pt1 | contig 37272 bp, 34 predicted proteins | sample 7449241 | NCBI WGS metagenome assembly JACDJA01 (sample SAMN14253289, study PRJNA609438) | sludge metagenome | isolation source: initial anaerobic sludge | collected 2018-12-20 | reverse complement strand
GTGAATAACCAGGAATCGCATACTCGGTGGAACCGTAATGCTTTTCAGATGCTGTATCTGCTGTTCCAAATGACCGTAACAGGTCTACCGCATACCAACGTCCCCGGTATCACTATTGCCAAATAATCAAAGATATTCAATATCTCTATCCGTCAGTCTTACAGCTGGGATTCGGGTTATCGCTGGTGTCTACCATACCCAGAACGTTAATGCTTATGAGATAGCAGCTTCAAGCAGTGAGTGAAGAGATTTGATTTCACAGCGTTGCAACAAGGTATCTGAAAAACTATTGAGATGGCCGAAAGCGGCGGGAACACCGGGGCAAATACAACTCATCTATCGCTGGATACGGAACGCTCTCGAATAAGAAAATCGGTTCCGACTACTAATGTATAACTAAATCAATGGTAGCAAAGCCGCTGTTGATGCCAAAGATTTTCTCGATGTTTTGCACATGGTTTACGCCATCAAGATCCAGAAGACCCTCACTAATAGTAAGAGGTTTACCGATTCATTCTTTGCAGAATGCATGAAAACCCATAAACAATTATAGGCTTGGTCATTGTGCCATCAGATCAGCCGCCGCAATCGGTATTGAAGCCAAAGACACCATTTCAGACCATGCTGGATTGGTACGAAAAACAGCTCAATTTATTTCATGAGAAACCAGTTAATCGCTGGGGGAAGATACCTTCCCCGTTTCGGATCGTCATAGCAAGAGTGAGTATCCATTTTTATCAGGTTATCCCGGCTATTATTTACAACAGGGGTAGTAAGCTTTGTGTGCTAGCGTACATATTAAGTATATTCTTTCTGATAATCTAATTTAAAAATAAAGATTACATTAGAAAAAGTATCATGAGGTGCTTCTTGCTCGACAGGTTCTCAGACATTCAGATTGAATGTCGTACCGAAGGTAGTAAACCAGGTACTCCTTAATCTAAAAAATCGAGAGCGTGTTCAGCTTTCTTTATTAATTACTCAGGAGAGCCTTGCCATGACGCAACTTAATGACCATTTCTTCACATTTCCTTAACTCTCCTAATGGTTTCTTTGCTCGGTTGCGCATCGACAGCAAAGCAATCGGGAACCGGAGAATATCTTGATGATACTGTCATCACCACAAAGGTCAAAGCAGCAATTTTCAATGGATCTATCCTAAAATCTGCTAAATCAATGTTGAAACCTTTAAAGGTGTTGTTCAATTGAGTGGCTTCGTTAGTTCGCAAGTTCATGCCAACAGAGCGGTCGAAGTTGCACGCAGTGTTGGGGGTGTGAAATCTGTCAAGAATGCTATGAGTATCAAGTATCAAGTAACGACAGATCACTGCGCTGGTTAACCAGCGCTCATTCTGAACTGTAGCCAGGTGTAGAAAAATAAATATCGGGTAATAGGCGATCTGTTTCTTTCTTGACGACGGCATAGCACTCGCAGCTCAATTCCTCAAGTTTGGGTCGATCCAATACCTTGATATGTCCACGGCTGTATTCAATTATCCCCAGTTTCTGTAGTTTTCCGGCGGCTTCGGTAACGCCTTCACGGCGCACCCCAAGCATATTGGCGATCAACTCCTGAGTCATCGTCAACTGGTTATCTGGCAAACGATCCATCAAAAGCAGAAGCAAGCGACAAAGTTGTTGGTCTATCGAATGGTGACGATTGCAGACCGCTGTCTGGGCCGTTTGCGTAATTAAGGTCTGCGTATAACGCAGCATCAGATGTAACAATTCACCGTGGCGATCGAACTCATCCTTGAGCCGCTGCCCTAGTAGCCGGTAAGCGTAACCAGTGCATTGCACGATACCTTGGCTCAGAGTACTTTCACCACCCATAAATAACGAGATACCGATGAGACCATCGTTACCCACCACCGATATTTCCGCCGATGCGCCACTTTCCATCACATAAAGCAGCGATATGATGGCGTCGGTCGGAAAATAAGCATGACACAAAGTATCCCCTGATTCGTACAAGACTTTACCCAGTGGTAATGGCACCAATTCAAGATGAGGAAATATACGGCTCTGAACTCCGGCCGGCAACGCAGCTAACAGATGGTTTTGTTGCGGTGTAGGCAATACAGACATATCAATCTCCGATTATGTAGTGTGATCACGAGACAAACGTTATGAGACACTTGTTTGCGGAGAAAATATTATATGAGATAAGCATATTTTGGGCACGATATTCTGGACAAAATTTGAAAATTATTGAAGTCGTATTTGTCTGGTTGAGAGGGAAGTTTGAGGTGGCAAGACACGAGATAATCACCAATTTATTGAGGAAATTTTCTGAATGATTCGCATGGGTGCCTCGTGATGCAACTTGCCACTGAATTATGGAGATTGGGTCACACTCATCGATATTTTATCCACTAGCGTGATAAAGGGGTATAGGAAAAATAATGATTTTCATTATGTACGGTATCGTACAGACGACGTTTAGTATCGTCATTAAAATGACAAATATGGGGTATTAATCCCATATTCAATGGGACTAACCCAGTGAATACAACTAAAACAAAATTGGAGACATAATGATGAAACATACCTACCTTTTAATACTTATGATGACTGCAACAATTCTGGCATTACCCGCCTGTGACCAAACTAAAACAGGTACTGAAAAGGTAGTAGATAATGTTAACGATGCGCTTGACCGAAGACCCGGGGAGAAAGTACTTGATGCTGCTGAAGATGCGGGTGATGCGGCTAAAGATGCGGGGGATACGCTCAAAGATAACGTTAACGATGCGCTTGATCAAAGACCTGGGGAGAAAGCTCTTGATGCCGCCGAAGATGCAGGTGATAAGCTTGAAGATGCCGGCAAAGAAATTAAGGAAAACGTTAAAGATGCATACTGATCAGTATGCATCTTAATTATCCAACATTTTCCTGATCTTCAGTATTGCAGATACTAAGCTATTTTAAGCAGATTATTCCAGTTGTTGATAAAACCAGAGGAGAAACTCGTGGACTATACAGGATTAATAATTTTTATCGCAATCGGTGCAATCGCGGGCTGGCTAGCTGGGATATTGATGAAAGGAAGGGGCTTTGGTCTCATGGGCAATATCATTATTGGCATTGTTGGTGCCATTGCAGGTGGCCTCTTGTTCGGTCTATTGGGGCTCATCGGTTCAATAGTGACCGCTATAGTCGGATCCGCAGTATTATTATTTCTAGCCTGGGTTATCACGAAGTCTAAGAATCCATCCTGAATTGATTAACATAGGAGAGACATTATGAGCACGAAAGAAGCATACAAACAAAAGATAGAAGCCGAAATTGAGTTGGCACAGGCCAAATTGGCAGAACTGAGGGCTGAAGCGAAGAGTTCTGCAGCTGATACCCGCATAAAATATGATAAGCAGATAGGAGAACTTGAGCAAAAGGTTGATACTGCGAAGGCTAAGATGGGGGAACTGGCTGAGGCCAGCGAGGATGCGTGGGAGGATCTTAAGGATAGCGCAGAGGATGCTTGGGATTCGCTAAGTAGTGCTGTCCGAGATGCAGCCGCAAAGTTAAAAGACAAGTTTAAAGGTTAGATGTTATTAGCCTTGTAAAAACCGTCCCACGCTAATATGCGCATCAATTAGCGTGGGTATCGCAAATGTCTAACAACCTCCATCCATGAAATATACCAAAAGGCCTACCTCCAGCCGACGAAAATCAGGCTTGAGTACTTCCTGGAAGCAGTGTCGTTCGTCCATCAAGTCGTTTTCTTCACCTATATAAACTACGTAGGTTGAAACATCGTGAGCATATTGCTCGCAGTACCCGAACGTGAGCAATCTCTGGGAGAAGAGATCGCGAACAGCATCAGCCACGGTATAGGACTGGTCGCAGCACTGATAGCAACCCCATTTCTTATTATGCGTGCGGTGCAGTACGCAGATACAGGCTTTATCATTGGTGCGAGTTTTTTTGCAGCAACGATGATCCTGCTGTATCTCGCTTCTACCCTCTATCATGCTTTGCCGCAAGGCAAGGCTAAGCGTGTATTTAAGATTATCGAACATTCTGCGATCTATCTCCTCATCGCTGGTACCTACACGCCGTTCACGCTGGGTGTGCTTCGTGGTCCATGGGGATGGACACTCTTTGGGATCGTCTGGGGGCTCGCCGCAATCGGAGTAACATTGAAAGCATTCGATAAGATGCACAACCCCATTATCACCACCAGTCTTTATCTGCTTATGGGGTGGCTCATTCTCATCGCAATTTACCCGTTGTACACCCGCATACCTGTATCCGGCTTACTATGGTTGATTGCAGGAGGGGTGACTTATACGATCGGCGTATTCTTTTTTGCGACCGACTCACGTTTTCGATACGGTCACTTCATCTGGCATTTGTTTGTAATGGTGGGTACTGTCTGCCACTACTTTGCAGTCCTCTGGTATGCAGCTCCCTAGCAGTATGGTTTTTCCAGATAGAGCTTCCCACCAGGCCTAATTTTTCCTGGTATCGATTCATTCCCACATTACGTTACAACCTGCCTTTGCTGCGGCAGTCAGTAACTCAATTAGAGGCAGTCCTCGATTAATCATGCTTACCACCGGCTCATTTGTATCTTCATCCTTATTCTCGACTGGTGGCGAGATTTCTTTTTGTATATTTAAAGCAGTTGTTAACTGATGCAGTGCTTGAGGAACATCTGCTGCCAGAATAGCGCCCGGTACGGTTTCACTGTGCCCCATCATTTTCAACATGGTTAGCGCGTCTTCTCCAAACATGGTGATATCAGCATAGCTATCGGTTTTGAATGTCACGAGCATGCATTTCTCCTTGATAGGTAATGGATCGATTGTGATTAATTTACTTTTTCAATACCGCATTCCGTTTTCCGGTAATTGTGTAGATATTCGCTTCCTCTCACTTGCTAAATGAGTAGTCTCTTCTTGTGAATACTGATGATAATTTTATCCTCGCCAGAGCTCTAGGGTCTGTTCCTATTTGATCTCAATATTGATTTAAAGAAGCAAGTTCGTATCGTTGTAGCTCTCACCAGCAATACGAGCTTGCAATGCTCCGATTATTGCTTAATGCTGAGCTCTGGCCGAAGCTACTGGCCATTTTGCTTCACAACCACCTCTACAACAAGCAAGATTTGCTGTATGACTGTCGAAGGCATACTGTACCGCATGGTACCGGTTCATTCGGGAGCTGGAGCAAGGTTTATAAACGATTCACCGCCTGATCTGCCAGCGGAAAATGGCTCAAGGTATTTCAGGCTCTGGTGGTTGAGCCGGACATGGAGCGGGTTTTTATCGATGGTAGCTATCAAGGCTCACCAGCACAGTGCGAGCGGTAAGGATAAGGCAATCGGGAAAAGCCGGGGCGGTGCAAAATTCACATGGCGGTAGATACCCACGGACTTCCCCCATCGCATTCGATATTACCGGTAGTCAGATCAATGATTGCACACACGCATTGGCTTTGATTCATGCTGGGCGCGGCTCAATCCATTATCGCAGACAAAGGACTATGACAGTTAGGCCATTCACGATCAAAGCGAACAACAAGGTGCCAAGGCAGTCATTCCAGGGAAGGGGTAACTCCAAAACAGATAATGCAGATCCGGAGCGAGGACTATACCGGTACCGACACCTGGTAAAAAATATTTTCACACGGTTGAAACAGTGCCGGGCGGTGGTCCTGTGCTTTGATAAATTCAAACAAAACCACGAAAGCCTCGTGGCTATGGTTTGTACCTTCCTGTGGTTACCAATGTGAAATGGGAACAGGGCCATAGCAATCAAGAAAAAAACACAGCAGTAACAAACCACACTGCCTGTTGTGTAACTGTCCCGTAAAAATTCCATGCTAAAATAAAAAGCAGTTACGGGCGTGCTATCGAGCCCAAACAATGTCAGCTTCCCTGTCTTCTCTGTACCTCGCAGCTGATGTGTTTTGCGCTGCAATAATTATTGCGTTCGCGAGAAAACCCGGTATTTTTGCCACTGGTACCTGACTGCAACCAATAATGAAGGCAGAAACAGGGATTGTTTATCTTTACTGCCGATAGCATTCCGGACATCCCGAGAAACTTCACGGAGTCATTTTTCCTTGCCCATTTCTCAACTGATATTTCTGATATCAAATAATCATGCAGCTGATACGCGCACTTCATTGATTCTTATAACGGCTTCCAGCCAACAAACACGATTACCGGTTCAGCCATGACTGAAGAACATCACGAAAATCAGGACGAAAACCTGGAAAGCAAACTGCAGAAAATTATCTCTCTACTGCAAAGATACAAACTGGTAGAAGGTTTCGTTCGTCTGCAGGATACCCCAGAGCCAGAATTGATTGAATCAATCATACAAAAACAGAATCTCGCCAATCTACGTGGAGCGCTGGATAAACTTCATCCGGCAGATATTGCCCGTATTCTGGAGATGATCCCACTCGAAGATCGCTTGATCGTCTGGAGATTTGTCAAGGCTGAGCATGATGGTGAGGTACTGCTCGAAGTCTCCGATGCCGTTCGCCAGACGCTGATCGAGGATATGGACAGCGAGGAGCTGGTTGCCGCGGCAGAGCAGCTGGATGCAGACGAAATTGCCGATCTGGCACCGGATTTGCCCAGCGACGTCATGGAAGATGTTTTCCGGGCATTGCCCATGGAAGAACGTGAGCAACTGCGTGCAGCCATGTCCTTCTCTGAAGATGCAGTGGGCGCGCTGATGGATTTTGATGTCATTATCGTACGTGGAAATGTGCGTATCGAGGTTGTTCTTCGCTATTTACGCCGACTTGGTGAATTGCCGGATCACACCGATCAGCTGTTTGTAGTTGATCGTAACGAACACCTGCAAGGAACTCTGTTGTTGAACCGATTGCTGGTTAGCGATCCAAACACCACCGTAACTGAAGTCATGACGCCTAAAACAGTCAAATTCCTTCCAGATGATAAGGCTGAACAGGCAACAGATGCATTTGAACGTTACGATCTGATAACAGCTGCAGTTGTTTCCCCGGAAGGAAAGCTGCTAGGCAGAGTAACTGTTAATGCGGTCATTGATTTCATGCGTGAAAAGGCTGATCTTGAAGCACGCAATCAGGTCGGGTTAAGCGAAGAAGAAGATTTATTCGCTCCCGTCTGGAAAAGTGTCCGCAACCGGTGGGCCTGGCTAGCGATCAATCTGGTTACAGCATTCTTTGCTTCCCGCGTGATCGGACTTTTTGAAAATTCAATTGAAAAACTGGTTGCACTGGCTGCCCTGATGCCTATCGTAGCCGGTGTTGGCGGTAACTCCGGCAATCAAACGATCACCATGATCGTGCGCGCCCTTGCACTGGGGCAGGTCAGTCAAGGCAGCACCCTCAAACTGATCACCAAGGAAATCAGTGTCAGTATCGTTAATGGTATCGTCTGGGGAGGGCTCGTAGGGGTATTTACTTATGCCATCTATCAGAATATACAGCTCGGCCTGGTAATGTCGCTTGCCATGCTGTTAAACCTCCTTCTCGCTGCATTTGTCGGGGTACTCATCCCGCTGACACGCAAAAAACTGGGGCGTGATCCAGCACTTGGCTCCAGTGTCATGATTACTGCCGTCACTGATAGTGGAGGATTTTTCATTTTTCTGGGGCTGGCAACACTTTTTTTGCTGTAATTTTCCAGAATCACCCGTTCCGCCTGGCACGAGCGCTCTTACCAGGAAATACTGACAAATAAAACTTGTAGATCAGATGTGGCAACAGGCGATACAACGGCATGCGCAGCCAGTGGCTGCGCAAGTAGAGCAACAAACGCGCGAGTTCCGCCCGTTTTGATGGCTGATCAGGATGTTGCGGCAGCAACGCCAGCGGCACGCAATTATGCATGATGCGTAATGCCAGCCAGCCAGGTTGATGATTTAACCGTTTTTTCAGTTGATCCGGAACCGATGAGTGCAGTAATAAACGACTAAAATAGAGGCTGTAAAAAAGCGGTCTACCCAGCCCAAGCCGGTTGGCGCGATTGATCAGCTTCTCCTGGAAAGACAACTGTTGCTGGCTGAAAAATTGCAAAATTTCATGAAAATCCAGCAAATGACGTAGATCATCGGCCAATTCATTGTTCTGAAACAGATTGACTGCGCAGTGTAACAGCATGTCTTCCGGACTCAGCACATAAACACCTTCATCCTCCACTTTGATCGCTGCTTCCTGGAACGGTAGCGGATCAATTTTCAGATTGCCCAGCGGTGAGGAAAGCGTGTGATGCACATCTACCTCAACCCCGCGCTCAGGATGCACCAACGCAGGAATTTCGTGGCTCCATTCACGGTAATAGCGCTCGTCATAATTGGTGAGCGCGTGGTGCTGCCAGCCTTTTTCCGATAGCACGGATTCAATCTGACCAAGAGCTTCCTTCGAAACCAGTAAATCCAGATCAGCAAAGATGCGCCCGGCAGCATTCGGCAAGTCTTGTAGCTGATACGCCATGCCTTTAAGTACGATGATCAGGATCTCTCGGCCATCGAGCGCCCATAATATCCGACTCAACTCCCAATTTACCGATTGCTGCTGTTTTTTTACCTGAATCAAACTGGAGCGCAACAGATTGACAGCTCGCTGCGGAATTTTATCCAGCAATCCATCTTTTTCCAGCCAGGCAGCAAGGTAACCAAGCAACTTTGCGCGCCTTGCCACTCGCAACAGCAACTCCCATTGCGAATTACTGTAATCGATCAGGACAGCAGGCCGGATAATCGCTTCCAGCAGTAACTGGTGATGATCCAGCCTGGTATCAACCTTAAACTCAGCCATCAGTCAGTTCATCCAATGCAGCCAATGCACTGTCAAAATCGGAATACACCAGTTTGCGACACTCGCAGCCCCGAACCAGTCGCGTCACCGCATCAAATGCAATTTCCCCCAGCACTTCGTAGTTAAATGCGTTTGTTGCAAGCAACAGAAACGCCTCGGATTGTGGCAAAGACTCCAGCCGCAAAGCAGCACCAGCTACCCATTTCGGGAAAACAATCCAGCGGGGTTGGGCAGCCTCATCTACCCGCTCAATACTTTCTTGCGGTGGACGTATATGCGCAACCGTGCCCTTCAATGTGCCAGGTATTTCTGGCCCCAGTACGGCTTCTGGCAGATAATCACGAATGACTTTAATGGATTGATTTTTGAGCGGCATCAGCCGGGGAAGTGGAAAAAAATCACCGATTTCAGGAGCCATCAGTCCGAATTCATCAGAAAACAGACGATAACCACGGTGCATGAGCATAGCGCTCAAAGTTGTCTTGCCGCTGCCCGGCCAGGCCGGCAGCAGCAATACATGGCCGTTACGTTCCACTGCGGCAGAATGAAACAGCAACAGATGATTGATGCGCATGGCAATGACAAGATTCACTCCCCATTCCAGGGCCGCCAGTGCCTGCTCTACGGGAACAGGCGGAAACGGGGAGCGGCCATCAACTTCGAATCGGATCAATCGCGCAAATGGCTGTCTGATCGAGCGCTTGGGAATGACTCGGACATGAAATTCAACAATCTCGTCCTCATCCACCAGTGAATAGTGAGCATACATCTGGCGAAGCTGATGAATAAGTGATGGTAACCGGGTTTGAACAGATAGATTGAACGGACCCATCTTTACCCGCAGACCTTGGCCAGCAAGCAATACACGCAATTCATCCAGTGAAAGCTGTTCGACCTTCACTCGTTTTCTTTTACCCTCTCGATCAGCCCTAACGCCTCATAACGCTGTAAGGTCTGGGCAATTTTCCCGAAAAATTGAGTATCAGGCTGTAATGAAAAATGTACTGATAACTCCTGACAGATTGTATTGAGTCCGAGGGGAGAGCCATCAAGTATCGTCAGAATATGCAACCCCATTTCATTCAAAAAATGGGTTTTCCCGGATTCAGGCTGGAACACGGTAAATTCACCATCCCAGTTTTCTATATACAGTGACGAAAAATGAGATGAATACCAGCTATTCATTCAATTTACCACTACTGCCAATTATTATAGATCGCTGAAAAAACCTCTGCCTTGAAGAGATTGAAACGCAGTCACTGAAATCAGAATGCCTCCGCCTGTTTGGCAATTCTCTGCCTGTGTTGCCAAATCTTGCGATGCATCACCCAAGGCTGCTGTCGGATTCATGCCTAAATCATAAGTGGAGCTACTTTCTTCAATAGGACCATCTCCGGGATTGACGCACACGATTCGTGCTTGTTCCAGATCATTCATCTTCTTCGCCGCCGAATCCAGATCTGTAACCGCTCCTACCAGATTACTCGTCCGTGCCAGTGCCGCCCCACTATGTAAGGTCATGATGACTGGAATGGCAACGGTACTTTTGAGTAATTGTCTGCGAGCCGGCTGGGAAGGAAGAGCAGCTGTCGTCTGTTCACCAGCTGCATCCTGTTTCAATTGTTCCGGTATATTTTTTTCCGACATGTTCAGTCACCTCTCATGCAAAGTTTCAGGAAAAATCAGTTGCCAGTATAACAATAGCCGGCAAAAAATAAGTTCTTAATATGTCTTTAATTCTATAAACAAGCATATTTCATGCCATATCCAAACAGTATTTTTTATATCATAAAAAACAAAAAGATAAATTTATTTATCTATCTAAAAAATTCCTGGCTCACCGAGATGTAAAAAAACTCGACACCTAAATGTTTCAAAAAATGGCAACTTGTCTCAACAATAGATCCGTCGGAAATAACCTCATCCGGCTTTTGCAGCCAGCAGCATTTCTGTTTTTAGCTGATGATCCGTTTCCCAGTGTTTGTAAAGCATATGGTACAGCACTGGCAACACCAGTAATGTCAGGATAGTCGAGGAAAGGATGCCACCGATCACCACTGTAGCCAATGGACGCTGCACTTCTGCACCCAGACCGGTTGCCAGCGCCATGGGAATGAAGCCAACTGCATCGGTGAGCGCAGTCATCAATACTGGCCGCAGCCGTGTCAGTGCACCAGTTTGGACAGCATCCATCAGCGCATGCCCATTCTGACGCAATTCCCGGATAAATGTCAGCATGACCAGCCCGTTCATCACTGCAATTCCTGACAGGGCGATAAATCCGATTCCAGCAGAAATAGACAGCGGAATATCACGCAACCATAAAGCCAGTATTCCACCTGTCAGTGCGAATGGCACGCCGGTAAATACCAGCATGCCATCCCGAAAATTACCGAACACAATGTAGAGCACAACAAAAATCAGCGTTAGCGCGACCGGCACCACAATTTGCAGACGTTCCGCAGCTGAAATCATTTGTTCAAACTGCCCCCCCCACGCCAGCCAATACCCTGGGGGAATCTGTATTTCTTCATTCACCAACGTCTGTGCTTCCTTGACGAAGGAACCAAGATCACGCCCGCGCACATTGGCAGACACCACCACCCGCCGCTTCCCGTTCTCACGGCTAATCTGGTTCGGCCCCTGCACAATTTCAAAATCGGCCACCTCGCCCAACGTCACAAAGGCAGCCGATCCAGCTGATGGCATCTGGCCAGCCAGCATCCCCTCCTGCACCCCAGACTGAACCGGCAGACCAATCGGCAGGTAGCGTAATGCTTCAATATCCGTACGCAATGATTCGGGTAGCCGCACCTGCAGCTCAAAGCGGCGATCTCCTTCAAAAATCAAGCCTGCACTCTTGCCACCAACCGCAATGGCCACAGCATCTTGCACATCTGCAACATTCAAACCATAACGTGAGATATTTGTGCGATTGGCTTGAATAGACAATACCGGCAATCCGGTTACTTGTTCCACTTTCACATCCGCAGCACCTGGCACGGTCGCCACCAACGCTTCAATACGTTTCCCCACAGCGAACAACTTATCCAGATCGTCACCGAATACCTTGATCGCCACATCGGCTCTCACACCGGCGATCAACTCATTGAAACGCATTTCAACCGGCTGGGTAAATTCATAATTGTTCCCTGGTACCTGCAATACTGCCTTTTCCATTGCAGCAATCAGCTCATCCTTGGTCCGGTAGCGGCCAGACCATTCCGATCGCGGTTTTAGCATGACAAAAATATCAGCCACACTGGGAGGCATCGGATCCGTTGCAACCTCTGCCGTTCCAATCTTGCTAAATACCCGCTCCACTTCAGGAAACGATTGGATTACTTTTTCCAACTCGCTTTGCATGGTGATAGCAGTAGAAAGGCTCGTCCCGGGAATCCGGATCGCGTGCAACGCAATATCCCCTTCATTCAGGTTAGGTACAAATTCGCTGCCCAGGCGGGTTGCCAATAATATCGATAAAACCATGATGACTGCAGCAACGGTAATGGTTAGGCCCTGATTGCGCATAACTGTCGCGAGCATCGGCCGATAGAAGCGTTTACACCACACAACGATCCAGCTTTCCTTTTCTGTCACCTTGCCAGTCAGAAACAGGGCTATCGCTGCCGGTACAAAAGTCACCGATAGAATCAACGCACCCAGCAATGCTGCCACCACAGTAAACGCCATGGGATGAAACATCTTACCTTCGACGCCAGACAAGGCAAAAATCGGCAGATAGACGATCATGATGATCACCTGTCCGTAAATCAGCGCACGCCTTACCTGCTGAGTTGCTGTGAAAACCAGTTTCAGTCGTTCTTCCCGGCTTAACGTCCGTCCCAACCTGGCTTGTTCCTGGGAAAAACAGCGGATACAGTTCTCAATGATGACGATAACGCCATCCACGATGATGCCGAAATCCAGTGCGCCCAGACTCATCAGATTAGCGCTGACGTGATTAGCCGCCATGCCGCTAAACGTAAACAGCATCGACAACGGGATAACGAGTGCGGCAATTATCGCCGCACGGATATTGCCCAGAAACAGGAACAAGACGACGATCACAAGAAAGGCCCCTTCAACCAGATTACTGGCCACGGTATGAATCGTGCCATCAATCAACGTGGTTCGATCGTACACCGGAACAGCCACCACTCCAGCTGGCAGCGAACGGTTAATTTCCATCAGCTTATTGGCAACTGCATGCGCTACGGTACGGCTATTCTCTCCGATCAGCATATGGGCAGTTCCCAGCACCACCTCTTCACTATTACGGGTAGCAGCACCTGTACGCAACTCCTTGCCAATCAGGATATCGGCCACATCCTTGATGTGCAGCGGCGTGCCTTGCCTACTGCCCAGCGTAATCTCGCCAATCTCATCCAGATTAGTAACCTGCCCCGGTAAACGTACCAGGTACTGCTCGCCACGCTTCTCGATGTAACCCGCCCCCAGATTGAGGTTGTTGCGCTCCAGTGCAGTAACAATTTCCTGCAGGGTCAGGCCATAGGCGATGAGTTTTTCCGGATAGGGTGTGACGTGATATTGCTTGACGAATCCGCCGATGGTGTTGATCTCTGTCACCCCTTTCACCATGCGTAATTGTGGTCGGATGATCCAGTCCTGAATTTCACGCAGATCAGTGGATGTATAGAGTGCGCCATCCGGTTTACGCGCGCCCGCAATACTTTCGACCGTCCACATGAATATTTCCCCTAAGCCAGTGGAAACAGGCCCCATTACCGGCTCGACACCAACCGGCAATTGCCCTTTCGCCTCCTGGATACGCTGACCGACCAATTGACGGGCAAAATGAATGTCGGTTCCATCCTGAAATATCACCGTTACCTGGGATAACCCGTAGCGAGACAATGAGCGTGTGTAATCCAACCCGGGCAACCCTGCCATAATGGTTTCTACCGGGAAAGTAATGCGTTGCTCGACTTCCATGGGTGAATAGCCGGGTGTGGCCGTATTGATCTGCACCTGCACATTGGTAATGTCAGGTACGGCATCAATCGGCAATCGCTGGTAGCTATGCAAACCCAGCACGGCCATAGCCAGAACGGCCAACAACACCAATCCACGATGGCGAATCACGACATGCAGAATATGTTCAAACATGAGTAGTATCTCCGCTCAACCGATTGTTGCCGCCAAAAACAAGATAAAACAGAAAACAGGCGATATGGCCCGATTATGCAAACGATTAACCCATGTTTCCTCAATGGTCATGTACTGCTCCAGCCTTCCCCAGCTCTGATTTAATGATGAAGCTGTTACTCGTTGCATAGTCTTCGCCTGCAAACAAGCCTTCGACTACCTCAGCCATCTGGCTATCGCTGCGACCTAGTTTGAGCGGACGCATTTCGAAATACTCTCCGTAGCGACCAAACACTACCGACTGGTCATTCAGTGTCTGTATCGCTTCCAGCGACACCGCCACCGGGACTTCGACTGCTTCGGTCTGCAAATCGGCCTTGACGAACATGCCAGGGCGCCATTGTTCATCCCGATTATCGAGCTGCACCCGGGCAATAGCTGTGCGTGTTTGCTCGTCAAGCAGTGTCGTCACGTAAATTACCTTACCTTCCCGCGTCAAATCATAGGCATTTGCCCGGATGACAGCCTGCTGACCTATGTGAACCTGATGCAGATTCCGGGGGAATACCCTGACAGCCGCCCAGACTGTGGAAATGTCAGCAACGATATACGCAGTCTTATCCTCCTTGACGACCTCTCCTGTAACAATTGCTTCATCAATGACAATCCCGGAAATAGGAGAACGGATTTTATAATGCGCAATATTTTCCCAAGACAACCCGGATTCTGGTTGTACGCCCAGCGCTCGCAAGCGCTCGGCTGCCAGCTGGGTTGCTATGCTGGCTTCTTCCCGTTGCTGTTGTGCCACAAGGTAATCCTGTTTTGCTGTGATTTTTTCCCGCCACAACTGCTCTTCCCGATCATAAATTGTTTGTGCCAGCACCAAGCGCTTGCGGGCAAGCAGGTATTGACTGCGCAAATCGGCCAGCATGGCACTTTCCATGATCGCAAGTACCTCTCCCTTTTTCACTCTTTGTCCGTGATGGCGTTTAATCGACACCACCATGCCGGGCAAACGCGGCACGACATGCACGATATGATGTTCATTGAAAATAATTTCGCCCGGCAGCGTAATTTTAGAGTGAATGGCGGCAGGACCAGCTGTGGCCAGTTCAATACCGTTGCTTTGCATCGCCGTATCGGACATTTCTACACGCGCCTCAACCTCGCTGTGATGCCAGCGATAGGTCTTGCCCTGATATTCAGCGACAATGACCAGCTCGAAAGAATGAGGTTCTCCCACTTCCTGATCGCTAACCAGATAGTCACTTTCCGGCCTGAAGTGAAACAGTTGCGCCGGCCTGCCAAGACGGGACAATACAATCGTTACCTTTACTTCAGTCGGTGCCAGTGGTTGTTTCTGTCGATATGGATAGAGCCTGAATTGTGGAAACGTGCCACTCTCATGAATAGTCAACTCAAGGCTTAAATCATCTTCCGAGAACAGCTCCCCGCCCTTCGGTCCGATTGTTGATTGATGTTCAGTTGTCCCTGCAAAAGAATGAGATGACTCTTCAGCATCCGGCAGCCTGAATTTATCCTGGATCAAAAGCAACGCCCCTAGCAAAATGCCAACCAGAATAACTGCCACAATGGGTAATCGTCCGCTAACGTTCATTGATTACGCTCCTTCCCTTGAGTATTGAGCTTTGTGTAATCTGCAGCTGAATCAGCAAGCGGTGCTGCAATCAACTGCTCGATGATATTGACCAGACGTTGATAATTGGCCAGTGCCCGCACATAAAGAATACGATTCTGGAAAAAAGCGCGCTGGGTATCCAGCATTTCCAGAAAACTGAATTTACCCAGCTGGTAACCCCGATTGGTAATCTCAAAGGCATTCTGCGCACCCGGCAACACCTCATCATGCAATACCCGAATCTCATTCCGGGCAGCCAGCAGATTCTCGTAGTTACGTGCAAATTCTGTTCTAAGTTGCAATTCAACGGACGCGCGTTCATCCATTGCTTTATTCAGGCGCTGGCGGGCTTCCAATTCATTTCCCTGATTACGATCGAAAATTGGAATAGGAATAGATATATCCAGCACAGCAGTAGTCTTGTTTAGACTGAAATAGCGCTGAATACCTGCACCAACTGTTACATCAGGAATTTTATTCGCTTTTTGCAACTCGACCATCGCCTCACGCTGCGCGATATTTTTAAGGCTTTGCAGCATAATCGGGTTTTCTTCAAGGCGTTTTACCAGCTGATCAAATTCCGGTATCTCAACAAATGATTCCAGTTCTCCCAAGGCCTGGCCGAAGCGCGGCTCCGCCTCCCCCCAGAGAAGCGCCAACTTTGCCCGCGCCGCTGACAAATTGCGCCTACCCTGTTCCAGTTCAATACTCGCAGCGGATAATGCTACCTTTGAACGAGTAGCTTCAATAGGCGGCGCTTTCCCCGCTTCGACCCGTTTAACAACTGTTTTCATTGCCTTTTGCATCAGACGCAAAGTGTCGTCCATCACGCTTACATGCACCTGATTTTCCAGCACATCAATAAAAGCATTGGCAGTACGGGCAATAACTTCCAACCGTTTGGCAGCATAAGCCTGATTGGCCAGCTCCTGCCCCAGTGTTGCCACACTCACCCGGGCAGATCGCTTACCACCAAGCTCAATCAACTGACTGATACGGAAAGTTGTAAATCTTTCTATTTTCGGGTTGGAGGAATCAATACTTTCTGCCCCGACACTGAATTCAGGATTTTTCAGCAAACCGGCCTGTAATTTTGTCCCTTCATAAGCAGCTACTTCTCTGGAATAAGCTGCCAGTTCAGGATTATTTTGCAAAACCTGTTGCAGCGCCTGACGCAAGGTCAGATCCTCACCTCTCTCCGCCAGTATATTGATGACTGGATGGGTATCGGCATAAGCCATGCCATGCCCCAAGATAGGTATAATTCCTGCAAAGAATAATGCAAAGACAAGCACCATCTGCCTTGTGCGAAGTTGTTGCAATATTGTCTTCGCTGTCTGATACTCAATCACGATGATTCCCCATGAACAGTCATGCCGTAAGTTACACACCGGATATTGCGAAAACAACCTTAATATTCAGAATTCAAGACTGTTTCTGCAACAGTGTCGGACGGCATGCCAGATAATCATCCGGCATGCCGAAACCGTCATACCGGTAAAAAATTGACTCAGGAGAAAAAGCGGGGAGGACGAAAAAAAGGATCAGGAACCGATTCCGGGAAAGCTTTAACTACACTTTCGACCATCACCTCCCTGGTTGCAACAGTGACTATCTGCAAAGCCGGGTGCAAATAGAAAGGTTGAAACTGGCCGGCAGCATGCAGGCACAAATGGGTAGCAGCATCCCAATCTATGGTGCTATCAAGTGTTTGATGTAATTCAAGATGTTTATCGGGGTACATCAGAAACAACTCCCCGTGATGCAGATGAGCCAGTTCGTGTGCGAATATCTTACTGTTGAATGACCATCCAAATGTATTTGCCAGCATGCTGACAAGAAATGTCAGAACGATGAATCTGGCAGCAAGAGGTTTATTCATTTGAAAAACATTGGCATACATCAATTTAACAGCTGGTAATATAACACTAACACGTAAATTCGAGTATCCGTCATCTCAGGATTAACAGGAGAAAACCAGAAAAACCATTCGGCTTTCTCAAGTAAAAGCCCAAGTGGTTACAGTATCTCCACGCCTTCCATCATTAACATCTCTACCAGCGCTATTAACGGTAACCCGATCAACGCATTGGGATCTTCCCCGGTTATACGTTCGATCAGGGCAATACCCAATCCTTCCGATTTTGCACTGCCCGCACAATGGTAAGGCTGTTCTCTCGCGAGATAACGTTCAATCTGATCATCATTTAACTCACGATACTTCACCGAGCAAGGAACAATACGCGCTTGCAGAAAAGCTGTACGACTGTTAAATAAACATAGCGCCGTATGAAAAACAACCTCCCTGCCACGCATCAAGCGCAGCTGCCGAACAGCATTTTCATGATTCAGTGGTTTGCCTAATTGTATTTTATCCAACATAGCAACCTGATCCGCCGTGATAATGAGTGCATCAGGAAACTGCTTTACCAATGCATACGCCTTTTCTTTTGCCAGGCGCAGTGCTGTCACATCCGGCGTCTCTTCAGGCAAGGCAGACTCATCAATGGCCGGATTTGCGGTTTCAAAAGGGATTTGTAAATGCTGAAGCAGTTCACGCCGATAAACCGAGCTGGAACCTAGCACAAGCCGGGGGTAAATAGTGCGACTTTTCAAAATATTATAGTAGTATACTGATTTGTAATTTTGACACTTTTCCATAAAAAATATAACATGCGCGCCTTATGTCCGACCAACTTGTTATAAATACGCTGGATTTTGTCCGCAGCAACAAATTCCTTCAAGGAAGCATCCCTTTAGTTAACCTTGAACGACTGCACAGTTATCTGGCAAATACATCAGGAGAGCTAGTCTATCTGATCTCCGGGCTGTTTGATGAGCACAACAGGCCCATGCTGAAAATATCAGTCAGCGGAAGCGTTGCTTTAAATTGCCAGCGCTGCCTGGGGAAAATGGAATATGAACTTGATCTGGAAACAGGACTGCTTCTGGCCAGAAGTGCGGATGAGCTGTCACGTTATGACGAAGATATTTTCGTGGATGCGATTTATGCTTCGAACGAACTGAGTGTTCTAACTCTGGTAGAGGACGAAGTCATTCTTGGCCTGCCGATATCTCCTCGTCATCAGGATACCGGGTGCTGCCTGTCAACCGAAACCGGAATATATGCAACCGCCGCAAAAGAGCATCCTTTTACCATATTGGCATCGTTGAAACGAACACACTAAATTGATATTTTTGGGAGTTAAATTATGGCTGTACAACAAAATAAGAAATCTCCTTCCAAGCGCGGGATGCATCGTTCCCATGATGCATTAACCAACCCGCCACTCGCGATCGAACCGACTACCGGGGAAACACATTTACGGCATCACATCAGCCCGAACGGTTTTTACCGTGGGAAAAAAGTAATTAAAACTAAAAACGACGATTGATGACCCCAGCTGGTTCTTCATCATATCTGCCATCCACCCCTTTTTGACACGTGAGCATAACAGTAGCAATTGATTGCATGGGTGGTGATCACGGCCCGCATGTCACGGTTCCGTCGGCTGTTGAATATCTGCGTCATGACCGCGACACCAACATTATCCTGGTTGGCAGGCCAGAGATCCTCACGAAGGAATTGAATGCGCTTAACATATCGCCTGACTCGCGACTCAGGCTGTATCCGGCAAGCGAGATCGTTGGTATGGATGAACATCCGGCTATCGCTCTACGCAACAAAAAAGACTCTTCCATGCGTGTAGCGCTTAACCTGGTCAAAAACGGTGAGGCGCAAGCATGCATCAGTGCAGGAAATACGGGAGCATTGCTGGCAACCTCACGCTTTGTACTCAAAACCATCCCGGGAATAGATCGCCCCGCATTGGCAGTCGTTCTGCCTACTATTTCAGGACATACCTATGTGCTGGATCTGGGGGCTAATGTCAACTGCACGGCTGAACACCTGTTCCAGTTTGGTGTAATGGGTGCAACACTGGTTTCATCTGTCGAGAACAAGCCCAATCCAAGTATTGGACTCTTAAATATTGGCGAGGAAGATATCAAGGGTAATGATGTCGTCAAACAGGCAGCGGGATTATTCCGTAGCAGCGGCCTGAATTTTTACGGCAACATTGAGGGGGATGATATTTATCGCGGGACGACCAACGTCGTAGTATGCGATGGTTTCGTTGGCAATGTCGCGCTCAAGACTTCGGAAGGATTGGCTCAGATGCTGGCCAGCTACCTGCGTGAGGAATTCAGACGCTCTTTATTCAGCAAGCTAGCAGGGTTGGTAGCTCTGCCGGTAATCAATGCCTTCAGGCGGCGCGTTGATCATCGACAGTACAATGGCGCCAGTCTGCTGGGATTGCGTGGTACTGTCATAAAAAGTCACGGATCTGCCGATAGCTTTGCATTTCGCTGCGCCATCAAACGTGCTGTAGATGAAATACGCGGTGGCACCTTGCGACGCATTGTCGAACATATTGAAACACTGCGATACAACATTGAGCAAAACATTACACAACCGGCATCAGTAGAGTGAGCAACTGAACATGGCTATGTATTCACGCATAATTGGTACCGGAAGCTATCTGCCGGAAAAAATCCTGACCAACCTGGAGCTTGAATCCATGGTTGATACCAGTGATGAATGGATACAGGCACGGACTGGCATCAAACAACGTCATATTGCTGCGCCGGGCCAGATGGCCAGCGACCTTGCTTTGGAGGCCAGTCGAAATGCCATCGAGGCTGCAGGTATTCAGGCAAGTGATATTGATCTGGTAATTGTTGCAACCACAACGCCGGATATGATTTTCCCAAGCACAGCTTGTATTCTGCAAAATAAACTCGGCATATCTGGTAGCCCTGCATTTGATGTTCAGGCCGTCTGTAGTGGGTTTATTTATGCCTTGGCTACAGCGGATATGTTCGTCAGCTCCGGAAAATCCCGTAACGCACTGATAGTTGGCAGCGAAGTATATTCCCGGATTATGGATTGGAACGACCGCAGCACTTGTGTTCTGTTTGGAGATGGCGCAGGTGCGGTAGTTCTTACCCGGGATCAAAAACCGGGAATTCTCTCATCCCATTTACACGCAGATGGAAGCTATAGTCAGGTTCTTTCAGCCCCTGCCTCTATTCATTCCGGAAAGATACAAGGCACACCCTTCATCACAATGGAAGGCAGCACGGTATTCAAATTTGCCGTTAAAGTCCTGGAAGAAGCGGTACTAGAAGCATTGCATGCAAATGATCTACAATCTTCCGATATCGACTGGCTGATCCCTCATCAGGCCAATATCCGTATTATCACCTCAACAGCGAAAAAGCTGGGTATACCTGAAGAGAAGGTAGTAGTGACTGTTACACAACATGGCAATACTTCAGCTGCTTCTGTACCGCTGGCACTGGATCAGGCAGTTCGAGACGGGCGTGTCCAGTCAGGCCAGCATGTTGTGCTGGAAGGTGTGGGAGGTGGATTCACCTGGGGATCAGTTCTGGTACGCTGGTAAAACATGAAGATTGCTTTTATTTTTCCCGGGCAGGGATCTCAGTCAGTCGGTATGATGGATGGTTATTCTGAACTTCCATCAATACGTGAGACGTTCAATGAAGCATCAGATATTCTGCAACAGGATCTGTGGTCGTTAGCCAGTAACGGACCAGCAGACACTTTGAATCTCACAACCAATACCCAGCCTGTCATGTTAACCGCTGACGTGGCCATCTACCGTGCATGGCAGCAGGCAGGAGGTACCCAACCACATTATCTGGCCGGTCATAGTCTTGGCGAATATGCTGCGCTGGTAGCTGCCGAATCACTTAGTTTGGGTGATGCCCTGAAATTGATTCGTCATCGCGCAGAAGTCATGCAAGAAACTGTTCCCGAAGGAACAGGAGGCATGGCAGCCATTGTCGGGCTGGATAATGACACTATTTCTTCAGTATGCGCTGAAGTAATAAATATGCTGCCAGATACTTCACTGGAGCCTGCGAACTTCAATGCCCCAGGCCAAGTCGTCATCGCTGGCCATTCTCAGGCAATTGCACAAGCAGTAACACTCGCAAAATCAAAAGGAGCAAAACTGGCAGTTATACTGCCAATGAGTATTCCTTCACACTGCTCACTCATGCAACCAGCAGCCGAGAAATTTGCACTTCTACTGGAAAAAACCACATTCCAACCTCCCCGAATTCCTGTTTTGCACAACGTCGATGTCCAGCAGCACCCAGAAATAGCTTCTATTCGTGAGATACTTGCGCGCCAGCTCGATAATCCGGTTCGCTGGACAGAGACAATTCAAGCCCTTGCGGGACTGGGTGTAAGACATGTTGTGGAGTGTGGTCCAGGCAAAGTGTTATCCGGACTGACGCGACGCATTGATAAGAATCTGGAGAATATCGCGCTAACTGATTCCAACTCCTTTCTCAAAACGGTAGGAACGTTGAAATAGTACGTCAGTAATGCATTATTAGAAATAACTCTTCCATCAATTCATAAACTCTCGGAATGATGCTGGAACATAAAATTACACTGGTAACAGGAGCGAGTCGCGGCATCGGTAAAGCTATCGCTCTGGAGCTGGGAAAGTACGGTGCAACTGTTATTGGCACTGCAACTTCCGAGAGCGGAGCTGACCATATCAATCAGTATCTGGGTGAGGCTCATGTATCAGGCATGGGTCTGGTTATGGATGTTAGCAATATCGAGCATATTAATAATGGTATTGAAACCATACAAAAATCGTTGGGTGATGTTGCAATACTGGTCAACAACGCCGGTATTACGCGTGACAACCTGCTTGCCCGCATGAAGGATGACGAATGGGATAGTGTCTTGCAGACCAACTTGAAATCCGTGTTTTGTTTAAGCCGCGCTGTCCTGCGCGCCATGATGAAAGCACGCAGTGGCCGCATTATTAATATCTCGTCAGTAGTCGGTACTACCGGGAATCCCGGGCAGACCAATTATGCAGCGGCCAAGGCGGGAATGATGGGCTTCAGCAAATCGCTTGCAAAAGAAATTGGTAGCAGAAACATTACCGTAAACTGTGTAGCTCCGGGGTTTATAGATACCGACATGACCCGTTCGCTCTCATCAGATCTGCAGCAGTCACTCATCCAGCATATCCCTCTTGGGAGATTGGGTCGTCCGGAAGATGTTGCTGCGGCTGTCGTTTTCCTAGCCTCCCCAGCTGCAGACTATATTACTGGAGCCACATTACATGTAAACGGCGGAATGTATATGGAATGACCTGATTTCTGATATTTTTAGCAAACCCTTTCAAGATTATGGAACATTCATTATTTTTTTTGTAGCAGTAAATGACATCTGGCCTATATGGCCGGGTAGATTTTGCCGGTTGTTTGAAATTTGTTAAACTTGCGAGAGTTTTTTTACCTGATAAGGATGGGTATTCAATGGAAATTACTGAAATAGAACAGCGTATCAAGAAAATTGTAGCCGAGCAGCTAGGTGTTAACGAGTCAGAAGTTAAGAACGAATCCTCTTTCGTCAACGATCTGGGAGCGGATTCACTTGATACAGTTGAACTCGTCATGGCACTGGAAGAAGAATTTGAATGCGAAATTCCTGATGAACAAGCCGAAAAAATCAATACAGTTCAAGAGGCTATCGATTTCGTAGCTGCTAATTCAACTCAGTAAGAATAATTTTTTCAATGATTCAGCGGAGTCGTTTTGTCCAAGCGTAAAATAGCCATTACCGGGTTAGGCATTGTCTCACCTATCGGCAATACGGTTCCCGAAGCATGGGAAAACGTAATTGCCGGGAAATCCGGTATTACACAAATCACACGTTTTGATATATCAGATTTTTCCTCAAAAATTGCTGGGGAGGTCAAAGAATTCGAGATAACAGAGTATCTCTCTGCCAAGGAAGCACGCCGTATGGATATTTTTATCCAGTACGGGATGGCAGCGGCTATTCAAGCTGTCAAGGATGCCGGAATCAGTGATGTAACTCGATTCGATGCTGAGCGTATCGGTGTTAATATTGGCTCCGGAATCGGTGGCCTGCCCATGATTGAAAATACCAACGCAGCCTATCATGCGGGTGGCCCCCGAAAAATCTCCCCCTTCTTTATCCCCGGCACCATTATCAACATGGTGGCCGGTAATTTATCCATCATGTTTGGGTATAAAGGACCCAATCTTGCCATTGTTACTGCCTGCACCACCGCTACACACTGCATTGGCAGCTCTGCCAGAATGATTGAGCACGGTGACGCGGATATTATGATCTGTGGTGGTGCAGAATCATGCATAACTCCGCTGGCTGTTGGGGGATTTGCCTCCGCCCGCGCCCTGTCATCAAACAATGACGATCCGGCGACAGCAAGCCGGCCATGGGATCTCAAAAGAGACGGATTTGTCCTGGGAGAAGGTGCAGGCATCCTGGTTCTGGAAGAGATGGAACACGCCAAAAAACGTGGCGCAAAGATTTATGCGGAGCTGGCCGGATTCGGCATGAGTGCGGATGCTTATCATATGACAGCCCCCTGTGAAGATGGTGAAGGTGCCGCTCGCTGCATGAAGAACGCATTATCTGACGCGCAGTTGAATCTGGAAGATATCCACTATATCAATGCACACGGAACATCAACGCCTTTGGGCGACATTGCAGAAACAGTTGCAGTCAAACGTTGCTTTGGAGCACACGCCGGAAGCCTGGCAATCAGTTCCACCAAATCGATGACCGGGCATTTGCTGGGTGCGGCAGGAGGTGTGGAAGCAATTTTCTCTACTCTGGCCATTTTCCATCAGATTGCTCCACCCACCATTAATCTTGATGAGCCTGATCCCGAATGTGATCTGGATTATGTACCCAACACTGCCAGAGAAATGAAAATTGACACCGCGCTGTCAAACTCATTCGGATTTGGTGGAACTAACGGTACATTAGTCTTTCGAAAAACCTGAATATCATTTCCCGTGTTTCTGGGATGTGGTATTTGGGAATAATCGAAATACATATGAGAATAACTGATTATGCTTTCCGGGGAAATATCTGGCATGATCAGTTAACCGAATACCTGAGTGTACTGACATGCCTGAATCGACACGTTCACTACGACTTCTGAGTTTCGTTCTTTTAGTCATTCTGGTTGTCAGCACGCTATTTTCCATATGGTTCTACCGCCTGGTCACAACACCAGTAGAACTTCCAGTCATACCCTGCGAGTTTTCAATTGAACCCCGAGGTAGTCTGCGTAATATCGCTCAACAATTAACCGATGCGGATATTCTCCCTAATGCATGGTCTTTCATACTTCTTGCACACATGACAGGATATAACGCATCGCTCAAAGCGGGTGAATATGAGCTTACCCAAAATTTGTCACCACTGGATCTGCTGGAATACCTGACTCAGGGAAGAGTCAAGCAACATACGATTACTTTTCTTGAGGGATGGACTTTCTCGCAATTTAGAAAAGTACTGGATGAACACCCGGCTATCCATCATGTATCAAGCGAATTCAGCAATTTAAAACTACTGGAGCTAATCGGGGCAAAAGAACCAGGAGTCGAGGGCATTTTTTTTCCGGATACTTATTTTTTTACCAAAAACAGCAGCGATCTGACAATTCTGAAACGTGCCTACCATGCCATGCAGCGACACCTTGAAACAGAATGGATTTCAAGACAAAAATCACTCCCGTTGAAGAACCAGTATGAAGGCCTGATTCTTGCTTCGATCATAGAGAAAGAAACGGGAAGAGACAATGAGCGCGCCTGGATTGCAGGTGTGTTTGTCAATCGTTTACGCCACAACATGAAACTCCAGACTGATCCAACAGTAATTTATGGCATGGGAGATAAGTTCGGTGGGAATCTGCGCAAGATCGATCTGCAGACCGATCATGCATACAATACCTATACCCGGCCCGGCCTGCCCCCCACCCCCATTGCCATGCCGGGACTGGCTTCCATCCGGGCAGCTTTTAACCCTGCTATTACTGATAAGCTCTACTTTGTTGCCAAAGGTGACGGAACTTCGCACTTCTCATCTACGCTTGAAGAACATAACCGTGCTGTTCTGAAATACCAGAAAAATCGTCCATAGAAATATCCTGATCCTGAATCAGGATGATCTTTCTCTAATACGCTGTCACCCCCGGGAAGCCAACTCTAAACCCATGTCAACAGGCCCCGGGAATAACTTGAGCTTAACATGCAATTTTCACTCATTATTCCTACCCTGAACGAAGCTGGAAATATCGACCTCTTACTAACGAGTATTTTTTCTCTTGATAACTTGGGAGATCAGTTTGAAGTCATTATCGTGGATGACAGTTCCACGGATGGCACTCCTGACAAAGTCAGAAAATGGCAAAACACTCATAACGTACGTTTGATTGAAAGGCATGCACGGCCCGATCTAACTGCTTCTATTCTCGACGGAACAGCAGCCGCCAAGTATGAAGTCATTGCAGTCATGGATGCTGATTTGAGCCACCCGCCAGAACGATTGGCCTCACTGATCCAGCCGATTCTGGATGGCACTCACGACATAACGATCGGCAGTCGTTACATAGCTGGTGGCGATACTATCGGCTGGCCTTTCTATCGCCTCTGGCTGTCCCGGGCAGGGGGCTGGCTTGCACGCACCATTTGTGATGTAAATGACGCAACTTCGGGCTTCTTTGCTTTCCGAAAGGAGCTGATCAAAAATATTACAGAAAATGCTCGCGGCTATAAAATCCTACTGGAACTGCTGATGACAGGGCGTGAACAGCTGCGTGTAAAAGAAATCCCGATCCACTTTCACAATCGACTGCACGGAAGCTCCAAACTCTCCCTTTCACATCATCTTACTTATCTGCAGCAACTCATTACACTGGCTGGTGGCACCGTCTCTTTCTACACAGCAAGCCGCTTTGCCATGGTTGGATTTTTAGGTGTCTTTGTCGATGTATTGATTTTTCAATGGATGACCGGGCAGGGTATCAGTCTGGCAACCGCACATATTTCCAGTTTCATCGCAGCAGCCAGCTTCAACTATGCTTTGAATACCAAATGGTCATTCCGGCTGCATCATTCAGGACATCTACATTGGAGCCAGTTCTCTCGCTTTCTGATCGTTGGAATATTTGCAATGCTCCTGAGAGGAGCCGTTCTGGCCTGGCTGGTCTATACCTGGAACATATCAACTGAATGGGCTATTTTCCCTGCGATTATCGCGACAGCTATTGTAAATTACCTTGGATCCGCTTTTTACGTATTCCCACGAACCAAGCCCGCTGTTTCTACCGATACGCGATGGCGCATTGCTGCCGTAGGTATTGTCTGTTTCGTCATCCTGTTGCGCCTGGTTTATATGAGTGTGGCGCAGCTAATCCCCGATGAAGCTTATTACTGGCAATACGCACAACATATGGATTTGAGCTTTTTTGATCATCCGCCGATGGTAGCCTGGTTGATCTGGCTGGGAACCACGCTGGCTGGCCAGAATGAATTTGGAGTGAGAATCGGCGCCTTCTTGTGCGGATTGATCGCAATGGCTTATTTATACGCCCTTGCACGCAACCTCTACGATAAATCTACCGCTATGCGCTCAGTATTGCTGCTTGCCATCGTACCTTTTGGCTTTGCAGCAGGACTGGCAATGACACCAGATGCACCACTGGTTGCTGCTTGGGCAGCCACACTTTACTACATGGAGCGAGCCTTGCTCGCAAATCAGAATCGAGCATGGCTCGGGGTAGGTATTGCTTTCGGTCTTGGGATTCTGTCCAAATACACACTTGGACTGCTTGGTATCGCTGCACTGGTTTTCGCTATCCTGGATCCAGTTGCGCGCCGCTGGCTCTTGCGCCCACATCCCTATGTAGCTGTATTAATTGCGCTGATATTATTCAGCCCCGTGATCATCTGGAATATGGAAAATAACTGGGCTTCCTTCCTGTTTCAGACCAATAGAGTTGGCAAAACACACCACGAATTTGCAACGCCTAAGTTAATACTTCAAATTGCAATTATGCTTACGCCAGTTGGACTGGCCGCAGCGGTACTTGCATTGCGTTCAGTTTTTCTGAGCTACCCCCAGACAACCCGTAAATCTCTTTTCATTGGCGTATTCACTGGGGTTCCACTAATGATCTTTCTGATAGCCAGTACCTTCGGTTCTTTGCGCTTCCACTGGACCGGTCCACTCTGGTTAGCGTTGATACCCACCATGGCCTGGATGATCGGACAAAAGAATATATTCAAGAATATCTCGGGATGGCTGAGCGCTGCCTGGCAGCCAATGATCACCGTGTCATTATTGACCTACGCCTTCATTTTGCATTATGTCACGCTGGGAATACCTGGACTCCCTTATCAATTTCTGAGCGAGCATTATTTCTGGAGGGAAACCACAGCAGAAGTCGAAAAAATTGCTGATGAAATCAGGCAAACAACAGGAGAAGCACCAATTGTGGTCGGCATGAGCAAATGGTCAATAGCCAGTGCGCTTGCGTTTTACAACAATAATCACCCTGCCCTTGATATCCGATCCCGCAATCTGTTTGGCGAACACGCGGCCATGTACAGTTTTTGGTATCCGTCCGAATCCCCTACTAACCGGCCCATTCTGCTGATTGGGATGAAACGGCAGGCCTTAGAATCAGTCTCGGCCGAAGGAAATTTTGAAAGAATGCTGATAAAACCTGGAAGTACGAATACTCGTGAAATCTATCGGCATGATGGTGTTTTATTGCGTACTCTCTATTATCGTACTGCAGAAGGATATCGCGGCAATAATCTCACTCCATCATCAACATCTGCTTCTGTAGAAAACAGGTAGCCGTGCTTAGTGATTATGGCCAAAAAATAGTCCTATCAACCATATCGTACTGATCCCCAGAACAATAAGCGTGACCTGTTGAACAGTTGCACCGATCTCGGGACGCTTATGCAAGCTGGGAATCAGATCCGACATTGCTACATAAATCATGCTTGCTGCAGCAATAGCAAGTATTGGGGCAATCAGATGATCCAATTGATTCAGCATAAAATACCCCAGCAACCCTCCAAACACAGTTGCTGTGCTGGATAGCAGGTTGGACCAGAGTGCTCCCGCTCGTGTAAACCCTGAATTGAGTAAAATAATAAAATCCCCTGCTTCTTGTGGAATCTCATGTGCAGTAATCGCAATAGCCGTAACCATTCCCAATTGAATATCAGCCATAAAGGCTGTTGCAATCAGGATACCATCTACAAAATTATGAAAAGTGTCACCCAGTATAATCATCATGCCACTGCGGCCGTGATCGTGAACACCTACTACACCTCTGCCAGCTGTAGAAACCACCTGCGATGTGGGCTCATGTGCTTCACATTCTGATAAGTGGCAATGGCGCCATAACAGAAGTTTTTCCAGAATAAAAAAAACAAGAATACCAAGTAACAAAATAAACGTCAGTTGTTTCGGTGTATCAGTGAGCTCCAATGCTTCAGGTAACGCATTCAGAAATGCCGCTCCAAGAAGCGCGCCGATAGCATATGAAATCAGTATATTGATCCATTTATCACTACGAACATTTAAAGCAAATAATGCTGCAAGTCCAATGCTCAGCAAACCACTTGCTACGCTGGCAAGCACAATCCAGGCTAACACCGACATAAATTATGTTTCCAGATGGGTCAGAAATATGCAGAACAGGCACACTATATCGCTCACGGATTATGTGCAATCGAGCATTAGTAAGGAAGAAAATTCGTCAAGATCTTTTAGGTAAATCCATGCTCAGGAACTGTAAAACAGGCGTGTTACTTCACATGCTCCCATCTTGGCGGGTATTAAACAAGAATTACTTATCAGGAAACTGCGTCATCCACAATAAACCAGCCATCCTTCCCGTTTTACCATCACGACGGTACGAATAAAACTTTTCAGGATGGCTGTACGTACACAAATTACCACCATAGATTTGGGAGACCCCGGCATGAGACAGCCTTTGGCGTGCCAGTTCAAAAAGATCTGCATACCATTTTCCTTTTTCTTTTCCTGGAAAAAATGCCCGCGCTGCCTGACAATCATACTCGGTAAATGTCGTTCGCACCTCGTCACCGACTTCAAAGTGCTGTGAACTGATTGCCGGACCAAGCCATGCGATTATTTGATCACTATGGCTGAATTCGCGTAATGCCTGAACTGTGTTTTCGATAATTCCCTTGGCCAACCCACGCCACCCGGCATGGGCAACGCCCACTACACTACCTGCCATGTCACACAATAATACCGGGAGACAATCCGCCACCAGAACTGCACATACCACTCCGGGATATCGGCTCATTGCAGCATCCCCCTCCAGCGCTTCACTATCAGAATCTACCCAAATTGCCCTGGAACCATGAACCTGGGTCAACCAGCGGGGATGATCGGGTAAATATTGACGCAACTGGTTTCGATTTAGTTGAACAACGTGTGGATTATCATCAACATGAACCGCCAGATTCAAGCCAGTGTAAGCTCTTTTTTCAGCCGTAACCCTCCCAACATTACGGGTGGTAAACATGGCGCGAACATTTGCGGGAGAAGGCCAGTCCGGTACAATCCTATCAATCATTAACCAAGAATTCTTGTCATTACAGGATCTAAATTTAGTAATCGCATCCACTCACTGCGTCACAGCTGGATACAGTTTAGAGAAGGTCTCACAAACCCGGCCAATTTGTTCAGCAGTATGCGCCGCATTAATGCTGCAACGTACCAATGATTTTCCTTCCGGAGCAGCAGGAGGCAACACCAAATTTACATAGATATCGTGCGCCATCAATCCGTTCCACAGGGTCAGCGCCTGTTTAGGGCTGTCAAGTAAAACGGCTACTATAGGTCCGGGCTCTGGGCCCAGACAATACCCAGTTTCTTTAAGGCAGGAATAAAGCTGGTGAGCATTTCTCCATAGCTGTTCACGTAATGCATACCCATCACGCAACAACTTCAAAGCAGCACGTGTGGAAGCAATTGTTGCTGGGGAAGGGGAAGCTGTAAATATGTACGGATGGCTTATATACCGAAGCTGATTAAGCTGGGGATGATTACTGACGCAAAAGCCGCCGATACCACACAGACTTTTACTAAAAGTTCCAGTTATAAAATCAACTTCGTCAATCATCCTGGCTTTTTCTACCAACCCCTGCCCGGTTTCTCCAAGAACACCGAGTGAATGCGCCTCATCAAGTAGCAGAGTGCTCTGGTAGACATTTTTCAATTTCACGATCTCAGCCAGAGGAGCCTGATCACCCAGCATGCTGTAAATACCTTCAATAACGATCAGTGTATTACGGCTGCGATCACCCAGCCTGCGAAGACGTTTCTCAAGATCGACTACATCATTATGGCGAAAACGGATAACATCCGCTCCACTTAGAATACATCCATCATAGATACTGGCATGTGCATCCCCATCAATCAGCACAACATCACCAGCCCCCGCCAATCCAGAAATAGTTCCCAGATTAGCTTGATAGCCTGTTGTAAAAACAATACATTCGCGGCAGTGATAAAACTCTGCCAACTCGCGTTCCAGCGCCCGATGCCCGTAATAATTACCATTGGCCATACGTGAACCGGTGGTACCAGTACCTTCCCGATCAATAGCCTTATGAGCAGCCTCTCTGCATTCAGAAGAAAAGCTGAGCCCAAGATAGTTGTTCGTACCCAGCATTAATACTCGACGCTCCCCGATTCTGGCTTCCGTCGCAGAGTAGGATTCATCTATGGGGATACCAAAAGCAGCGAGCCCCTCGGGTAATTGTGCTTTCCTTGCTGCTGCAGCTGCATCAAGTTTTTCCAGCAGATTCATTATGATGATGATGATTTAATTTTATAAATCAGATTGGCAAGATCCTGAACCGTCAGGACATCCACAAGTGCATTCAACGGAACTGAGATATCGAACTGATCTTCAATTTCCATTATGAGATTCAACAGTTTGACTGAATCAATCGCAAGATGTGTAATGAGATTAGTTTCTGGAGATATCTCTGCTTCAACATCTGTAAAACAAGCCAGACGCTGACAAAGCAGTCCAGTAATTTGTGTTTGGGTTATTTTAGACATGAGATCAATCTCGGAACAGTGTATATCAACAAATTTATTTCCGGATCGAGAAACATGAAAGTCGCGTATTGTCGCATGAAGTATTTTCGAATGCTTCAGGAATAAATATTGTTACATTTTGACAAGTGATGGCAAGGCTGTTTGTAACTTGATTGTCGGATGCCAACCAACTAGCTCTTTCCTCAGGAAAGAAATATCACAGGTCCAGTCAGAATGCTGAAGTTCCATCACCTTTCCTGGTGTCAGCATTGGAGCGTAATTCAAAAGATGAGCCAACCACAAATTAAAACGAGCCAACATACATATACTGCTTGCCGGTATCTGGAAACAACGTACCGGCTTCCCTAGAACTTGCTGTGCAATCATGGCTATCGATGTATAGTTGTACCCATCTGATGTGCCGTCATCAATTGCATAAATACCGCCCACGGGACGGGTTGTCTCAAGCCAGCAATAAATAGCAGCAACCAAATCATCAACATGTATCAAGCCGAAACGATTATCCGGATTTCCAGGAACAGGGAGTATACCGTATCGCATAGATCGAAAAAAAGGTAGCATCGCTTTGTCACCAGGGCCGTAAACTGCAGCCGGCCTGTATATAACAGATGCTAACCGTCCAGAAAATCTCGGGATTTGTTCTTCGGCCTCAAATTTGCTTCGTGCATACCAGGAAAGAAGTGGTTCACGCGCTGCCAGAGAAGAAATGTATAAAAATCTTGAGCAAGAAGTTGAGTCAGAAGCTACCCGTAATATATTTCTCGTTCCAATTACATTGGTCTGGTAGAAATCATCCCAAGATTTTCCTTTGACCACACCGGCACAATGTATAACAGCTTCAGCGCCAGAAACAAGGTCGCGCAACGCATTATTACAACCAAGATCTCCAGAAATCCACTCTATGAATGGATTATCTTTTTGTGAAGATATACATCTTGCCAATGCACGGATTTTCCATCCAGATTCAGCCAACTTAGCAATAAGTATGCGGCCAATAAATCCTGTAGCACCTGTTACTGCAACAGTTCTAACCATAAAGTACTACCGGATGCGAGAAGAAATATTTTGACTCCTTCCCCTAAAGAAATAAGCAGATTTTACTGATGAAGGATCAGCTATTAGCCGACTGTATAACTGGTAGCAGCAGGTTGTTCCATATTTGTACGCCGCAAAAACCCCTGTCGTGCCGCAAAGCGCGATAATTTTCCTGAAGATGTCCGTGGCAAAGTATGTGGGGGCACCAGCTCAACCAAACAACTTACCCCAAATGCCATATATACCATCTGCTGAAGCCTGTTAATGAGTGCTTGTCGATCTACTGCTGAAGCCAACCTGCATTCCACAACCAAAACGACTGACGTCGAGCCATTTTCATCGCTGATTCCAAAAGCAGAAGCTTCACGGGTTCTGACTTCTGGCTGCTGTTCAGCCAGTTCTTCCACATCCTGCGCTCGAATATTTCTACCATTAACAATAATGACATCTGTTCGTCTCCCTGTGATATATAAATCACCTTCAAACAGAAAACCAATATCTCCAGTATCTAACCATCCATCTGATCTGATCGCTCTGGCAGTCTCTTCCGCGTTGTTAAAGTAGCCATTCATCACACTTTCCCCTTTGACTAGAATACTACCCACCATCAAATGGGGAACTTCCTGATCAGCGTCATCGACAACTCTGATTTCATGGCCTGGCAACGGACGTCCGCAATTCACAAACTCATTAAATTTCCTGCCATCTGCCTGAACTCTTACTGCTATCTTTTTTTCGATCAAAGTCTTGGCATCTACACGTAAACTTTTCACTCCTTGATTGATATCAGGGAAAGACACAGCCAAAGTAGATTCAGCCAGACCATAACAAGGCAAGAAAGCATCTTCATTAAATCCCGCTGCTGAAAACTTGGCTGAAAAACTTTTCAATGTATCGAGCCGGATCATCTCAGCCCCAACACCAGCGGCACGCCAGCAACTTAAGTCCAGATCCATTAAATCAGAATCGCGTGCGCGCAAAGTGCATAACTTGAGACCAAAAGGCTGACTAAAGGCAATAGTACAGCGATTACGACTGATCAATTTAAGCCATTGCAAAGGACGAACAGCGAAATCCCGGGTTGCCAAATAATCAACGGATAACTGGGCAGCCAAAGGAGCCAACACCAAGCCAACCAAACCCATATCATGGTAAAAAGGTAGCCACGAAGCGCATCGATCACCGGGTCTCACATCAAGACCATTGCAAACGATGCCACGCAGATTAGTCATTAAAGCCCGCTCAGTAATAACTACTCCTCTCGGCAAACGAGTACTGCCGGAAGTAAATTGCAGATAAGCCGTTTCATCCGGGGTATTTGGAGAAAGCGCCACATCAGCTTCAGGTAATAGATTCAATTGCTCAGGTGTGCCACTCCATTTGAGTTCACTGCTTCCCAGACTCTCAACTACCTCATTGAGAAACTCAATAAAATCAAGATTAGCTATTGCAACGCTTGCCCCACTGCCCCCAAGCATCCCTTTTAACTGCTGTACATAAATCGCACGGCTACCAAGATTAACGGGCACCGGCATGGCAAATGGAACAAGGCCCGCAAACCGGCAGGCAAAAAACAGCTCAACAAACTCCGGAGTAGTATCAGCAATCAGAGCAACGCGGCTGTTGCGTGCCAGCCCAAGGCCAGACAGCCGTCTTGCAATTATTTTTGCATTAGCGCATAAATTTTTATATGTAAGTACAGACTTGAGATTACCTTTCGCGTCATAGAAGTTATGTCCAGTTTCTCCTTGTGCTGCGTACTCAAGCGACTCCACCAATGTTGTAAAATCAGCTCTTCTCTGGTTCAACAAATTAATTGTGGGCGTTGCCGAAACAACACCTGCTTCGGAAGATAGGGAATTACCTTCTTGCGCCGGCAGAACATCCAATTTGGCTATTATCGAACTCAAAATCTTCCCCTAGAAATATTTTATGGCCAATTTGCTGAATAGATCGAATGCGCGCACTAAAGAATTAATCAATTTAGCCAAGATAATCAAAAGCCTATCTTGCTCCACGCACCGTATTCACTTCATGATATGTATGGGCTGCGAGCTTATAGAAGCGCTGTTTAACTGTCAAGACAACACCGAATTTAGTGTTGTATTATAGCAACAGTCACTTCCAAAATAAACGTTTACGCAGCATGCTTACTTGGTTCATCTATATAGTCACACACTGTGTTCTGCGAAACGAGATGACTGCTGCAACGAAGGCAATAAATTCATATTCATAACAAGCGCAATATCACGGATCCATCCATGGAGCCCATTCTCACGAATTTTTCTGTAGTGTCTTGCAAAGGGCTTGATTAAAAACTCCTTCTTCAGTAGTTAGATTTACCGCGATTCATCGACGTTAAACAGATACATCTGCACATACTCATTTGTAGTATTCTCGCGAATATCATATAGACGATGTCATAAATTCTTATAACTAATCTGATGCTTCTAAATATTCGGCCATAGTATAGGTAAAATAACCAACCTGTTATTCAAACGGAAATAAATTTAATGATGCTATCACCCTCAGGCAAACAACACGATATAGAATGAAACAACAAAATATACAGACACTTAGAATCAGCTTATTGCTACTGTTCATGATGTTGTCACTCATGCCTTGTGTTTATGCTGGCAGCTGGGTACGCCCACCCGATGACATAGACATTTTCGGGCAAATTCAGACAGTCACAGCCAGTCGCTCTGAAACTCTACTCGATGTGGCGCGCCGTTATGACATTGGCCAGGATGAAATGATGCTGGCCAACCCCAATGTAAATCGCTGGCTGCCTGAAGAAGGGGCAAAAGTTATTTTGCCACTGCGCTTTATCATTCCTCAGGCTGAACGTACCGGACTTGTAATAAATCTACCAGAAATGCGGCTTTATTATTTCCCCAAACCAATAAAAGGGCAAAAACCAGAGATTATTACTCATCCTGTCAGTATTGGCAGGATGGATTGGAACACACCGCTGGGCAAAACCACTATCGTCAGAAAACAAAAAGACCCTACATGGACCCCCCCCCAATCACTCCGGAAAGAAGCAATAGAGGAAGGCAGACCTCCGTTATTGGATGTCGTTCCAGCCGGACCGGACAACCCTCTCGGGAAATATGCACTCTATCTGGGCTTGCCTGGATACCTCATCCACGGCACCAACAAGCCGCTTGGTGTAGGGATGCGTGTCACACATGGCTGCATGCGCCTATATCCGGAAGATATCGAGGAACTGTTTAATCTTATTCCTACAGGCACGCCGGTACAAATAGTCAATCAGCCTATCAAACTGGGATGGCAGGGTGATCTCTTATACATCGAGCTTCACCCACCACTGGAGGAAGAAAATATTACACCTCTCGACTTTGAACAGGAAATCCATCGCACAATTTTGGAATTCTTCGAAAGAACATCGAAGGATACTGACGGTAGAATAACACGGAATATCAAAATCGACCAACAAGCTCTGGAGTCAGCAATTCAAGCCAGAGATGGTATACCCACTTTAATTTCTGAAGATTAACAAAAGACTGATACTCAAATATATTTAACATCCAATATTTCATATTCCCGGATACCACCAGGAGCTTGAACTTCAGCCACATCTCCCGCATATTTACCAATTAATGCCCGCGCAATAGGAGAGCTGATAGAGATTTTACCTTCCTTAATATCAGCTTCATCATCTCCCACAACCTGATAGGTAACTGCCGTATTAGTATCCAGATCCACGAGATCAACAGTTGCGCCAAATACACATGCACCATCCGCATTCAATGCTGCAGGATTAATAATTTGAGCATTAGATAGCTTACTTTCCAACTCCGCAATACGTCCTTCTATGAATCCCTGCTTTTCTTTTGCAGCATCATATTCAGCATTCTCGGACAAATCTCCATGGGAACGAGCTTCTGCAATAGCAGCAATTATTGCAGGACGATGAACAGTCTTCATTTCATGCAACTCAGCACGCAACTTCTCTGCACCAGATTGCGTAATTGGAATAGCATTCATAACTTAATTTCTCTTTCTATGAAAAACAATAAAAAACAGAATCTGTTGAATCTGTTAAATAATAACGAATCATTTTAATGTTACAAATTATGAATTCATAGCCACATCTGATTGAAGAAGCAAGGGATTAATTACCAGAAATAGCTTTAAGCAGGAATTCATAAAACTTGAAGAGTATTGTTGCCTAGGAGACAAGATTTTGCAAACGATAAACCCGCAACTCCTGGCAATTTGCCATGCCTGTACAGGCGGCACGCGCACCAGCTACCGTTGTATAATAAGTCGTTCTGGCCTGCAAAGCGGCACGCCGAATCGAATATGAGTCACGCACAGCACTCCTCTTATTGGAGACTGTATTGAGGATCAGAGAGATTTCACCATTCTTGATCATATCTACAATATGCGGCCGGCCCTCAGCCACTTTATTGACAGTCACAACTGGCAATCCAGCCTGAGATAGGCTGTATGCCGTACCTTTCGTAGCATAAAGCGAAAATCCCAGTTTGATCAATCTCGCAGCGATCGAAACAACCTCCGGCTTGTCACCATCCCTGACACTGATAAACACATTGCCTGAAACAGGTAATTGAACACCTGCTGCAAGTTGTGATTTGAAAAATGCTTCTGCAAAGGTTTTACCGATTCCCATTACCTCACCAGTCGATTTCATCTCCGGCCCAAGTAT
>JACDJA010000646.1_pt1 | contig 37394 bp, 24 predicted proteins | sample 7449241 | NCBI WGS metagenome assembly JACDJA01 (sample SAMN14253289, study PRJNA609438) | sludge metagenome | isolation source: initial anaerobic sludge | collected 2018-12-20 | reverse complement strand
GATGATCCTGGCGACGGTGCTGTCGCTGGCGGGTTTGTCGACGCGCACGCTCAGCACGGCGTTGGTCACGATGCTGCCCGCGAAGAGGCCGTCGCCGGCACCCTTGGCGACGGGGATGCTCTCGCCCGTCACGGGCGACTCATCGACGCCCGCAGAACCGGTGACGATCGTGCCGTCGGCGGGCACGCGCCCACCCGGCTGCACGCGCACCAGGTCGCCGACGCGAAGCGCCGCCACCGGTACCTCGCGCGCCTCGCCGTCCTCGAGGAGCAGCGCCACATTGGGCGCTAGCGCCGCCAGCGCCCGGATGCCGGCGCGGGCGCGGCCGGCGGCGACGTTCTCGAGCAGCTCGCCGATGGCGAAGAGAAACACCACGAGGGCCCCCTCGGGCGCCTCGCCGATCGCCACCGCGCCCAGGGCGGCGAGTGAGATGAGGGTGTTGATGGTGAACGGACGGCCCCGCCGTGCGCTGGCCCACGCTTTGCGTGCCAGGGGCGCGACCCCGATTAGGGCGGCGGCGGTGAAGCCCCAGGCCGTCAGGGGCGGGAATGCGAGCGCCAGCAGGGCGCTGAGGGCGAGGAGCGTGCCGGTGGCGATGACGAGGCGGCCCTTCGATGTGCGGTGCCAGGCGGGTGGTGAGGCAAGCGCGCTCGTCCCGGCGGCGATAGTCGCGGGCTCGCTGCCGAGCCTGGGCGGGTAGCCCAGGTCGGTGAGGTGCTTCTCCACGGTCGCGAGCGAGGCGCGCGCCTCGTCCAGCGTCAGGCGTAGTCTCTGGGTGGTGAAGTTCAGGCGCACGTCGCTGACGCCCGTCACGCGGCCGAGCGCGCCTTCCACCGTGCGCCCGCACTCCGCACAGTCCATGTTCTCCACGTAGAACTCGTACGAGGCCGCCGCGTTTGCCTCGGATGCGGTCGAAGTCATGGCAGCATCGTACGTCACGTCTGTACAGTCGTACAGATATCACGTGGTGGGTTGCCGCGGCCTGCCATTCGGGCCACAGGTCTTGAGTTCCTTCTGGCGCTTGACGGCCCCGCGCCCGGAGCGATATCATCTTTTTCGCCTCGTGAACGGCTTTCTGCGTTCACTTCGCCCAAGCCGAGGTGGCGGAATCGGTAGACGCGCCAGCTTGAGGGGCTGGTGGCCGCAAGGCTGTAGGGGTTCAAGTCCCCTCCTCGGCACCACAGAGTTCGTAAGCGGCCGACCTTCGGGTTGGCCGTTTCGCTTGCTGTTAGGCAGTTGGGCCTTTGCCTACCCCACGTCAGAGCGAGGCCGCGGGCCGTGATAGCTTGACTCATGCCGCGCCAGAACGTCGACCCTTCCCTGGCGCCCTCAGCTAGCTTCCCGTTCCCAAGCTATCGGCCTGGCCAGGCGGAGGCCCTAGAGCGAGCGCGTGACGCGTTCGCGGAAGGTAAGCGCTTCGTAGTCATCGAGGCGCCGACTGGGGCGGGGAAGAGCGCCATCGCCGTGACCCTGGCGCGTGAGTCCAAGTCCGCGTTCGTCATCACCAACCAGAAGATCCTGCAGGATCAGTACGTGCGCGACTTCCCCGACCTCGCCCTCCTCAAGGGCCGCTCCAACTACGACTGCTTGGTCGCGCCGACTCACGCAGCGGCGGCACCGTGCATCGTTGGGCAGCGTTTCCCAGCTTGCGAGGAGTGCCCGTACTTCACGGCCAAAGACGTGGCGATGGCGGCCAACGTCACCACCCTCAACTACGCTTACTTCCTAGCAGAACTCAACTACTCTGGCGCTTTCGCCAGGCGCGAGCTGCTCGTACTCGACGAGGCGCATAACGCTGAGGGCGCGCTCATGAACTTCGTGCAGGTCGTCATCGGCGAGGGGGCGCTGCTGCGCGCCGGCCTGCAGCGGGCCCTCCCGCCCGACCTCGGCGATGAACTGGCCTTCGAGTTCGCCGAACTCCTGCTACCCGAGCTGCGCCAACGTGCCACCGAACTAGAGCGCGGCCTCAAGGACGTCAGCAACGAAGACGCGGCCTTGCAGCAGCTGCGGGTCAAGCAGTGGCTTGATGGGCAGAGCGAGCGCATCATGCTCCTGCTCGATAGTCACAACGCTGGTGAGGTCGACTGGGTGGTAGAGCGGCGGCACGGCCCTGAAGGGGCGAGCCTTACCTTCAAGCCCGTCGCAGTGGCGGCACTAGCAGAGAGCTACCTCTTCGGTTACGCGGACAGGGTACTCATGCTCTCGGCGACCATCCTCGATGCACGCACGTTCCTCCGCAGCTTGGGAGTGGACCAGGCAGAGGCGGAGTTCATCAGCGTGCCATCGTCGTTCCCGCCAGAGAACCGTCCGATCGTCGTGCGGCCGGCAGCGCGCCTCACCCGCCACTACCTCGACCGCGACCTGCCGCTCCTAGCGCAGGCCGTCAACGACCTAGCCCTGCGGCATGAGGACGAGAAGGGCGTCGTGCACGCCCACTCTTACAAGATCGCGGCGTTCATCGCCAAGCACGCGAGTTCGGAGGTGCGCTGGCGCGTCGTCACGCACCTAGACGCGGCTGGCCGCGACGCCGCCCTCGCCCGCCACCTCAGCTCACCGGACCCGACCATCCTGCTGACGCCTAGCATGACCGAGGGCATCGACCTCGCCGAGGACCTGGCGCGCTGGCAGGTCATCTGCAAAGTCCCGTACCCCTACTTGGGCGACAAGCAGGTCGCGGCGCGCATGGAACGCGACCGCGACTGGTACGACTGGCGCACGACCCTAAGCGTCGTGCAGGCTTACGGGCGCAGCGTGCGCAGCGAGACCGACAATGCCGTCACCTACTTGCTTGACGCCGACTTCCCTAACTTCCTCAAGCGCCAACAGCGGCGTTTGCCCGGCTGGTTCGTGGAGGCGCTAGAGCGTTACTGAGCCGCGAACGGCAAGGTCGTTGGGCGTTCTAGGTTGGTGCGCAGCACCATGGTCGTCTCCGTGCGCTCAACGCCCTCGGTGGTGAAGAGGCGGTCAAGGAACGCGTCGAGGGCCATGGTGCTCGGCACCCGCACCTTGACGATGAACGAGTAAGTGCCCGCCACCGCGTGCAACTCCTCGACCTCGCGGAACTCCATCAGGCGCTCGACCAGGCGTTGCGCTGGCTTGCGCGGCTGCGGGGCTATGGCAACGAAAGCGGTGATGGTCAACCCGACAGCCACCGGGTCGATCTCGGCGTGATAGCCGCGGATGACGCCTGCCTGCTCGAGCTTCTTCACGCGCTCGCCGACGGCAGGCGCCGATAAGCCGACGGCCTTGGCTACCGAGGCGTGCGAGGCGCGCCCATCATGCAGCAGTATCTCGAGAATGCGGCGGTCGACGGCATCGAACTCCATGCTGACCGCGAATCTATCACGCCGCCGGGGCCGGGGTATCCTGCCGTGTGCGCGTTCTATTCGTCGGCGACGTGTTCGCTACCCCAGGCATGAAGGCAGCCCAGGCCTACCTTGGCTTGGTGAGGGACGATTACGACTTCGTGATAGTCAACGGCGAGAACGCCGCTGGCGGCTTCGGCATCACCCGCAAGCACTTCGAGCAGTTGCGCGCCGCTGGCGCCGACGTCGTTACGCTCGGCAATCACGCCTTCGATCAACACGAAGTCGTTGAGCTCCTGGAGGAGACCCCGCGCCTCCTGCGCGCCGCCAACTACCCGCCTGGAACGCCCGGACTTGGCTGGTCGACCTACGAGGTGCCTGGTGGCCAGCGCATCGTGGTGGCGCAGCTCATGGGCCGCGTGTTCATGGACGCCCTCGACGACCCGTTCAGCGCCGCTGACGTCATCCTCGAGCAGGTTGCCGAAGACGTGCCGGTCATCGTCGACTTCCACGCGGAGGCAACGAGCGAGAAGAAGGTCATGGGCTTCCACTTGGCCGGGCGTGTCAGCGCCGTCCTTGGAACGCACACGCACGTGACGACCGCGGACGAGCAGGTCTTCAAGGGCACCGCTTACATCACGGACGTTGGCATGACTGGGGTGCAGAGCTCGTCGATCGGCATGGCGTTCGAGGAGGTTCACGAGCGCTTCGTCACCAAGTTGCCCGTGAGGTTCCGACCGGCTTTGGGCAGCGCGACGGTGAACGCGGTCGCGTTGGAGCTCGTCGGCGCACGGGCGGTGAGCGTGCGGCGCGTGCGCTGGGAGCATGGAGAGAGGCACGAGCCATGAGCGCTAAAGACGACGCGTTCGGGCTCCTATCTAGCGACGTCGACTTCCTCGCGTCTGCCCTAGGCGAGGTGCTGCAGGAGCTGGAGGGCCAGCGGCTCTTCCGGTTGGTCGAGCGCGTCAGGCACCTCACCAAGAGCCTCCGTTCCGGGGCAGACGACGGTGCGGCGCAGGAACTCGACGAGCTCTTGGGTTCGCTAGACACCGTTACCGCAGAGAAGCTCGTGCGGGCCTTCACCATCTACTTCCAACTCGTGAACCTGGCCGAAGAGATCCACCGTGTGCGCGTCAACCGCCACCGCGAGGTGGGCGCCAACGTGGCTGAGCCGCGCGGCGAGAGCCTCGCCGCCGCCGTGAAGTCTTTGCAGAGCCGCGGTTGGACGCGCAAGGAGGCGAGCGAGTTCCTCCGTGGGCTCGACTTGCAACTCACCGTCACGGCACACCCGACAGAGGTCAAACGCTACACGGTGCGGCTCAAGATCGAGCGTATCGGCGAGGCGCTGAGGCAGCTCCATGAGGTCGAGTTGGCGCCGCGCTACGGCCGCGAGCTGCGTGAGCAGATCTACGCGGAGATCGCCACGTTGTGGCTGACGCGCGAGGTAGCTCCCGAACGCCCGACGGTGATCGACGAGGTCAAGAGCGCCCTTTACTACTTCCGGCGCTCCCTGCTGCAGGTCGTGCCGCGCATCATGGCCGACCTGGAGGAGGCGCTAGACGATTACTTCCCTGACAGCGCAGCGCCGCGCGCCGCGCACTTGAGCCCGACTCGGGAGGCGCCAGCGCCCATCCTGCGGTTCAGGTCGTGGATAGGCGGTGACCGCGACGGCAACCCGTACGTGACCCCAAGCGTCATGCGTGAGGCGTTCGAGTTGCAGGCGCGGGTGGCGAACGACGCGTACGTGGCGGACGTCGACGTTCTCGTGCAGCGGCTTTCTCAGTGGGAGGGCCGCACCATGTTGACGGACGAGTTCCGAGCGGCGCTCGACGCGCGCACTGCGGCAGAAGGCCAAAGCGGCCGCTTCGAGGGTGAACCTTACCGCCGCTGGCTCGAACACCTCCATGCCGCCCTGCTCCGTGAACGCGGCGCGCCAGGCAGCTACCCGGGAGGCAGCGCTGGCTACCGCGCCGACCTAGCCGTGCTCGAGGCGGCCCTGCGCTTCGGGCACGGGGGTAGGGCAGCGGATGCCTTCCTGCGCTCGCCTATGCGCCGGGCGGCGGCTTTCGGCTTCGCGCTCGCGCCGTTAGACGTGCGCGAGCACAGCGCCGTTTACGAGGCCGCCATCGCCAGCATGCTCGCCGCGGCGGGCGTGAACGCCGACTACGCTGCGCTTGACGAGGCGGAGCGGGTGAACGTGCTCGCCCGCGAGTTGGCGTCCACCCGCCCGCTCCTAGCGCACGGCGCGGCCATCGGCGAAGAAGCTGAGCGGGCACTTGAGTTCCTCGCCGAGTTCCGCCACATGGAGGACACGCACGGCGCGGCTGCCCACGGCAGCACCATCGTGAGCATGACCGCTGGGGTTTCGGACGTGCTCGAGGCGCTCCTCATCGCCAAGGAGGCCGGGGTCACCGAGATCGAGGCGACGCCACTGTTCGAGACGCTAGCCGACCTCGAGGCCGCGCCCGGGATAATGCGCGACCTCTTCCAAGTCGAGCCTTACCGCGCTCACGTCAGGCGCCGCGGGGTGCAGGAAGTCATGATCGGCTACTCGGACTCAAACAAGGACGTTGGGTTCGTGACGGCCTCGTGGGCGCTGTACCGGGCGCAGGACGAGCTCGCGAAAGTGTGCCGCGAGTTCGGCGTGCCTCTGCGGATCTTCCACGGGCGCGGCACCAGCATCGGGCGTGGCGGTGGGCCCGCAGGACAGGCGTTCCTCGCCCAACCGCCAGGTAGCGTGGCAGGGCGCATGCGCCTGACGGAACAGGGCGAGGCGCTAGCCGACCGCTACTCAGACCCCGACCTGGCGCACCGCCACCTCGAACAAGTGCTGCACGCATTCATCCTCGCGAGCGCGCGCGTGCCCGACGAGCACGGCAGCGTTGACCCGCGCCACCTTGCCGCCATGGACGCAGCCGCGGCCGCGGCGATGGGCCGCTACCAGGAGCTCATGCGCGCGGACGGCTTCATGCGCTTCTTCCAGCAAGTCACGCCGATCGAGGAGCTAGCGCAACTCAACCTCGGTTCGCGGCCGACGCGCCGTGCCGGAGCACCGACCGTCGCTAACTTACGCGCGATACCGTGGGTGTTCGCCTTCACGCAATGCCGCGCCAACTTGCCTGGCTGGTACGGGCTCGGCGCGGCGCTACTTGCCATAGAGCCAGCTGTGGCGCGGGAGATGTACCGCCAGTGGCCGTTCTTCACCACCATGATCGACTTCGCGCAGATGAGCCTAGCGAAGGCGGACATGAAGATCTTCGACGCGTACCTCACCCTGGTAGAGCCAGAACTGCGGCACTTCGGGGCCATCATCAAGGGACACCACGCGGAGACGGTCCGGCTCGTAGAGGAGGTGACCGGCGCGGCGCTGTTGGACAACGACCCAGTGCTGGCGCGGGCGTTGCTGCTGCGCAACCCTTACGTCGACCCCATCAGCCACCTGCAGGTCGAGCTCCTGCGGCGCCTCCGCGGGCACCCAGCGGAGGGGCTCGAGCATGACGAGTTGGCGTACGGCGTGATGCTCTCGCTCCTCGGCGTCAGCGCAGGCATGCGCAACACGGGTTGAGCGCCGCCTCGTTCCTGAACCGTGACTGGCGGCAACACGGCGAGGTCCCGCCGCCTGCTACCCTCACAGGTAGAGGCACAGGTGGTCGGACCTCTGACCCTTTTGCTCTCATTGCGTTCATGAGGCGCGTGCATAGCATGACCCGTAGGGCATAAAACAGGCGCACTGTTCAACGGCCCAGAGCGAAAGACCGCGCAAGGAGCGTGGAATGACTGTAACTGAACTGCTGCTGAGCGGCGGCCCGATCCTGGTCGTCATCATCTTGCTCTCCGTCTACGCCGTTTACCTCTTCGTCGAGCGTTTTCTCAAGCTGCGGCGCGAGCGTACGGACACCTCCAACCTGATGGTCCGCGTCAACGCCGCCGTGCGTGAACGCGACCTCGAGGCTGCGCTCGACGCATGCGAGAAGCACGGTGGACCCGTCGCGCGCGTGCTGCACGCCGCGCTCGAGCGGTTGCCTTACGGGCGGCCGGCAGTAGAGGCGGCGTTCGAAGAGGCGTCACTTAGCGAGGAGCAGTCGCTTTCCCGCGGCCTTCTGCCGTTGTCCGTCATAGCCAAGATCACGCCGATGTTAGGCCTGCTCGGCACCGTCACGGGCATGATCATCACGTTCTCGCAGATCTCGCTGCACGGTTCCGGCGACCCTGGTGAGCTCGCGTACGGCATCGGTCAGGCCCTCGTCACGACGGCGGCCGGCCTCATCGTCGCCATCCCCGTGCTGGTCGGCCACGGCTACCTCTACAGCCTGGTCGACAAGCAACTCGGCGACATCGACAAGCGCCGCGAGGAACTCATGGGCAACGTCGTGCAGGCAGTAGCTAACCGCCGCGACGAAGCGTCTAGTGGTCGTCAGTCCGACCAGCAGGACACCCGCGAGGGGCGCATGGACTTGCGCCAAGGCGCTCGCCCCGCCACCCAGGCCTAGAACGTGCGAAGGACCCGCAGACGCCGCCGCGAAAGCATCATGCCGGAACTGGACCTTACGCCGATGGTCGACGTAGTGTTCCTGCTCCTGATCTTCTTCATGGTTTCAACCACGTTCATCACGGTCGAGACCGGGTTGCCTGTCGATCTGCCTGACGCCCAGACGTCCGTTGCTGAACCAGCGAACCTGCCTACCGTCACCGTCACGAAGGACGGCAGCGTCTACTTCAGCGGCGGCCTCGTGCAAGAGGCGCAACTCGCGGTGCTCGTCCGTGACGAGATCAACCGCTCCGGCCTCACCACGGTCGTCTTGCGCGCAGACCGCGAGGTGCCGCACGGCACCGCGGTGCGCATCATGGACCTGATCAAGCAAGGTGGCGCCCAACGCATCGCCATCTCTACCGGAGGCTGAGGTAATGGCCGGCGTGAGCCAAGTTGACGAGCACAAGGAAGCTCAGACTTCGGTCTTGCGCGACCCAGACAAGCGCCGCGCGCTGGCGGTGTCGCTCACGTTGCACATGCTCGTACTGCTCCTCGCGCTGATAGCCGGCCTGCGCGTACGGGAGGAACCCGAACCCGCTTACATCGTCATCGACGTCGGCACGCCGGCGTTCGCGGAGGAGACGACGTTGGCGGCGACCGCCGAGAACCCGGCGCCGCCCGCACCTGCCCCGCAAGTGGCCTCCGAGTCCCTTGGCGCACCGCGCGACCTCTCCGCGCCGCAAGTCGAGTCGACGGCGCCGGAGGCGCGCCCCGTTACCGCTCAACCGCCGGCTCCTGAGGCTCCGCCTGCGCAAGCCGCAGCTGAGGTGCCTGAGGCGACGGCCGCAGACGTACCGGCGCCGCCACTGCCAGTGCCGCAAGTCACGGAGACGAGCCCTCCAGCTGAGGCCCTGCCGCTAGCGGAGGTGCCCGTCACCCCGTTGCCGGAGATCGACCCGGTGGCCATGACGCCGCGCCCTCTCACCGACCCGGTCCTACTGCCGGTGCCGCAGGTGAGCGCCAGCGTCACCGAGGCGCGCACCATCGCCGCGCAGCCAGCCGCCAACATCAGCGAGGCGCGCGACCTGGAGGCCCCGCAACCCAACGCCAGCGTCGTGGCCCCGCGCGAGCTGACTAACCCAGCGATCAACGCTCAGGTCTCGCAAGCGGTCGGGCTGGCTGCGCCAAACGCCGCCGCTTCCGTCACCGCAGCGCGCCCACTTGAAGCGCCGGTGGTGGCGGCACAGGTGGCTGCCGGCACGGCGCTCGATACTAGCGGGGTCAGCGCCAGCGTCAACGGCACTAGACCTCTAGCGCCTCCTAGCGTGACCGCGCAGGTAGGTACGATCCGCGACGTGCAGGTGGCGCCGGAGGCGGTGGTAGCGCAAGTCAGGAACGTGCCAGTGCCGGCGTTGCGCGCCGACGTCATCGCCCCGACGACTGCAGCCGGCGCGCCTGGAGCCCAAGGCGACCGCGCCGGTGACACCGACGTGCAGGCAACCGCCACCAGCCGCGTGCCGCCCGGCGGCAACGCAGCTACGGCTGGGCAGACCGGGCCGCTTGACCCGGACGCCACGGCGGACGGGCGCGGGCGGGCAGCGGGGCCGGACGGCGTTGGCGAAGGCACGGGGGCGCCGGCGCAGCAAGCGCGGCTGCCGTACTCCACGCAGCGCGAGCAGCCCCTCGCAGTCCTGATAGACAACGTCGGCGGCTACCCGCAGACGGGCCTGCGCGAGGCGTCCATGATCGTCGAGATGCCGGTCGAGGGCGGCCTTACGCGCCTCATGGCCATCTACGACCGCAACTTCCCGCGCCGCGTCGGTCCAGTGCGCAGCGCACGCGACTACTTCGTCGAGCTCGCCCAGTCGAGCCAAGCGGTGCTCGTGCATGACGGTGGGTCGCCTGGCGCCATGATCGCCATCGCCAACTCGCTGCTGCCAACCCTGAACGCTTATAACAACGGCACGCTCTTCGCCCGCGAAGGCGAACGCAACGCGCCATACAACCTCTACGGGGCTGGCAACGACCTCCGCACCGCAATGCTGCGGTTGGTTTCGGAGAAGTCCCGCCTCGTTTCCGGCACCGTCTTCACGCCGACGCCCGTTGCTGGCACGGTCACTGAGGTCAGCGTCAAGTACAGCGGCGCTTACACCTCTGGCTTCAGGTACGACGCCGTTCTCGGTTCGTACCGCTGGATAAGGGACGGCACGCCGGCCAACCACCCGGACGGCCAAGTCATGCTCTTCGATGCGGTGCTCGTCGGCAACATCACCGCGAGGCCGCTGCCAGACGACAACGCCGGCAGACTCTACATCCCGCTGGAATCAGGCGACGCCACCCTCTACTTGAAGGGACGCGCCCAACGGGGTACGTGGTTCGTCAGCCAAGGCGTTGGGGTGAGCTTCAAGACGCTGGAAGGCGAGATCGTCGACTTGGCGCCGTTCAGGACCTGGGCGCTGCTGACGCCAACCTACGATACGCGCAGCGAACAGTAGAACCAGACTCCAACCAGGTCGAGTTCGGCGGCGCCGCTGCCGCCACCGGCCCGGGCGCCAAGAACGGCTACGCGGCACGGTGGCGCACCACAGCGCGGTGCTAGCATCTGACGAGCTAGTGAGGTGGTGAGAGTCAACCACGACGACGCGAACTTGATCGGCTCCCTCAGCCCCTACCTCCCCGAAGATCGTCTAGCCGAACTCGGCGGCGCCGGGGCGGTGGGCGGCGGCACTGGCAGCGCGCTCTTCGCGGACGTGGTCGGGTTCTCGCTGCTGACTACACGCTTAGCCGAGGTGCTTGGCCCGCGGCGCGGCGCTGAGGAAGTCCCGCGCTACTTGAACACGCTCTACGAGGCGCTCATCGGAGCGGCGCGCGAGCAGAACGGCAGTGTCGTCGGTTTCGCCGGCGACGCCATCATCTGCTGGTTCGCAGGCGATGACGGCAGCCGCGCCGCGGCCAGCGCCTGCGCCATGCAGGTCGCCATGGCAGCGTTCTCGGACCTCGCCATTCCGCTTACCGCCGCGACCGTGACCCTGAGCCTCAAGGTGTCTGTGGCGAGCGGTGCCGTCAAACGCTACGCCGTCGGCGATCCCGACCTGCAACTGCTCGACATCGTCGTTGGAGCTACGGTGGCGCGCCTCGAGGCCCTCAACGGTCTTGCCCACCGTGGTCAGGTGCTCGTAGATCCGGCTACCGCTGCCGCGTTACGCGGCAAGGCGGACCTCGCGCTAGTCGCGGGTACGAACCCTGGTGCGTTCGTGCTCCAGGGGCCGCTCCGCGCTCCGACAGCGGTTCCTAACGAAGCGCGCACTACCGTGAACGCCGCTGCAGTGGCGAGGTGGCTGCTGCCGACCATCCACCGCCGCCTCGCGGCTGGCGGCGGCGACTTCATCACCGAACTGCGCCCAGTGGCCGCCCTGTTCATAGCGTTCGCCGGCATCGACTTCGACGAAGACGGTGGCGCTGGCGAGAAGCTCGACTGGCTCGTGCGCACCGTTCAGCGCGTCGCCAGCGAGTACGGCGGCAACGTCCTGCAACTTACGGGCGGCGACAAGGGCACGTACGTCTACCTCGCGTTCGGCGCGCCCGTCGCCCACGAGGACGACACAGGTAGAGCGGCTGCCGCGGCACTCGATCTACGCGCCGAACTCCTCGGCACTAGCTTCCTGACCGACCTGAAGATGGGCCTCGGTTACGGCACGGCGCGCACGGGCGCATACGGTTCGTCGGGCCGCAGGACCTACGGCGCGTTAGGGCCGGAGACGAACATGGCCGCCAGATTGATGGCCGCTGCCCCGCACGGCGCCATCCACGCTAGCGGCGCGTTCGTCAACGCCCTCGGAGAAGGGTTCGTGGTGAAGGCCCTACCTGGGCTGGTGGCCAAGGGGTGGCCAGTGCCGGTCGAGAGGTACGACGTCGTGAGCCGGAGCGGCAGCGTCGCCGGCGGGCAGCACACCACGCCGCTGGCAGGCCGCCAGGCCGAGACCGCCGCCATCCGGGCGGCTGTCGAGCAAGCCGCCGGCGGCAGTGGGCGCGCCTTGCACGTCGTAGGCGAGGCGGGCGTCGGCAAGTCCGAGCTCGTCGTGCAAACCCTGAGAGCGGCGCCGGCCGTGCGCGTCGTAGCTGGCGCCTGTCAGGCGTTCGGCAAGACCGCGCCATACCAGGCGTGGAAGGGCGTCTTGCAGCAGCTCGTCGGCGTCACTCAGGGCGCGAGCGCGGCCGAGCGGACGGCGCTGCTCGAGTCCGCGCTCGGCCCGGAGCTAGTTGGCCGTGCTGCGCTGCTTGCTCCGCTCCTCGACTTCGCTGTGCCGGAGAGCGATCAGGTGGCCGCGATGAGCGCGGAGGACCGTAGCGCCGCGCGGCAGGCGCTCTTCATCGCCCTCATCCGCCAGGCAGCCAACGCTACGGCGGTCGCGGGCCTCACGCTGGTCGTGCTCATCGAGGACCTCAACTGGCTGGACCCGGCGTCAGAGCAGTTCCTTCACGCGCTCACGGCGGGCCTCTCCACCATGCCGTTGCTCGTGCTTACGACCGCCAGGCCGAGCGTGGAGCGCACGCCAGATGCTCCGCTTCACACGACCGACGTGATCAACCTAGGCCCGTTGGCAGAGCCGGAAGCTCGCGTGGTGGTGGATCACTTGCTCGCCGCGCTCGACGCGAAGTTGAGTCCAGACGTCATCAGCGCCATCGTGCGGCGTTCAGGCGGCAACCCGTTCTTCTTGGAGGAGCTGGTCACCGACGTCGTGCAGCGCGCCGCGGCTGGCGCGCGCATCGGCGACAACGAACTCCCAACTAGCTTGCACCGCCTCATACTCGCGCGCCTCGACCGCCTGACAGACGAGCAACTCGTCAACCTGAAGATCGCCAGCGTGGTCGGCTTGGAGTTCGAGGTCGCGTTCGTGCACGCCTGCCACGACGGTAGCGCAAGGGACGAGATCGTGGCGGCGTTGGAGGCCACCCGTCAGCTTGGGTTAACGCCGCTGCACAAGAGTGAACCACTGTGCTACGCCTTCAACCATGGCATCACGCGCGACGTGACTTACGAGAGCCAGGCACACGAGACGCGCACGCGGCTGCATACGCGGCTGGCGCATCATATCGAGGCGCTCACGGGCGGTGCCGATCTCGACGTGCTCGCCTACCACTACGGCCTTGGCGACGATCTCCCGAAGGCGCGCCACTACCTCGCCGCCGCCGCCGCCGCGGCCAAGGCCGTGTATGCCAACGAGGCCGCCACGACTTACCTAAGCAAGTTGCTCGAGCTGCTGCACGGAGCGGAACGCCTGCCTGCACTCCTCGAGCTAGGTGAGGTCATGAGCTTCGTGGGGGCGCACGCCGGGGCGGAGGAGAGCCTAACGGAGGCGCTCACGTTCGCTGCCGGCACCAGCGACGAGGCCACCGCCCTGCGGCTGCTTGGGGAGCTGTACGAACGGCGCGGCGAGCACGGCCCCGCACGCATTCGGCTCGAGGCGGCGGCCAAGCTGGCGCGCGCTTGGCAGGATGACGAGGAGTTGACGCGCGTGCTGCTTGCGCTCGGCGGCAACGTTCTCTGGCACCTGGGCGAGTACGGCGAAGCCGCGGACCTGCTGCAGGAGGCGCTGGCGTTGGCGCGCGGCAGGAACGACCCGCGCGCCGGCGCACGTGCGCTCCACGGCTTGGCCAACGTCCACCTCTACCTCGGCGAGACGGAGGCGGCAACCGAGGCGCTGACGGCCAGCCTCCAGATGCGCAGCGACGCTCAAGACGAGTATGGGGTGGCGAACGCCCTCAACAACCTTGCGATCCTCGCGGCCAACGCTGGCGACAGCGAGCGGGCCGAAGCGCTGTTCACCGAGAGCCTCACCATCAGGCAACGGCTTGGTGACGTGTCGGGGGTGGCGGTCGCGCTCAACAACCTTGGCTACATGGTGGCCAAGCGCGGCAACTTGACGGAGGCGCTGCGCCTCTACGAAGAGAGCCTGGCGTCGCGCCGCGAGCTCGGCGATCGCTTGGGTCAGGCCGTTTCGCTCAACAACCTGGCAGGCTTGGAGGCACAACTCGGTGCAGTCGACGTTGCCCGCGAACATTACTTGGAGAGCGCTACCTTGTCGGCGACATGGGGCAACCGCAGGGAGGCGGCCGCAGCCCTCGCTGGCATCGGCAGCATCGCCGATGACGCGGCAACTGCCGCCCGGTTCTTGCTCGCGGCGGAGCAACTGATAAAGGAGTTGGGCGCGGCTGTCGAACCGGAAGTCGAGGTGGCTCTAAACGAAGCCAGGTCACGCGCGGCAGGCGTGCAACTGACCGCGCCGCGGTTCGAGACGCCACAAGAGTTGCTAGCCTGGGCAACCGCTAATCATACGCCAAACTGAGAGTGAAGAAACTGGTTGTGCCTCACGAACGGCTCTGCTAGGCGTTAGAATCGCGAAGTCAAAGAGTAAGCATGAGTCGCGGTGCGCCAGTCACTGATGTTCCGTCAGACGCCGCGCCAGGCTCGTAGGAGGCAACATGCGGCGCATTCTCGGGAGGCTAGATCGGTCACGCCTCGTCGCTCGGTCGGTGTGGCGCCAGGCTCTGGTCGGCGCCGCCATCCTGTTGTTCATGGCTGCGTGTCAGACCACGCCCCAACCCGACGCGCTGTCGGACGCAGACGCAGAGTACCAGCAGGCGCTCGAGCTCGGCGCTTTCGCCGCGCCGACGGTCGGGGAACTCCGCGTGCGCTTCCTCCCCCCGATCGGGAAAGCAGCGCCTAGCGGCGAGTTCGAGTCCGGCTTGGCGCTCGAGATCGAGTTCTTCAACGTCGACCCCGTTACTAGAGTGGCGAGCGGCAGCGCGTTGGGGCCGGAATTGGCTACCCCAAAACAGATAGCGATCAAGCGTGACGTCTACTCCCTCGTGTGGCGTTCGTTCGCTACCACGGTCAACCGCGAGGCCGGCCAATACTTGCGCCTCGAGGTGCGTCTACCGACCGCCCCCGACGGACCGGCATGCAACGAACCTACCGCGAGTTGCCTCGGGTACGTCGACCTCTACACCTTCAGTGGCCGGTGGCAGGGGCCCGGGTCGGTGCCTGAAGGCTTCGTCCCCGTACCTGCGACGCGCGGCGCCTTGCCTATCAAGTTCAAGGTCCTCGTTGCGCCAGACCAGAAACCTGCACCTGACACGATCGACGAACTCACCGGCGTGAACGGCGGCTCGTTCAGCACGGCGCTAGGAAACTGCGTCAGCTCGTTCCAAACCCGCCCGAGCCAGGGTTTGCAGGCCGTTGGAGCTGGCCTGCAGGCGGTCGGCGCGATCGGCGGCATGTTCCGTGGCCCGAGCAGCGCGTTCGGCGCCGGCCTGATCAGTGCCGCTGGTGTCGCCGATGAGCTCAGCGCGGCGCTCGTTGGCGGGCCAACTGACAAGAACGTGGCGCTGTTCATCGTCGACGACTTCTCGGAAGGCCTCGAGCTGCCGCCTGCGCTCTTCGGCCCCGACCCGGACTTGGAGGCGCTAGCTAGTCAGGTCTCGCACGGCGCGCTCGTACTGCACCACGTCAAGGCCATGGCCGAGGTGCTGGTAGGCAACAGCGCTTGGGGTAGCGGCTACGTCGGTGACCAGATGAAGTACTACCTCACCGACGCCAACGGTAACCACCTGTTCATTCAGACGATCGACGTCGGCAACTACGACACGGACGACATCCCCGCCAAAGTACGTTACATGCTGGCGAAGTACGGCGCGTCTTACAGCTCGTTGAACACCCATTACATGGTCGTCAACATGAGCTTCGCGGTCGTGCCATGCAGCGTTCAACACGACTTCGCCAACACCGTCGGTCTGGCCACGTTCGAGGACTACGTCGCTGCTCTAGCAAGCGTGAACGGCATCGGCGACGACTACCTCTCCGACCTCGGCGAGCTCGTGTCGTTGCCCGTGAACGTCGCCAACGACCCCCTCCTAACCTACTTAGGGTGCCCCCTGCCAACCGCCAGCTCGTGCGACGGCGCGGACGCTCATCATGCCGCAGCTCAGGGCATCGTCCACGTGGCCTCCTCCGGCAACTATGGCAACGCGTACGCCCTCTTCCCGGCGGCGTCGCCGCTCGTCATCAGCGTTGGCTCCTCCGAGCCAAGCAGCGGTGGCTACGTTCCGGCCGCCTACTCGAACGCTGCGGAAGTGGCCGCGCCGGGCGGGCTTTTCGAGCTAGCAAACGTGAACGACAACGTCGTCGCGTACGCGGGCAGCTCGTTCGCTGCGCCGATCGTCAGCCTCTACCTCGCCCTAGACATGATGCAGGACCACGCCCGCTGCCCAGTACCTCAAGTGAGCAGCCAGCTTCTCACCCCGCCGAGACTAGCCACCGGTGTCTACGACATGCTGCCCTTCTACACACCGTTCGCGTACGACGGCGAGGATGCTCTTAGCGAATACTGCGTGGGCCCGTCCTAGAAAGTCGTACCGGCCCCGCAACGCGGGGCTTCATGGCGGCGACGCTGCAGAACCTGAGCATCGGTTTGGTGATCGGGGCGCTCAGCGTGACCATGTCGATCTCGCTCGCGGCGCTCGTCTACGGCGGCGCCGGAACGGCGTACCTGGCTCGCGGTATCGGGCTCGTGCTGCTCGGCGGTACGGTGTTGTCCGTCGTCGTGTCGCTGGTGACCTCGTTGCCCGGCATGATCGCCAACGCGCAAGACGCGCCCGCCGCCGTGCTCGGCGCCCTGTCTGCCTCGCTGGGCGCACAGTTGCTGGCGGGCGGCGCCTCGGCGGAGGAGCGCTTCTTCACGACCGTCGTGGTGGTGGCGGCCTCCACTTTCGCGACGGGGGCGCTGTTCCTGCTCTTCGGCATCTTCCGACTAGGGAACCTCGTGCGTTACCTGCCATACCCGGTGTTGGGCGGGTTCATGGCTGGCACGGGTTGGCTACTGGTAACTGGCGGGGTTGGCGTCATGGCCGACGTGCGGCCGAGCCTCCACTTCCTGACTGACCTGTTCGCCAACGGCGTGATCATCCAATGGTTGCCTGGGGCGGCGCTGGCCGTTGCCCTGCTCGTGCTGACCCGCCGCTACCAGCACTTCCTCGTCTGGCCTGTGGCCCTCGTGGCCGCCGTTCTCGTCTTCTACGCCGTCATGTTCGTGGCGGGCGGCACGCTCGCAGGCTGGCGTGACCGCGGGCTCCTCTTGGGATCACTCCCAGCTGGTTCGCTCATCGCGCCACCAACGGCGGCCGAGGTAGCTCTCGTGAGGTGGGACCTTGTCCTCGCCCACCTTCCTACCGTGTTGACGGTGGCGTTCATAGCGCTGATGGCGTTGCTCCTCAACGCCATCGGAGTGGAGAAGAGCACCGGCCGCAAAGTGCACCTCAACCGCGAACTCCGCGCGGCGGGCATGGGCAACCTGCTGGCTGGCTCGCTCGGCGGCAACCCGGGCTATCAAGGCCTCAGCTTCACGACCTTCAACCTCACGGCGGGCACCGGATCGCGGACATCGGCGCTAGTGGCGGCCGGCGTCATGGTCGCGACGTTGCTCTTCGGCGCAGACGCGATCGGCCTGCTACCCAAGGCCGTCGTTGGCGGCCTGGTGATGTTCTTCGGGCTCAAGTTCCTGTTCGAGTGGCTGTACCAAGCGTTCTTCAACCTGCCCGTCGGCGAGTACCTGATCGTCGTCGTTATCCTCGCCGTCATCGTGGTTGCTGGGGTGCTGCCTGGCGTTGGCGTCGGGCTGCTCCTCACCGTCGCGCTGTTCGTCGTCAGCTCCAGCCGCATAGACGCGGTGCGCTACGCCGTAGGCGGAGGCGAACTGCACAGTCGAGTCTCGCGCAGCGAGGCAGAACGCAGGCAACTCGACCGCCACGGTCACGAACTCATGGTCGTGCAGCTGCAGGGGTTCCTGTTCTTCGGGACGGCGTCCGCACTGCTCGAGCGCCTCGAACGTCGCGTCAAGGGCGGGCCGCGGCTCCATAGCCTCATCATCGATTTCTCGCGCGTGACTGGGGTCGACTCGACTGGGTTGGCCACCATCGGCGACGTCGCCAAGCTCGCTACCGCCGCCGGTTTCGAGCTCGCCCTCTGCGCAGTGCCTGGTACCATCGAGAAGTTGCTTAGCAGGCGGCGCGCGGCGAACTTGGGCAGGCACTTCACCAGCCTTGACGAGGCGCTCGAGCACGCGGAAGAGCGCCTGCTCGAGCGCCTGGCAGTCCAGCGCACCGGGTTCGGCACCGAAGTCGACGCGGTCGCCTACTACTCCGACCCGACCTTCGACTTCGCGGCGCTGATGCCCTACCTGACGAGGCATGAACTTCGCGCAGGCGACGTGCTCATCCGCAAAGGAGACGAGGCCAACGTCCTCTACTTCCTCATGCATGGCCAGATGACGGCGCTTGCCGAGGGCGAGGGGGGCGCGGTCACGCGCTTCGAGACGCTGCGCGCGGGCGGCTTGCTAGGTGAGCTGGGTTTCTACCTTGGCGGGGAGCGCAGCGCGACGGTGCGCGCGGACCACGACTCCGTGCTCCTCGCACTCGACAACGCCGCTCTCGAGCGCGTGCTGGCCGCAGCGCCCACGCTTGCCGCGGAGTTGCACAGGCAGGTGGCGCGGCTCATGGCGCGGCGCGTACTGCACCTCATGGAGGCGCTAGAAGCCGTGCAACGCTGAGGGCGGTCTGGTCTTACTCGCCTTCCAACCTTGGCACGGTCTCGTCGAAGAACAGGCCGTGCAGCTTGAGGCGGTAGTCGCTGTTGCGCGCTTGGACTTCCAGCCAGGAGTACTCGTCCTTGTGGCCGTTTGAGTCGAGCAGCAGGGCGCGACCCTGCGACGCCACGTTGACGCCGCCGCGCACGGGGGTGTGGCCGTAAACCCCGAGACGGTACGGGGTACCTTCGAGGAAGTCGCGGTCCTCTTGCAGCCAGCGGCGGCGGTTCTCGAGGTAGAACGCCTGGTCGTAGGTGTTGTGTTCAGGGAGCGGCCCAACGTGCGCGAAGTGCAGGCCCTCGATGGCGAGGTCGTGTGGCCAACTCAGGATCCAGTCGCGCAGTTCTTGGTCGAGATCGGCGCCGTACCCTGGTTTCCACTCGAGGTGCGAGACGTCGTCAGTGCGCAGTGGGCCCTGCTCTGGCGTGGCGGCGTTGAAGTCGTGATTGCCTAGCAAGATGGCCATGTTGCCTGCGGGCACGCGGTCCTGGAAGCCCTTGACGTCGCGAAGGAAGCGCTCCTGCACGGCCTCTGCGCGCTCAAGGTGGCGCGGGTTGTACTCGTCGTAGCGCCGCACGTTGATGAGGTCGGCGTAGCGTTGGCGGCTCTTGGCGTGCACGAGGTCGCCAAGCAGCACGAGCTTGGTGTCGGCGGCACGCAATGCGTCGGTTGGGCGGTTGTGCTCGTCGGCGAGGCCTGCCTCGCGGAGCATGCGCCACAGCTTGTCTGGTTGAACGTGTATGTCGCCGATGACGACGATGCGCACTGGGTTCAGCTCACTTCTTGGTCGTCAACGCGCGGCGTGCGTTTCGAGGTAGGGCAAGGGGTCAACCGAGTTGCCGTCGACCCTTATCTCGAAATGGAGGTGCGAACCGGTGGAGTTGCCGGTGCTGCCGACGCGCGCGAGCAGGTCGCCTGCCGCCACCGTCTGCCCTTCGCTTACGTTGAGGCTGGAGGCGTGGGCGTAGTAGTACTCCATCGCGCCGTTGGTGACGATGACGAGGTTGCCGTAGCCGCCGTGCCAACCAGCGAAAGTGACGGTGCCTGCCCGGGCGGCCGTGATGGGGTCGCCGGTGTCGCCGTCGATGTCTAGGCCGGAGTGGAAGTTGGAGCCGCTGACGCGCAACTGGCGGTAGCCGTAACGCGAGGTGATGGCGCCGATGAGCGGCCAGCGCATGACGCTCTCGTCGTCGTTCGCCAGGGGCGCGGGGGTGACGGCGCGAGTCGGGGCGATGTCGGCCCCGGGTAGGATGCGCAACTGCTGCCCAACGAAGAGGGAGTCGCTCTTGAGCGAGTTGGCGCTACGGAGCGCGGCGACCGAGCTGTCGTAGCGCTGCGCGAGCGCCCACAGCGTGTCGCCCTTGCCAACGACGATGGTCATGGGCACGGGACCGCCCAGGTCCGTGTCCGACGCTGCGTACTGCCCCGGGATGTTGAGTTGGGTGCCGACGCGCAGAGTTGCGCTCTCGGAGATGTTGTTGGCGGCGGCGATGGCGGCGACGGTGGTGTCGTAGCGCCGCGCGAGAACCCAGAGCGAGTCACCTACGTTGATCTTGACGACGAGTGGTTCAGGGACCTTGTCACCGACCACCAGCGCCAGTTCCTGGCCCGGGTGGATGAGGGTGCCGTCGAGGTCGTTGAACGCGATGAGGTCCTCTACCGAGACGTTGTTGGCTAACGCGCTGTCGTACAGGGTATCGCCCGCCATGACCACTACTGAGGTGGCGGCAGCCGCCTCGTCACCAGGTACCGTGAGGACTTGGCCGGGTTTGAGGGCGTCGGTAGTGAGGCTGTTGAGGGTCCTTATCGTGGCTACATCGGTGTCATAGCGCCGCGCTATGGCCCAAAGGCTATCGCCCGGTTGCACCGTTATCGTCTTGGCGGAAGCAGCTGCGGTCCCAAGGGCGACCACTGCGAGAAGGGTACGAACGAAGCCTTGTGGTCGCATCGCCGCTAAATCTACCAGAAGTTGCGCGAGCGCGGACAGGAAATAATCTGCAATCGCACACGGCTTTCACCGTGGCGCTCCCGAAGTCGATTGTCCGGGGCTATGCGTGCCGCCTAACTGAAGGGCCGGCACCCGCCGGGCCGTTGCGGGGGAGGGGGCGGGTGCCTAGCTGATCAGTCGCGCGGGTCTAGCACTAGGTCGTTCGCCATGCGACCGCCGAGTTCTAGCTGGATGAGGCAGTACCGCTCCGTTTCGATCGCTGTGCTGGTGTTGTGAATAACCCTGATTTCGAGGAGGCGAGCTTCGCGCTTCAGATTGGACGTTGAGAGGGAGGTGATGTCTTCGTTCATCCCGGACTCCTAGGGGCGGTGAGGCTACGCTGCGGTGATGCTAGGCCTGCTCGCGCGGCCCGTGACGTCAAGGTACGCGGGCAACTCTTACGGAACTCTCAAAGCGCGCGACCTCGTGCGGGGGCCTACACCCTAATCCGCGCTCAGCCGGGTACCGCCGCCCGCGAGGGCTAGTTTCACGCCGTGCGCGTCGCGGCCGTCGGCAATCACCGCGAACGGGGCGCCCATCGTTAGCGCCGTCAGCGCCGCTTCGACCTTGGGGATCATGCCGCCAGAGATGCGCCCGTCACGGATGCGTTCCTCGACTTGAACGCGCGTGAGGTCAGGTAGGAGCGTAGCCGGGTCGTTGGGGTCGTCAAGCACGCCAGGGACGTTCGTGAGGAAGACGGCGCCCTCTCCTAGTGCGCCCGCCACGGCGCCAGCCGCCTCGTCGCCGTTGACGTTGAGCATCGTGCCTTGATCGCCGACCGCGATGCAGGCGAGCACGGGCACGAGGCCGCCTGCTCGCAGGGCGTTTATGGCGCGTAGGTCGACGCCGGTCACGCGGCCGACGAGGCCAAGGTCGGGGTCGCGCACCTCGGCGCTCAGGCTGTTGGCGTCGCGTGCCGTGATGCCGACCGCGCCGCCGATCTCTTGCGCCAACTCCTTGCCGAGCATGGTCAGGACGCGCTCGACGACGAGCATGGCCGCGTGACTGGTAACGCGGAGCCCGCGCACGAAGCTGTGCTCGAGCCCGGCCTCGTCGAGGGCGGCTTGGATGAACGGGCCGCCGCCGTGTACGACTACAGGCGGCACGCCGCTCGCCCCGAGGTCGTGGAGGCCAGCGGCCACGGCGCGGCGCGTTGCTTGGTCGGTCATGGCGTTGCCGCCGTACTTGATGACGATGCTCACGTGGCAAGTCTAATGGCAACGGTTGGCTGGCGACCAGTGGGTGTTACATTGCGTCAGGCACGCGAGCGGTGCCCTGCGCGGTGGCGCAGGCCGGGGTGGAGGGCTATGCAGTGGCAGAGTCGCGATTAGACGAGTTGACGTTCGGCACGGACGGGTGGCGCGCAGTCATCGCCGACGACTTCACGACCAGCAACCTCGGGCGCGTGGCGCAGGCCTACGCTGAGCACCTCGCTAGCCACGGCCTAGACAACGTGCTCATCGGGTACGACACGCGCTTCATGGGCAGGCGCTTCGCGCTGCTGGTCGCTGAAGTGCTCGCGGGCAACGGCATTGGCGCCAGCGTAAGCGCCGACTACCTACCCACGCCGGCGCTCTCGTTCGCCGTCAAGCACTACGGCGCAGACGGCGGGGTGATGATCACCGCCTCGCACAACCCAGCCGAGTATTCCGGCTTCAAGCTCAAGGGGAGTTACGGCGGCGGCGCCTCGGACGCCACCTACCGAGACGTCGCGCGGCGCGCTGCTAACGTGCGGCCCGAGACGACCTTGCGTGGCCAACCCGGCGCCGCGCAGACCTTCGACGTGCGGGCCGACTACTACGCGGCCCTCGACGCGCTGGTGGACGTCGAGCTGCTGAGGCGCTCAGGTGTGCGGCTCGCGCATGACGCCATGGGCGGTGCGGGCGCCGGCTGGCTAGCTGCGTACTTCGAAGGGCGCGGCATGGCCGACCGCCTGACAGAACTACAGGGCCGCCCCGACCCCCTCTTCTACGGCGTCAACCCTGAGCCGATCGCGGCCAACTTGGCTCCCACCCTCGCCTGCATGCGCGGGGCCAACGCCGAGGGCGTCAGCTTCGCCGTGGCTACGGACGGCGACGCCGATCGCCTCGGCGTGGTCTTGCCTGGCGGGGAGTACTTCAACTCGCACCAGATCTTCGCCGTGCTCCTCGACGACCTAGCGCGCCGCGGTGGCCGCGGCAGTGTCGTGAAGACGTTCACCGTCAGCCGGCTCGTGGAGCGCCTGGCTCGGGTCCGCGGCATGCGGGTGATCGAGACGAAGGTCGGCTTCAAGTACGTGGTCGACGCCATGCTGCAAGGTGGCGTCCTCATCGGGGGCGAGGAGTCCGGCGGCATAGGGGTGAGCGAGCACCTCTTCGAGCGCGACGGGCTCGCCAACGCCCTCCTCCTGGCAGAGGGAGTCGCGGCAACGGGCGTGCCGTTAGCTGACCGTTTCGCGGCCCTAGAGGACGAGGCGCAGTGGCGCCACGCGTACGACCGCCTCGACCTGCGTCTTGGCGGCGCCGAGGCCCTCGCCCACGCCGCCGCCGTGCTCGACGACCCACCGGCGCGGCTGGCAGGGCGCCAGGTGACGAGCGTCGAGCGTCTCGACGGCACCAAGTTGAACTTGGCGGACGACGCCTGGGTGCTGGTGCGCGCCAGCGGCACCGAGCCGCTGCTGCGCGTCTACTGTGAGGGGCCCGACGCCGCCGCCGTAGCTAGCACCTTGGCTGCCGTGCGCGACCTCGTCACAGGCTAGAGGGCCATGAACTCCTTCGGGCTCTTCGACAGGACTTCGTGCCCGTCCGCCGTGACTAGCGCCAAGTCCTCGATGCGCAGGCCCGTGAAGCCGGGCAGGTAAACGCCTGGCTCGATCGTCACGATCATGCCTGGCTGCAGCAGCGTGTCGCTCTTCTGGCTCAGGCGCGGCTCCTCGTGGATGACGAGGCCGGTGCCGTGCCCGAGCGAGTGGGTGAAGTACTTCTCCAGCCCGTGTTTGGCAAGCACCTCGCGGGCGACCTGGTCGATCTCGCGGCCGCTCCGCCCCGGCCCGACCGCCGCGAGGGAGGCAACTTGCGCCTCGAGGACGGCGTCGTACAGTCTGCGCTCCTCCCCACCAACCTGGCCGATGGCCACGGTGCGAGTCATGTCGGCGTGGTAGCCGTCCACCACCGCCCCGAAGTCGAGCGTCACGAGCTCGCCGCTCGCCAACGGCTTCTTTGAGGCAACACCGTGCGGCATCGCTCCGCGCGGCCCGCTAGCGACGATGGTGGTGAACGATGCGCCCTCGGCGCCATTGAGGCGCATGGCGCTTTCGAGGGAGAGAGCTACTTCCATCTCGGTAACTCCGGGCGCCATCATCTTCAGCGCCTCCGCGAACGCCAGGTCGGTTACGTGCGCGGCTCGGCGCAGGGCCTCGATCTCGGACTCCGACTTCACCACGCGCAGGCCAGCGAACGCGCCGTCAAGGACGATGGGTTCGTAGCCGAGGCGCCTGGCGAGCGCGCGGTAACGCGTCACCGTCATGTTCTCGCCTTCAACTGCCAGGCCGGCGCCGTTGAGGCGCGCAAGCACGGCGTCGTCGATGCCAGCCACGATGTCGACGTCGATCAGGGCCTCTTCGCCTGCTTGCGTCGTGTAGCGCGCGTCCGTCAGGAGGGTGGCGCCGTTCGCAGTAACGAAGACGGCGCCGTCGTCCGGGGAGGAGAAGCGCGAGAGGTAACGCACGTTGGCTGGCGTAGTGACGAGTAGCGCGCCCGCGTCAACGGCGCTCATGCGCTGGCGCAAGGTGTCTAGGCGCGCCTGGACTTCTGCTGCACTCATGCTGCTGCCTCCGCGATGGCGAGGTAATCGTCTAGTTCGAGGCTGGCGCCGCCGATCAGGCCGCCGTTTACGTCGGTTTGCGCGAGGAGTTCGCGGGCGTTGCCTGGCTTCATGCTGCCGCCGTACAGGAGGCGCATGTCTGCGGCCACCTGCGGGTAGAGGCGCTGTAGTTCGCGGCGCATGGCGCTGCCCATGGCGGCGGCGTCCGCGGCAGTGGCGGTCCTGCCAGTGCCGATGGCCCACACCGGCTCGTACGCCACCACCAGCGACGCGGCGTTTGGCAGGTCGAGGCCGAGCAGCGCACGCGAGAGTTGCGCTAGCACGACGTCCTCAGCCGCGCCAGAGTCGCGCTCGGCTTGCTTCTCGCCGACGCACACGATCGGCACGAGTCCGTGCTCCAGCGCGCGGCCGGCTTTGGCGTTCACGAGCGCGTCGTCTTCGGCGTGGTAAGCGCGGCGCTCGGAGTGGCCGACGACCACGTAGCGCACTCCCAGGTCGGCGAGCATGGCGGCCGATACCTCGCCCGTGTATGCGCCCTCGGAGTGGGCGCTTACGTCCTGGGCCCCCAAGGCCAAGGCGCTGCCGAACGCGAGGTTCGTCATGGCCTGGAGGTGGGTGAATGGCACCATCAACGCGAGCTCGCCCGCCGTGACCGGGGAGCGGTCCAGGCGGGCGAGCAGTTCCCGCGTCCAGGACGCGGCTTCTGAGGGGAGCCGGTGCATCTTCCAGTTACCGGCTATGAGGGGAAGGGGGCGTGACATGCGGCGACGATACCGCAGGCGCCGCCGCCCGAACTCCCTGTGCTTACGTCAGGCGCGCACCCCGCTAGTGGCGGCGGCGCTGCGCTTGCGCTTCGGCTTGCCTGGCTTCTCGTCGTTGCCTGAGCCGCCGTTGGCTGCCGCCAAGTGCGCCTCGAGCGCGGCCAGGCCGCCGACGAGCGCCACGTCCAACACTTGGTCGAGATCGGCGACTGGGTGCATGGTGAGCGACTTCGTGAGGTGCGCCCCGATGTCCTTCATGTCGGCTTCGTTCTGGGCTGGGAAGACGATGTGCTTGATGCCAGCGCGCTTGGCGCCGAGGATCTTCTCCTTCAGCCCGCCGATGGGCAGCACGCGGCCACGCAGCGTGATCTCGCCGGTCATGGAGACGTCCTTGCGCACCGGCACGCCCGTGAGGGCGCTGATGAGCGAGGTGGCGAGGGCGACGCCTGCGCTTGGGCCTTCCTTCGGCGTGCCGCCTGCCGGGACGTGGATGTGGATCTCGGAGTCGTCGAGCAGCGCCTGCTTGATGCCGAAACGCGCCGCGTTGCTCTTGGCGTACGTGAGGGCGGCGCGGGCGGACTCCTTCATGACGTCGCCCAGCTGACCGGTCAGCACGAGCCCGCCTTTGCCGGGGGTCACCGACGTTTCGACGAACAGGATGTCGCCGCCGACGGGCGTGTAGTACATGCCTGTAGCCACGCCGACGAGGTTGTCCTCCGCCTCGGCTTCCGGTGTGAAGCGCTGCGCCCCTATGAACTGCTCGAGGCTGCGCTCCGTTAGGCGGATGCGCTTGGCGTCGCCATCCGCGATGCGCCTTGCCGCCTTGCGCGCGAGGGTGCCGATGAGGCGCTCGAGGTTGCGCACCCCGGCCTCACGCGTGTACGACGTGATCACGCGGGAGAGGGCGCCGTCCGTGTAGCTGACCTGGTTCGGCTTGAGGCCGTTCTCTATGAGCTGCCGCGGCACGAGGTAACGCTTGGCTATCTCGAGCTTCTCCTGCTCGATGTAGCTGGAGAACTCGATGGCCTCCATGCGGTCGAACAGCGCTTCAGGAATCTGCTGGGCGTAGTTGGCCGTGGCGATGAAGAGGACCTCGGAGAGGTCGAAGGGCACGCCGAGGTAGTGGTCGACGAAGTTGGAGTTCTGGGCGGGGTCGAGCACCTCGAGCAGGGCGGACGACGGGTCGCCCTGGTAGGAGGCGCCCAGCTTGTCTACCTCGTCGAGGAGGAAGACGGGGTTCTTGGCGCCTGCCTGGCGGATGCCCTGGATGATACGGCCGGGCATCGAGCCGATGTAGGTGCGGCGGTGGCCCCTGATGTCTGACTCGTCGCGCGCGCCGCCCAGGCTGATGCGCACGTACTCGCGACCAAGCGCCTTGGCGATCGACTGCGCGATGGAGGTCTTGCCTACGCCAGGGGGGCCGACGAAGAGGAGGATGGGGCCCTTGTTGACCTCGAAGGCGTCGAGCTCACCCTTGGCTGCGCGCTCGCTCTTGAGCTTGCGCACGGCGAGGTACTCGAGGACCCTGTCCTTGACCTTCTCGAGGCCGTAGTGATCCTCGTCGAGGATGGTGGCGGCCTTGACCATGTCGAGGCGGTCCTCCGTGCGGGTATTCCACGGCAACTCGACGATGGTGGTTAGGTAGGTGCGGATGACGGAGGCCTCAGCCGAGTCTGGGTGCATGCGGCTGAGGCGGTTCAGCTCGCGCTGCGCCTCCTTGAGCACGGCTTCGGGCAGTTCGAGCGCGAGGAGCTTCTCCTTGAACGCCTCGACTTCGTCCTCGTCCTCGTCGGAACCGGAGAGCTCCTTCTGCAGCGCCTTGATCTGCTCGCGTAGGAAGTACTCGCGCTGGTTGCGGTCGATCTCTTCCTTGACCTCGCGTTGCAGGCGGCGCTGGGTCTCCTGCAGTTCGATCTCGGTGTCGATCAGGAGCAGCACGTGCTTGATGCGCGCGGTCACCGTTTGGGCCTCGAGCACGGCCTGCTTGTCCGCCAGCTTGAAGTCTAGGTGGTAGGCCACGTAGTCGGCGAACTGGCCGGGGTCCTCGAGGTTCATGACGAACTGCGCGACCTCGTTCTGCACGGCGCGGCTGCCGTTGTCGATCAGTTCGCGGAACTTCTCCTTGAGTTCGCGGAAGGCGGCCTCGAGCTCCACGGCGTCACCCGCGGGCACCTCGATGGGCTCGACGAGCGCCTCGATGACGTCGGCGCCCACGTACTGGAGCACCTTTACGCGCGCGAAGGCCCGCACCAGCATCTGGATGCTGCCGTCTGGGTTCTTCTTCATGCGCATGATGTTGCACACGGTGCCGACGTTGTAGAGGTCGGCGGCCGTAGGTTCTTCTACATCGCGGTCCTTCTGGCTGACGATGACGATCGTGCGGTCGCGGTCGAGCGCCGCGTTGATGGCGCGGATGCTGACGGGCCGACCGGCGTCGATCGGCATGACCATCGTCGGGAAGAGCACGGAGCCGCGTACCGGGCAGACGGGAATCGGGGTAGTGAAATCGGTTCTGTTAGTGACCTCTGCCATGCTGGTCTCCTATTCTTGACCGCGGCAAGCGGTGAACTGGGATGCGGCTCTTGGGGCGCGCCCGTCAGTGGGGGCGAGTGTGGCGTAAGGGAGTTGAGTCAAAGTAGCTCAAGTTTACTGGTAATCTCCCGCTCAGGTTGATCGTGAGACACCAGGCGCCGAAGCGGCGAGGCTGAATGGCCGAGCTACGAGACACGATTCTACACGCTGGGCGGGCGAGCCGGGGCTACTGTGGTAGCGTGGCGCGGTCATGAAGGACGTCATCTCTGCCCTGCAGCACGCCGTAGAAGAGGCCGCAGCCACCCTCGGCGCCCCGGGGGCAAGTGCTCCCATCCAAGAGGTGCCGGACGGTAAGCCAGGCGATTACGGCACACCGGTAGCATTCAGCCTGGCGAAGACCCTTGGGCGTAACCCTGCCGCCATCGCCGCAGAGATCGTGGCGGCAACCAAGCTGCCGCCAGGCGTCGCTAGCGCCTCGGCCGTCGGTCCGTACATCAATTTCCGAATGGACCCTGGCGCCTTCGTACGCGCAGTTACCACCGACCTGCGCGCGCCAACCGCCGAGCGTCTCAAGGTCGTTGTCGAGCACACGAGCGTCAACCCGAACAAGGAAGCGCACGTAGGGCACCTCCGCAACATCGTGTTAGGCGACGCAACGGCGCGCATCCTCAAGGCCGTCGGTCACGACGTCGAGGTGCAGAACTACATCGACGACACCGGCCGCCAGGCAGCCGAGAGCATCTTCGCCGTCACCTACTTCAACGCCCGCTACCTAGCTGACGGCGGCCGCAAGTACGACCACTGGCTTGGCGAGCTCTACGTGCGCCTGTCCGCCGCGAAAGAAACCGACGGCGAGGCCATCGAGCGCGGCGTTACCGAGGTCATGCACCGGCTAGAGCGCGGCGAGCTACGCCTCGAAGTCGAGCGCGTGCTAGCCGCCCAGCTCGAGACCTACCACTCGCTTGGCGTCGATTACGACCTGCTCGTGTGGGAGTCCGACATCGTGCAGGGTGGCCTGCTCGAGCGCGGGCTCGCCGTCATGGAGGCCAGCCCGAGCGTCTCGCGCCCGACCGATGGCAAGTTCGCCGGCGCGCTCGTCATGGACGTCAGCGCTTTCATCCCTGGCCTCGAGGAGCCGCAAGTCGTGCTCGTGCGCTCGGACGGCAACGCCATGTACGTGGCCAAGGACATCGGCTACCAGTTCTGGAAGGCGGGCATCTTCGAGGGCTTGACCTTCGAGCGCTTCGCGGTGCAGCCGACCGGCAAGCCGCTCTACACTTCGAGCCCGCGCGGCGAGCTCCACCCGGATGGCCGCTCGTTCGCTCACGCTGGCGAGATCATCAACGTCATCGACGCGCGCCAGTCGCACCCGCAGACCATCGTGCGCACCGCGTTGGCGCTGTCCGGCACGGCCGCGGGCCGCGCCGCCTTCGACAACTCTCACCACCTCGCCTACGAGGTGGTCACGCTCGAGGGCCAGGCCATGAGCGGTCGCAAGGGCATCACGCTCTCCATCGACGAGGTGGCCGAGGAGGCCGCGCGCCGCGCTCGCGCCGTGGTGCAGGAGAAGAACCCGGGCCTAGCGCTCATCGACCAGGTGGCGAGGCAAGTGGGTATCGGGGCGCTGCGCTTCGGCATGCTCAAGAGCGAGGCGAAGAAGGTCATCGACTTCCGCTGGGAGCAGGCGCTCTCACTGCAAGGCGACTCGGCGCCTTACGTGCAGTACGCGCACGCCCGCGCTTGCAGCATCTTGCGCGCGGCCGCCGCCGAAGGCGTTGACGTGAAAGCCGCCAGGGCGGGCGCCGACTTCGCGCTCCTCGGGCCGCTCGAAGTGCGGCTCGCGCGCGTGCTCAGACGCTACCCGGAGGTGGTCGAGGGCGCCGCCGCAACGCTGGCGCCGCACCTGCTGGCGCAGTACGCGCTTGACTTGGCCACCGCCTGGAACTCGTACTACAACCACAAGGACGAGAACGGCAAGCCAGACACGCAAGTAATGCGCTCAGGCATGGGGTTGCGCGAGGCGCGCCTCGTGCTGGTCGACCGCGTGCGCACTACGCTGGTCGCGGTGCTAGACCTGCTCGGGATCGCGGCGCCGCCTGAGATGTGAACGCGGGATCGAGTTGAGGGCGCCTACCGCAGCCCCGAGACGGTAGTGAGGCTGTAGATGCGCTCAGCGCGCAGGCTGCCGTCGGTGCCGCGCACGTAGTGCTGCAACACGCCGTCCAACTCGAAACCGCAACGTTGCGCCACGGCGGCGCTGGCGAGGTTGCGGTCGTCACAGCGGAGCTCGACGCGCTGCGCGCCCAACTCCGCGAAGGCGCGGCGCGCCAACTCCCTGGTCGCCTCTGTGACGTAGCCGTTGCCCGTCTTGCTGCTCAGCAGCCAGTACCCTATTTCCATGCGCGGCACGTCCCACTTGATCCGGTGGTAACCGGTGGAGCCGATGAGTTCGCCGGTGGCCCTGTCGAACAGGTGGTAGCGGAGGTCTTCGCGCAGCGCGAACGCGGCGATGGCCTGGCGCACGCCCTGCTCACACACGGCTTCGCCGTAGTCGTCGGTGGCCCACGGCATCCACGGTTTCAGTTCAGGCAGCGAGGCGCGCACGGCGGCCGTGAGCGCTGGGACGTGCTCGAGGCGCGGAGCCCGTAGCTCGAGGCGGTCGGTGACGATGAGTTCGGGGATGTGGGGTGGGGTCGGCCGTGGGGCGTTCATGGCACGACGATATCCTTCGCGCTCAGGTACTGCGGCCTGGCGGGCGTCCGCCACTCACATCAGGTTCGCCGCCAGCACCTCGACGGGGTGCGCTGCCTTCTTGCCGGTGCCGTCGACGATCTGGTGGCGGCAACTGAAACCGGGGGCGGCGGTGGTGCCTTGGTGTTCGCGTACGGCGGGGAAGAGGCGTTGCTCGCCGATGGTGAGGCTGAGGTCGTGGTGGGCGTAGCCGAAGGAGCCGGCCATGCCGCAGCAGCCGGCGTCGAGCACCTTGACTTCGCTGCTCACCCATTCGAGGACGGTGCGGCTGGCGCTGGCGCTGACGGGTAGGACGGACTTCTGCTGGCAGTGTCCGTGGAACTGCACGGCTCCCGCGCCCTTGTGGAACACGTTCTCGGGTTTGAAGCGTCCGCGCGTCCACTCTTTGGCGAGGAACTCTTCGAGCATGCGCACGTTCTTGGCCACGGCGGTCGTCTCGGGACTAGGCGCCAGGTCGGGGTAGTCGTCGGTGAAGGCGGCTACGCAACTAGGCTCGAGCCCGACGACGGGCACGCCGCGCGCCACGTACTCGTGAAGCGTCTTGACGTTCTCGCGCGCCATGCGCTGCGCCTCACGCACTAGGCCCTTGCTGACCTGCGGGCGGCCGCAGCAACCGTAAGGCACGAGCTCGACCTGATAGCCGATGCGCTCGAGCACCGCAACGGCGGCGCGGCCCGTCTCCGGCTGGTTGAACATCGTCCACGTGTCAGCGAAGAGCGCCACGGGGCCAAGCGCGCCCGGCGCGGGCCGCGGGCGGCGGCGGAACCAGGTGTCGAAGCGTTGCGCGGCGTAGCGCGGCAGCATGCGGCGCTCGTCTACGCCCACGGCCTTGCTCAGGAGCCAACGCACGGGCCGGAGCGGGAGGAAGAAGTTGGAGACCGGCGCCAGCGCCTGCGCGAGCGGCGCGACGCGCCCGACGTTGCCCATGGCGCGGGCAGAGAGTGGCGTGCCGTGCTCGTCGTAATAATGCTGCAACCACTCGTATTTCAGCTTCGCCATGTCTACCCGGCTCGGGCACTCCGACTTGCAGGCCTTGCACTCGAGACAGAGGTCGAGGACCTCGTAGACGTCCTTGCTCGTCACGCCGCCTGGCAGCCCACCCGTTAGCGCCTCGCGCAGCACGTTGGCGCGACCGCGGGTGGAGTGGTCCTCGTCGCGCGTGCCCATGTAAGACGGGCACATGGTGCCAGCCCCCACCTTGCGGCAGGCGCCGACGCCGGTGCACGCCTCCACGGCGCCGAGGAAGCCGCCCTGCTCAGAGAAGTCGAACACCGTGGGGAGTTCGACGCTGGGGTAGTCGGTGCCGTAACGGAGGTTCTCCGTCATGGCGGGCGCTTCCACGATCTTGCCTGGGTTGAGCAGCCAGTCGGGGTCGAAGGCGCGCTTGAGCTCGACGAAGTCTTGGTACAAGACGTCGCCGAACAACCGGCGGTTCTGGTACGAGCGGATGAGGCCGTCACCGTGCTCGCCGCTCCACGAACCGCCGTACTTGACGACGAGCTCGAAGACTTCCTCGCTGATCGCCTGGAACTGCGCCAGCCCGGCCTGTTCTTTGAGGTCGATGAGCGGGCGCACGTGGATGACCCCCACGGAGGCGTGGGCGTAGAACACGGCGCGCGTGCCGTGGCGTTCGCACACTGCGATCACTTCGGGGATGTACTGCGCCAGGTGCTCCACGGGTATGGCGGCGTCTTCTATGAACGGGGTGGGCTTGGCCGCGCCAGGCATGGTGGCGTAGATGCCGAGGCCGTCGCGGCGGAAGTCGGCGATCTCCTTCTGCTGCTTCGGGTCCTCCGCCACGTAGGCGTCGTACGCCAAGCCAGCGACATCCTCGTCTGCTTCCATGTGCGCCAGCGCGGCGCGGCACTCCGCGAGGTCCGCGCCGTCGAACTCGACCAGCAGCACGGCCTCCGGGTCGCCTAGCACCCAGCTCATCATGGGCGCCATGCTGGGGTTGCTGCGGCCCAGCACGATCAGGTCGCGGTCAATGATCTCCACCGCGGACGGCCCATGGCGGTTGATGAACTTGACCGCCTCGAACGCCTTCGTTAGGGACGTAAAGTGCACCATGCTGATGAGGCGCCGCTGCGGCACGGGGTGCAGTGCCAGCTTGAGCTCCAAGATGACGGCCAGCGTGCCCTCGCTGCCGCTAACGACCTTGGCGAGGTTGAAGGGGCGCTGCCCCTCACCGCCCGCGTCGGTCAGCTCATCGAGGTTGTAACCGCCCACGCGGCGCATGACCTTGGGGTACCGCGCTGCGATCTCGCCTGCGTGATCGGTGACCATCCGCATCACGGCACGGTAGATGTCGCCTTCGCGGCCCGTGGCCGCCAGCTTCGCCTGCAGTTCAGCGCCACTCTTGGGTGAGAGTTCGAGCTCCGTGCCGTCCATAAGAAGCACGCGCAGCGCGATCACTTGGTCGACGCTCTTGCCGTACTTGATCGAACGCGTGCCAGCCGAGTTGTTCGCCACCATGCCGCCGACGTTCGCGCGGTCAGTCGTGGCCACGTCAGGCGTGAACTGCAGCCCGTGCGCGGCGAGCTTGGCGTTCAACTGGTCGCGGACGAGCCCGGGCCGCACCCGCACCCAGCGTTCGGCGGCGTTCAGTTCGATCAGCTCAGTGAGGTGCTTCGACATGTCGATCACGAGGGCGGCGGCCACCGTCTGGCCGGCCAGGCTCGTTCCGCCGCCTCGCGCCAGGACGGGCACCTTGAGGTCGTGCGCGGCCTTGACGGCGGCTTTCACGTCTGCCTCGTCGCGCGGCACGACCACCCCGACCGGGCCCATGCGGTAAGGGCTGGCGTCGGTGGCGTAAAGCGCCCTGGCGCGGGCGTCGAAACGCACCTCGCCCTTCACGGTCCCGCGCAGGCGCCGCTCGAGTTCGGTTGCCACGTCCGCGCTTGCTGGGTTGGCTAGGTGGGGCCTTAGGCCCGTGCGCTGCGTGCTTGAGACTGCCACTCGTTCAGTATATGGCGTGTGGCACGCGCTCCGCCTCGGTTGGCCCGGCCGTGGATGCGGGCGCGTCGCCGAACAACCGCATGATCGTTACGGCCAGGGCGTCTTCATCTAGGTGCCGGTAGGCGTGCACGAAGGTGCGCAACTGGTAGCGCCGCACCAAGCCAGCCATGAGCGCCGGCGACTCGTAGGGGGAGAGGCGCGTACCCGCTGGCAGCCTCAGCGGCCGGTCATTTGCGTCCAACGTGCCGAGCTCCCGCAGTGCTGCCAAGATGCGCCCGACCTTCGGTTCTAGGAACGGCGATGGCGCCGCGCGCCTCCGCGCGACGAGCTCGCGCCGCACCTCAGCCACCGTCGGGTAGTCGCGCGCCTCACGCTCGAGCTCGTGAACGGCCGCTGGGGTGAGGGCAAGCACCGTGGGAGCCTGCTGCCGCGCGAGCCCCGCTAAAGTAGCTACCGGATCCGGACCGAGGTCGTCTACCACGTGGCCAGCACCCGAGCGGCGCACGTTAGCCGCCACGACCTGGGCCGTGGCGCCGTTCACCTCGACCTCGGGCGCGAGCGGCAGCGGGGCGGCCGGGCGCACGCCAGCGGCGCGGAACTCCAGCGTGCGCTTGTCGCGGAACTCGTTCTCCACCAGTTCCACGGCGGCGTTCACGTTCTCACCGATCGGCAAGCTGCTTGCGAGGTCGCCCATGCGCCATGCCACGCCCTTTACTCCGCCGATGCGCAGTTGCAGCGTGTTGCCGCCCTGCCCGACGGCGCGGGCGGCGTCGAGCCTGTCCGTCAGCGCGAAGAACGGCGCCGGGTGGCCCTCCCCGAACGGTTCGAGGTCGAGGATGGCGCGGTAGAGGCCGTCATTGACCTCGTCTGCACCGATCACCGCGTCGGTTACGACCGTGGGAACCGGCCGCGGGTGCTGCGCGGCGAAAGCGTGGATGGCGTCGCGGAACCCAGCGAAGTTCGCCATGTCGAGCGCAAAACCAGCAGCCTGGCGGTGACCGCCGAAGCGCAGCAGGTGAGGGGCGGCCGCCCGGAGGCCCTCGACGGCCGAGATGCCGGGCGTCGAGCGCACGCTGCCCTTACCCGCCGCCGCGATGAACACGGGCAGGTAGTAACGCTCGAGGAGCTTGCTAGCCACGATGCCCATCACCCCTGGGTGCCAACTTGGGTCCTCGAGCACGATGGCTGGCGCTTCCGGGTCGGCTTTGAGCAGCGCGGACTCGTACATGGCGTCCTGGATCTGGCGGCGTTCGCCGTTGCGGGCGTCTAAGTAGATGGCTAGTTCGGCGGCGCGCCGCTCGGAGCGCGTCGTGAGTAGCTCGAGCCCGATGTCAGCCTCGCCAAGCCGGCCCGCTGCGTTCAGTCGCGGCGCAAGCACGAACGCCACGCTGCGCGCGTCGATCGGTGCGCTGAGGCGCGCTTGCGCCACGCTGGCGCGCAGTCCAGGCCAGCGTGAGTCGGCAAGGCGCGCTAATCCTTCGCGGATGAGGGCGCGGTTCTCGCCCAACAACGGCGCTACGTCCGCGATGGTGCCGATGGTCGCGAGGTCGGCGTACTCGAGCGGGGCCTCCTTACCGAGTTCCGTGTGCAACGCCCACAGGAGGTGGAAGGCCACGCCCGCGCCGGTCAGCTCAGGCAAACCGTGCCGAGCGGCGGGGGAGAGCCCGGGGTGAACCACGAGGCAGTCAGGCAGTGCGCCACCAGGCGTGTGGTGGTCGGTGACGATGACCTCCACGCCAGCGGCTTGCAACGCCGCGATCTCTGATAGGTTCGTGACCCCACAGTCGACCGTGATGAAGAGGTCGGCACGGGCGATGTGCTCAGGCACGCGCTGCATGGCCACGCCGTAACCGTCCGTGAGGCGGTCGGGGATGAAGGCGGCGACGTCTGCGCCAAGCTCTTGCAGGCCGAGGTAGAGGACGGCGGTGCCGCTGATGCCGTCTGCGTCGTAGTCCCCGTGCACCAAGATGCGTTTGCCGCTCCGCACCGCCGCGGCCAGCCGCTTGGCGGCCTCCACCAAGGCGGGGTTGGGGCTGAGCGCGAGGGCAGGAGCGAGGTGGTCAGGCGCCTCATCGCGCAGGCCCCTAGACCAGAGAAGCGCGGCCAGGGCAGGTGGAACCTGCAAAGCGCGGCTTAGTGCCGCGACGGCGCTCGGCGGCGCCGGTGGCCGCACGGACCACTGCGCTTCAGGTACGCCAGTCGGCATCAACCGGCTTCGTCGTCAGTAGCGTCGGGCGCATGATACGGGCTACCGCGGTCCGGTATGACCGGCACGTCTGGTTCTGGCGCCACGTAGGTAGTGCGCGGGCCAGTGTGTTGGGTTGGGCTCGGCGGCCGCACTTGCAATGGCGGCTGGCTCGTGCCCTCCCACTCGGCCAGGCGGGCGCGGAGTTTCGTGAGTTCGCGACCACGGCGCCAGGCGCGCAGGTTAGCCGGGATGAAACCGACCGCCCAAGCGAGCACGAGGGCGACGGCCAACACGTACGCCACCGGTAAGGGCGGCAAGAAGTAGTTGAGGATCGGGAGTTCGACCTGCACCCGATTGGCACTGTGGAAGAGCCACAGGTAGGCGATCAACGCCAGGAGCAGGATGACCCGAACGATTCGGACGCTCTTCATGGGCACCTCCAGACCCGATTCTACTATCGGGCTCGAGCAAAGGGAGGCTCAGCCCCGCTTTGTCTATTTGGAGCGAGGCGACCGCGTACGAAGAACGCGCGCAGCTACCGTCACCGGGTGCCGCTCTGCGCCTGGTTGTAGAGCGCGTACGCGGCGTCGAGCGCCGCGGTGGCTTCTTCGACTTCACGGCGTGCGGAGTTGAGGGCAATGACGCAGCTCGAACTCTCTTGCCATCACTTAGTGTCGGCTGGCACGTGGTGAGTGGCAGTGAAGTTCTCTGCTCTCACTCCGACTCGCCCTTAGCCTGCCTCGGTAACCTCGGCGCCCGCCACCAGGCGTCACTACACTTACAATCGGCTGCTGTGAGCACTTCGACGCTGCCCTCACCAACCGCCCCAACAGTCACGCCAGTCAAGGTGCTGGCCGCCATGTCAGGTGGTGTCGACTCGTCCGTTGCGACCGCCATCCTCACGGAGCAGGGGTACGAGGTCGTTGGGAGCATGCTGCGCTTCTGGCCTGACGACAAACCGCAGGGCGCCTTCGACCTGTGCTGCAGTCCGGACGCCGCTTACGACGCCCGGCGCGTGGCAGACAACCTGGACGTACCGTTCTACCTACTCGATTTCCGCGAGACGTTCCAAGAGATCGTCATCGACCCGTTCGTGCCGACCTACCAAGCTGGCAGCACCCCGAACCCGTGCGTGTGGTGCAACCGCCACATCAAGTTCGGGGCGTTCGTGCAGCGCGCGCAGGCGCTCGGCTGCGAGTACATGGCATCCGGCCACTTCGTGCGCCGCATCGACGGGCCGCACGGGCCAGAGCTGCACCGCGGCGTAGACGACGACAAGGATCAGACCTACTTCCTGTGGGCCCTGCCACGCAGCATCTTGCGCTACCTGCTCTTCCCGTTGGGCGACCTCACCAAAGCGCAAGTGCGTGCCATGGCGGCCGAGCGCCACCTCCGCACCGCAGAGAAGAAGAGCTCGTCCGGCCTGTGCTTCGTGCCGACCACCGTCAAGGCGTACCTCGAGGAGGTCACGCGCGCGGTGCCAGGCAAGGTCGTTGACGCGTCGGACGGTTACCGCGAGGTAGGCGATCACAAGGGCGTGGCTTACTACACCATCGGACAGAAGCGCGGCCTCGGACTGCGGCAGTCGCACCTCGAACGCTACGTCATAGAGTTGCGCTCCGAGACCAACGAAGTGGTCGTTGGCACGCGCGACATGTGCCACTGGCGCAACTTGGAGGCGACGCGCGGCAACTTCCTCGTCGAGGAGGAGCACCTACCGAAGCGCGTCGAGGCGCAAGTGCGCTACCGCCAGCGCCCGGAACCCGCCACCCTCACGCTGCTTGGCGCAGAGCGCTTCAGGCTCGAGTTCGACGACCCGCAGTTCGCCGTCGCAACGGGGCAGAGCGCGGTCATCTACAGCGGTGAGCGCCTCCTTGGCGGTGGGGTCATCTCCTCGCGCGAGGCGTGAACGGCAACCGTGTTCGGCGCCGCTAGGCGCCTGCCACGCGGCTGGCCCGATGCACTAGGGCGCTTTCCGCTACAATCGCCGCAGGAGGTTC
>JACDJA010000643.1_pt1 | contig 37726 bp, 36 predicted proteins | sample 7449241 | NCBI WGS metagenome assembly JACDJA01 (sample SAMN14253289, study PRJNA609438) | sludge metagenome | isolation source: initial anaerobic sludge | collected 2018-12-20 | reverse complement strand
GGTGCGGCGCGTGCCGTGGTGGCTGGCGTTCGTTCGCCGATCAAAATGGAGGAGGACTCGATGCCCTGATCAATCGACACCGATACACTGAACACCTGCGCAATGCCGTCGCCGCATCAACGGTCACGATCGCCGAAATACGCAGAATGGAGCACACCCGCATGAACACGCAGTAAGATCCCCCCTGAGGACGACCTCAGCCTGCGGGCCAATCCATCGTCCGGGACGACCCGGCTCCTTGACAGGAGAGAGCCGCATGGCCTGGGTCCATCTGGTCGTCGCAGGTTTGCTCGAAGTGGTCTGGGCCTTCACGATGAAGCTCTCGCACGGGTTCAGCCACCTGGGCTATTCCGTCGCCACCATCGTCACCATGATCGCCAGCGTTGCACTGCTGTCGATCTCCATGAAGTCCCTGCCCCTGGGCACGGCATACACGATCTGGACGGGCATCGGTGCCGTGGGCGCTTTCGCCGTCGGCATCCTCGTCCTGGGTGAAGTGGCCAGCCCGATGCGCATTCTTGCCGCCGCCCTGATCGTCAGCGGGCTCGCGCTGATGAAGCTGTCCTCCTGAATCTGTCCTGCGGGGTGCAGGCATGGCCCGTTACCGGATCGGCTACCCGGGCGCGCAGGCATCTGCGGTCGGCTCTTGCCCAGGTCATGCTGAGCGGCATTCCGCCGGACTAACGTCGAGTCGCAGGAAAAGACCAAATCTGCCGTAATCTCCAAGACATCATCCACCAGACACGTCGATAATCCCCGCAGCAGCGTCTGGAACGCTCCTGTGTGCTCCCCTGGAAAGGGGCAACCGGATCGATGGATACCCTTTCCGTCCGTATCGGACGCTGTGACGGATGATCAATGACAGAGTGCCTGTGATTCGTGCCACGAGGATGAGCCGAATCAGGAAAAGGCCCGACCATCATCGGAGGAGCACGACATGCATGCATCGCGTCGGCGACTGTTGCTTTCCACATTGGGCAGCGCTTCGGCGCTGGCGTTTGCCGGCTGGCCGGACCTGGCTCTGGCCAGGGACGAGATCGTCGTCGGCCATCTTCAGGATCTCTCGGGCCCGCTGCAGGTCTTCGGCATTCCGAAGTCGCGTGTGCTGCAGTTCGCTGTCGACGAGACGAACGCCGCCGGTGGCCTGCTCGGGCGACCGGTACGTCTGGTCACCTATGACACCCAGTCGAACAACCAGCTCTATGCGCAGTTCGCACAGACGGTAGCCCTGCGTGACAAGGCTGCCGTCTGCTTCGGCGCCGTGACCAGTGCGGCGCGCGAAGTGGCGCGCCCCGTCCTGGGCCGCAGCAGGACGCCGTACTTCTACAACATGACATACGAAGGCGGCGTGTGCGACCGCAATACCTTCGTCACGGGCATCACTCCCAGCCAGCAGCTGGCCATCATGATTCCCGAACTGGTCCGGCGTTTCGGCAAAAAAATCTATGTGCTCGCCGCCGACTACAACTTCGGCCAGCTCTCGACGCAGTGGATCCGCAAGATGGCAGCCGAAGCCGGCGCACAGGTGGTCGGCGCCGAACTGTTCCCGCTGGACGTCTCGAGCTTTGCCCCGACGATCTCGAAGATCCAGGCGGCCGCGCCGGACTTCATCGTCAACAGTTTCGTCGGCCCTGCGCACGCCGCCTTCTACGGGCAGTGGGCAGCATCCGGCATGAAAGACCGCATCCCCGTCGCCTCGCAGACGTTCGGGGACGCGGCCGATCATCTGCTGATGCCGAAGGAGGTCTCCGAAGGCATCCTCATCTGCACCAATTATTTCCAGGAACTGGATGCCGGCACCAATCACGCCTTCGTCCGGCGCTTCCAGGAAAAAATGGGGACGAAGGATTACATCACCGTTCTTGCCATGAACGATTACGTCGGCTGGCGACTGTGGTCGACGGCGGTGGAAAAAGCGGGTTCGATCGACCGCGAAAAAGTGCTCGACGCCCTCGAATCCGGACTGACGGTCGACGTGCCGCACGGGCAGATCACGATGGAAGGCACGACCCATCACTGCACGATGGACATGTACCTGACGGAGGTGCACGACGGCGGCTACCGGGTGCTGCAGAAGACGGCCGCCGTCCCATCGATCGACATGGCCGGGCAGTGCGATCTGCTGGCGCGTCCGGCCACGAATCAGCAGTTCGTCCCGAAGATCTGACCGATGGATCTGGCGGCAACCGCGCTGCACCTGTTGTACGGCATCGCGGTCCTCGTCCTGACCAGCCTCGGGCTCGCCATCATTTTCGGAATGATGCGCGTGATCAACTTCGCCCATGGCGAGTTCCTGATGCTCGGCGGCTATGCGTTCGTGCTGAGCGTGCAGGCAGGCGTGAACCGGTGGCTGGCGATGTTCGTCGTCGCACCGGTCGTGGTCGGACTCTTCGGGGCGTTGATCGAACGCCTGGTCATCCGGCATCTGTACGGGCGCGTACTCGACACCATCCTGGCCACCTGGGGGCTGAGCCTGTTTCTGATCGGCCTGGCTTCGATGGTGCTCGGCTTCCAGCAACGTGGCGTCGCCCCACCACTGGGCAGCTTCGCTCTCGGCGCATCGCGGGAATCGTTCTACAGCGTGTTCATCATCGGCGTGACCGCTGTGCTGATCGCCGCTGTCTTCGCCTTTCTCGGGCGAACCCGCTGGGGCCTGCTGGCACGCGGCACGATGCAGAATCCGGCGATGGCGGAAGCACTGTGCGTCGACACGCGCAGGATCTATGCATGGACGTTCGCAGGCGGCAGCGCCGTCAGCGGTCTGGCCGGAGCCGTGCTGGCCCCGATCACGGCCGTGGTGCCCACGGTCGGTCTCGTGTACGTGGCCAAGGCATTCATCACCGTGATCACCGGGGGTGCGAACGCACTGACCGGGACGCTCCTGGCGGGGACGATGTTCGGCACGATCAGCGAGGCCGCGACCACCTGGGGCAGTGCGGTCACAGGGCAGGTGGCGCTGCTGGCAGCGGCAATCATCGCCTTGCGCCTGATGCCATCGGGGATCACCGGCCGCTTCTTTCGCCGCTCGCTGTGAATCCGGCCCGTCCACGCACCTGGCTGCTGCCGGCCGCTTTCGTGCTGGCGGCCGCTGCCATGCCATGGCTCGTCGAAACGTTCACGCTGATCGGGCTGAACGTGTTCATCATCCTGTCGATTCTCGCCTTGAGCATGTCTCTCGTGTGGGGCATCGGCGGAATTCTCAGTTTTGGCCAGTCGGTTTTTTTCGGTCTCGGCGCCTACGCCTATGCCGTGACGATCGGCAATTTCGGCGATTCGACCGCCGCCATCGCCGTCGCCATCGCGGTTCCAGCCGTGTTCGCCGTGGTCCTCGGCTACTTCCTTTTTTACGGGCGCATCAGCGACGTCTATCTCGCCGTGATCACGCTCACGGTCTCATTGATCTTCTACCACCTGGTCAACACGCTGGCGGGTGCCGATTTCCGTATCGGCGAGATTGCCCTGGGCGGCTACAACGGCCTGCCCGGCGTCGCGCCGATCCATCTGCCGTGGGGGCCGCACCGGGCCTTGAGCTACGAAGAGATGTACCTGTTCAGCGTTGCACTGCTGGCACTGGTCTACCTGGGCCTGCGCATCCTCGTGCGGACGGACTTCGGGCGCATCGTCATTGCCATCCGCGAAAACGAGCTGCGCGCCGAACTGCTCGGTTATGACGCCCGCCGCTACAAGCTCGTGCTGTTCGTGCAGGGCGCGGCCATTGCCGGCCTGGCGGGCGCGCTGTATGCAAGCTGGGGCAGTTTCGTCGGCCCTGACGTCTTCGGCATGAGTTTCGCCGCCCAGATCATCATCTGGGCGCAGGTGGGAGGGGTCAGCGTCATCGCCGGCCCCGTGCTCGGCTGCCTGCTGGTCCAGGCATTGACCACCTGGCTGGGCACCTCGCATCTGGCCGACGCCAACCTCATCCTCGGACTGCTCCTGATGCTGGCCGTTCTGGGCATGCCGGCAGGCCTGTTGCCGGGGCTGAGATCGCTCTTCGGCCGCGCCGCGACGAAACCATCATGACGGCAACCGGCGAGAGCGGCGTGTGCCCGACCCTGCTGCGTGTCCGCGGGCTCAGCATGCGCTTCGGTGGCGTCATCGTGATCAACCGTGTCGACCTCCAGGTCGAAGACGGCGAACTGCTCTGCCTGATCGGTCCGAACGGTGCCGGCAAGACCACGTTCTTCAAGACGCTCACCGGGCAGCTGCGGCCATCCTCGGGCTCGATCGAGTTCCTGGGCCGGCCACTCGTCGGTCTGCAACGCCACGAAATCGCGCGGCGCGGAATCGGTGTGAAGACACAGGTACCGAGCGTCTTCGATGGCCTGAGCGTACGCGAGAGCCTGTACCTGGCCATACGCGCGCAAAACCGCGGTGCGGGCCGGCGCGAGCGCATGGCGCGGGTCGATGCACTGCTCGAGGAGGTACGGATCGGGGCGATCGCCGATCGTACTCTTGCGCAACTGGCACACGGACAGCGCCAATGGGTGGAGCTGGCCATGGTACTGGCCGCCGAGCCGCGCCTGGTGCTGCTCGACGAACCGGTCGCCGGCATGAGCGACGAGGAGACCGCACGCACCGCTGCCCTGGTGCGCCGGATGCGCGGTCGGCGTACGTTGATCGTCGTGGAACACGACATGCGTTTCGTGCGCGACATTGCCGATCGGGTTGCCGTGCTGCACCAGGGTGCGCTCCTGTGCGAAGGCGCGGTCGACGACGTGCTGGGCAACGAACGCGTGCGCGACGTGTATCTGGGTCGGGGTGACGGTGCTGCTCGAACTGCGTGAACTGCATTGCGGCTATGGACGGATTCCGATCCTGGACGGAATCCGCCTCGGGGTCGGAGCCGGCGAGCTCCTTGGCGTGCTCGGCCACAACGGCATGGGCAAGACCACGCTGATGCGCGCGATCATCGGCGAGCTGTCCCTCACGCAGGGTTCGGTGCATTTCGGCGCGATGGACATCACGCACCTGCCGACCCACCAGCGCGCGCGTCTCGGCATTGGCTACGTCCCTCAGGGACGGATGATTTTCCCATCCCTCACCGTGCATGACAACCTGCGTTTCGCCGCGCGTGCGAGCGGCGCCGACCACAACGTCGTCGAACAGGTGCTCGCGGAACTGCCGATGCTCGAGCGCCTGCTGGAGCGGCAAGGCGGCCTGCTCAGCGGTGGCGAACAGCAGATTCTGGCACTCGCACGCTGCCTGTGCACACAGCCGCGCCTGCTGCTGCTCGACGAACCGACGGAGGGCATCCAGCCGTCGATCGTCGAACAGATGATCGATCTGTTGCGCCGCCTGCACCGATCCCGCGATCTGACGATCGTGCTCGTCGAACAGAATCTCGACTTCGTGCGCGCGCTCGCGCAGCGCATCGCCGTACTCGAAAAAGGCCGGATCCGGCAGATCGTCGGAACCGGTGACGCGGATGCCACCACCACCCTGCTCGGACTCACCGGTTTTTCGCAGGAATGAGGCGCTCGTGAAAGTGGTTTCACGATGCGCGACACGAACATCATCCACCTGATCCGACAGGAGATCGTCATGCCTTTCGACCTGCCCAGCAACGACCGCGTGCGCCGTCTCGGTGCCGAACTCGGCATGGACATCACGACGGAGTACGCGCAGGAATTCCTCGATTTCTGCCAGGTCTTCGTGCCTGACTTCCGCCTGGTCGAGCGCCTGCCGGACGAGAAACCGCCGGTAAAGTACCCGCGCACGCCGGGCTGGCGCCCCGAGCCGGCGGACAATCCGCTCGGCGCCTGGTATGTGCGCACCGACATTCGCGGTGCCGACAGTGGCAAGCTCGCCGGCAAGCGCATCGCGGTGAAGGACAACACGATGATCGCCGGCGTGCCGATGATGAACGGCGCCGGGGTGCTCGAGGGCTTCGTGCCCGACGTCGACGCCACCATCGTCACGCGCATTCTCGATGCCGGCGGGCACATCGTCGGCAAGTCGGTGTGCGAGTATTTCTCGTTCGCCGGCGGCAGCGCCACGAGCACCACCGGCCCCGTGATCAGCCCGCGCAATCCGGGACACACGCCGGGGGGCTCGACCACCGGCAGCGCCGCGCTGCTCGCGGCCGGTGAAGTCGATCTGGCCACCGGCGCCGACCAGGCCGGGTCGGTGCGCATTCCCGCATCGTTTTCCGGCATCGTCGGCCTGAAGCCCACCTTCGGGCTCGTGCCCTACACCGGCATGATGGGGCTGGACTACTCGATCGACCACGCCGGCCCGATGGCGCGCAACGTTGCCGGCGTCGCGCTGCTGCTCGAAGTGATGGCCGGCGAGGACGGCATCGACGGCCGCCAGCGCAATGTGACGGTTGCGCCCTACACCGAGGCGCTCGGGCGGGATGCGAAGGGCCTGCGCATCGGCGTGGTACGCGAATCGTTCGGGCTGCCCGAATCGCATCCGGGCACCGACCAGGCCGTGCGCGCAGCGCTGCCCGTGCTGCGGCAACTCGGGGCGATCGTCGAAGAAGTTTCCATCCCCTGGCACCGTCACGGCATGGCGCTCTGGGGTGCGCTGGCCAACGAAGGCACCTGTCGGTCGCTCTACAGCGGCACGGGCGTCGGCCACCACGGCATCGGTGCCTATCCGCTCGGCCTGGGTGCGATGCTCACCGGCTTGCGCGAGCGCGCCAACGAACTGCCGCATACGATCAAGGCCGGCATGCTGCTTGGCCACTATCTGGCCACCGATCATCACGGCCGCTTCTATGCCAAGGCGCAGAACCTGCGCCGGCGGCTGTGCCGCGAATACGACGAGCGCCTGGCGCACTGCGATCTGCTGCTGATGCCGACGCTGCCGTTTCCGACGCTGCCGATTCCACCCGACGGCGCCTCACTCGCCGAGGTGCTCACGCACAGCTGGTCGATGCTGACCAATACCTCGCCGTTCAACCTCACCGGTCACCCGGCAATCTCGGTGCCATGCGGCGAAACCGACGGCAAGCCGGTCGGCTTGATGCTGATCGGCCGGCACTTCGACGAGATGACGGTGTTGCGCGCGGCCGGTGCCTACGAGCGGCAATAGTCAGGCAGAACGGGTCACGACGCGGAATGGCAAGAGGGGTGCACGGAAGGGACGATGGCATCCCTTGAGCCCGGCGCGGCTCCGGACGTACCGGTTTCCTCGACGGCAAGGCCGCATCCTGCCGGACGGCCGCGCCGTGTCCGGAAGCTTTCCGCACTGATTCGCGCCCTCTTCGGGTAGCCTGAATGCCACCATATCCGGCAGAATGCCTTTACCTGACATCACTTCCCGGAAATCCAGCATGAAAGGTGGGATCTTGCGCGCATCGACCTGCGATCAGGCAGAGGCGAATACCAGCAGGGTTCCCGAATTTGAAGGCTGGGACAGCCTGCTCGATGACGAAAGTCGATGCGTGAACCAGCAAGTGACGAACGAAACCGTCAGCAGCTTCGCCGCGTCAGTTTCCTCGTTTTCGATGCCTGCCTGTCTCATTCGAAGTTCCGGATCACCGGAAACGGTGATCTTTCTGTCTCCGAAGTATGAATGCACTCGAGCTGATGCGAACTACGGTGATGGCTGGCAGGATCACTATCTCCCAAGACCCAAGCCAATTCACCTGATCCCGGCCAATGTGGAATATCAGTGGTTCATCAATGGTGCATCAGACATCGTGGCCGTATCCTGGCAATGGGAAAGAGTGCAGGAACATTGCCCCGAGCTGCAATCGGTTCCGGCGTCCGCATTCGACAGGCTTTCTCGTCGCGGTTTTGAAGACGATCTGATACGGCATTTGATTGAACGCATCATCTCTGCTTCATCACTGTATCCTGAACTGGGAAAGCTTTATACAGACGGATTGCTGCTGAGCCTTTTCCTGACCTTGCTCCATCTGGAGCCAGGACGTCAGCATGCCGGGAAGCGACGGGAAAAGCTTGGATCCGCCCAGTCACGTCGCGTGATCGACTTCATGCATGCCCACCTCGCCGAAGATCTCGCCATCCCGGATCTGGCACTCCTGTGCGGCGTGAGCACAAGTCATTTTTCCCGGGCGTTCAAGGCAAGTTTCGGCGCTCCGCCGTATCGATATTTTCTTCGGCTTCGGGTGGAGTCTGCCATGTCGATGCTGCGTACCGGATCGGTGTCACTGGCAGCGATTGCGCAGGCATGCGGGTTCAGCGATCAAAGTCATTTTTCGAAAGTGTTTCGCGAGATGACCGGGATGACCCCATCATCGTATCGATGGGGCAGCAATGAACGGATGAATTGACCCCATGGCACGGGCAAGGACTTGCCCGTGCTGCTCGACTCGAGTCCATTGAACACGATGGCCAGTGGAGGGCCGCACCGTGGTGGCCATCGCCCACCGGCTCGCCAGCGTGCGCCATGCCGAACACATTCTGGTGTTCGACCGGGGCCGACTGGTGGAACAGGGGCAACACGCGGAACTGATCGGGCATGGCAGGCTTTATGCGCGCCTGTGGTCGGCGCAACGGCAGGCGCGCGACTGGGAGTTGATTGCAGCACCCTGCAGAGGGGGTTGACCATGAAAGACCCGAATCATTGGCCGCTGGTACCTGTGCCAGAGGTGGATGCAGCCATGTTGGTGCAACATACGGCAGGCCTGGACGTCTCGATGATCGGAGGCAGCCACACGCCGGGCAGACATGCAACGGGGGGAGATTCCCGTTGCCTTCGTCCGGAGCACGCTGCGCTCAGAATTTCCTGGTGACGAACAGGTTGACCGAGCGTTCGGCACCCGGCATCTGACCGTAGGGCTGGTAGTTCCGGTCGGCCAGGTTGTTCAGCTCGGCCACCAGGATCCAGTCGTGCCGCAGGTGGGCGCTGGCGCGCAAATTGAGGGTGACGTAGCCGGCTGCGCCACTCAGGCTGGAGCCGCTCTCGTCGCGCATGCGCACCCTGGATTCGCCGCGCAGATAGGCATCGACGCTGCCGTTCGCGCCGCCTGCGGCCCAGTCCTTGCGCAAGCCGGCCTTGCCGGCCAGGTTGGGCGAGCCGCTCTCGCTGGTCTGGTAACCGTTGCCGTAGCGCAGCTGCCGACGCATGGCAGCCAGCGAGACGTACGGGCTCAGGCCCCACACGCCGAGCGCGTGCTCGACATACAGCTCGATACCGGTGCTGCGTGCGGCATCGACGTTCTGGTAGGTGCCGGTGGTGCCGGTGGACACGGTGGCGATGTAGTCTTCCGAACGCGCATGGAACAGAGTGGCATCCAGCACGGTGCCGCCAGCCGCGTAGCGCGCACCGAGTTCGTAGGTGGTGGAGGTTTCCGGCTTGAGATCGGGATTGCCGTTCAGCGTGACGCCGCCGCCGGTGGTTGTCAGAAAGAGCTGGCCCAGCGTCGGGTGGATATAGCCCTGTGAGATGTTGGCGCGCAGTGCCAGGCGGTTCGACGGAACCCAGACCAGGCCGGCCGTGCCGAGCAATATGCTGTCGGAGTTCTGGCCGGTGGGGTTGGCAGTGCCCCCGGTAGTGGAGGCGCGGTGGTCGGAGCGCACGCGCGTGCCGCGTGCGCCAAGGGTGGCGGTGAGCTGATCGGTCAGCGTGATCTCGTGCTGGCCGAATACGGAGAAAGTGCGCGTGCTGGCGTCGTCGTAGCGCAACGTCGTGATGGTGCTGCCTGGCGGCGTGCGCGTGGTGTCGGTGGCCTTGTCGGCGGTCAGCGCATCATCTTCCCATTCGAGGCCGGCCATGGTGCGGCTCGCGGGAGAAAATTTCATCTCGGCGCGCAGGTTGGCTCCGTTGGTGGCCTGCGCGTCGATGGAGGTCGACAGCACCCGGATGCGCATCGGGCCTGCATCGACGGCGACGTCGTTGCGGAAGTCGCGGTCGATCGTCTGCCGGTACAGGCTGGCACTGAGTTTGGTCAGCCATGGAGCCAGCTGCGTACCTTCGTAGAACAGTGAGGTCTTGCGCAGATCGCGGTGCGGCAGCGAGATGAGGAAGTCGGACTGGCCGACGTAGACATTGGCAGCGAGGTCAAACGCCTGGGCCTTGACGCCGAAGTAATGCTGGCCCGACCGGTAGCCGAGGTGGCCGGAGATGTTGCGATCGTGCACGTCGGAAGGGGTCAGCACGCCGTCGGGCGTACGGCGGTCGCCCTGCTTCATCTTGCCCAGGCTGAGGTTGTAGTCGAGTGCGCCGGGTCCGATATCGACGGTGCCGGCCGCCGAGGCAGAAACGCGATAGCCGCGTGTCGCCGACAGATAGCCTGCCGTGGCGCTGAAGGTGAAAGGTTTGTCCGCGCCACGCTTGGTGATGATGTTGATCACTCCACCGATGGCGCTGCTGCCCGAAACCACCGAAGACGAGCCGCGCACCACTTCGATGCGCTCGATCGTCGTCGGGTCGACCAGCACCGGCTGACCATAGTTGGTGTGGTCGGTGAGTTTCTGGCCGTCGATCAGGATGGCCACGCGCCGCGCCGTCTCGCCGCGGATGGAGATGCGCTCTATGCCCTCCTCGCTGATCTGAACGCCCGGGATATCGCGCAGCAGCTGCGCTATGGACACTGGCGCTCGATCCTCGATGTCCTCGGCCGGGATGACCGTAATCGAAACCGGGCTTTGCATGACTTCGGTCGGCAAGCCGGTGCCGACCACCGTCACGGTTGCCAGTTCACGCAGCTCGTCTTGCGCCAGTGCCGGCGCCGTACATGTCAGGCTGGCGGCGGCCAGCACTGCCAGCCGGAGGGGTGGTTGCATGCTTGCTCCTTGATCGGGGTTGCAGGACGGTGAAACAAGGCCTGTACCTGGCAAGGAGCTGGGGTAGGCAATGAGAATGATTCTCAATTATACTGAACTATGGGTTTGTCGAAAGTCCAGCGCACAAAGTCAATTTCGACATGATTGACGCTCTCATCCATAAACAACGAGAATGCGTCTCATTACAATTGATGCTAGGATTCGATTCCGGACATCAGCCAGCGAGCGGTCGCAAAATTCGAAGTCGGCATCCCGGGCCGGACCGCGCAGCCAGCCAGCCCTGAATCACACTGACGTTGGAGGTCAGCCATGGATGGCAACGCCGCTGCACCGCTGCGGGCATCTCGCAGCAATTCGTCCGCGAGCGCCGCCGGGCTACCTGGCAGAGCATGATGAACGGCCTTGAGCCCGCAAAAGCATCCGATTTGCCGGAACCGGCACCTCCGTCCACGTACGTCGGCGCCGAACCGCAAACGATCTCCAGTGCGGAACTGCTGCGGGGACGCAAAGTGGTCTGCATCGTTCACAACGGCACCGTCTATCGCCTGCAGACCACGCGCATGGGTCGGCTCATCCTGACCAAATAAACCCACCACCAGAGCACAGTGCCCCGGCCGCTTGCGCGGCGGCGCTATCGCCACCTCATCGCCAGCCATACGTCTACAGGACGTCACAGCCAGCCGTCATGTCCCCTTCTTCACAGACCACGGCGACTTGTCCATGCAGACATCTCAACACGCGACTCGGTGCCTGATTGCCGCGCGATCCAACAGCCTTCGCCCGGCACAACCGTACTCTCGCAGTGTGTTGCCGATACCGCCTGATGGCGGGCGAGTCGTGGCGAGCGGGCCGGCGCCTCATGCGGCCGATGAAGCGGCTTCGAATTGCCATGAACCGGTGGTCGGAACACGCGCTCCCATCCGGATTGCGCTGCTGTTCCTCCTGCTGGTGTTGCTGCTATGGGGTGCACTGGTGCCGGCGCACGCAAAGTCCGTGCTGTTCCTCGCCAATAGCACCAGTACTTCGCGCGGCAAGTTCGCAACGCTGGAAAAACTGGCCAGCCCGCATGGCCTGCACGTGGCGGTGCTCTATTTCAGCGACCTGCCGGACGAGCCCGACGCCAGCGTGCTGCAGGGGCACGACGTGATCTTCGTCGACAGCTTCATGCCCGAAATGGTGCGCCGGCGCTACGCCGGCATCTTTGACAAGACGACAGTACCCGTGGGCTTCGTCTCGGCCGGCGGCGAGACCGAAGGCCTGCGCATGCCGGACAAGCTGGTGCAGCGCCTGGGGGTTTACTACACCAACGGCGGCGAGAAAAACTTCGATGGTTTCTTCGCCACTGTGGCCGCCTGGCTGGCCGGCAGGCCCTGGAACAGAGTGGCCGACCCCGAGGTGTTCCCGGACGCCGCCTTCTACCATCCCGAGGCGCCCGGCAGGTTCTTCGCCAACAGCGCCGACTACCTGCAGTGGCAGCAGGGGCGTGATGCAAACCGGCCGGCGGACGGCAGTGCGCGCCCGGCGCGCGTAGGCATTGCCTTCTACAGCCAGAACGCGGGTTCCATGCAGACCGGGCTGCTCGACGGCCTCATCCGTGGCGTGGAAAAGGCCGGCGGCCTGCCGATGGCCTTCTACTACCCCTTCATGGACGCCGACGAGGACACGCTCACGCCGCTGCTCACGGACAAGGACGGCCGGCCCGTGGTCGACGTCATCATCAGCACACGCGTCATGCCGCAGCCCGACGGCGATCGGAAAGTATTCGAAGCACTGGGCATTCCCGTCACGCAGGCCATCCCCTACACCGGGAATGGCGACGAACAGGCCTGGCGCGCCGATCCGCAGGGCATCCCCATGACCAACATCCCCTTCTACCTGGCGCTGCCCGAGTTTGCCGGCGTCACCGACATCCAGGTCGCCGCCGCGGTACACGCGGACAGCGGCGTCCTCACGCCCATCCAGCCGCAGCTGGACTCGGTGGTGGCCAAGGCCATGAACCTGGTACGCCTGCAGCAGCTGCCCAACGCAGACAAGCACGTGACGGTGTTCTTCTGGAACTATCCCGGCGGCGAGAAGAACCTCGGCGCATCCTTCCTGAACGTGCCCGAGAGCCTGGTCGCCATGATGGGCGCCATGAGGAAGGCCGGCTATGACGTGCAGGTGCCCGGCGAGGACGCCATGCTGGAGCGCGTGCAGGCCATCCTGGCACCGTACTACCGCGACGGCAGGCTGCAGGGCCTGCTGGACGACGGTCTGGCCGAGAAATTTCCCGTCAGCCGCTACAGGGACTGGCTGGCCACGCTGCCGCAGCCCGTGCAGGACAACATCAACGGGCAGTGGGGCGCGCCCGAGGACTCGCGCATGGTCGTGCACGAAGATGGTCAGGCCTGGTTCGTCATGCCGCGCGTGCTGCTGGGCAAGGTGGCCATCCTGCCGCAGGCCCCGCGCGGCGAGAGGATAGACGACAAGGAGGCGGCGCTGTACCACTCCACCGACTCGGCACCCTCACATTTCTACCTGGCCCAATACCTGTGGGCGCGCACGCAGCACCCCTCCGATGCCATCGTGCATCTGGGCACGCACGGCTCGCAGGAATGGCTGCCGGGCAAAGAGCGCGGCCTGGCCGTGGATGAGGACTATCCGTTCCTGCTGCTGGGCGACGTGCCCATCATCTATCCCTACATCATCGACAACGTGGGTGAAGCGATACACGCGCGCCGGCGCGGCCGCGCCGTGGTCATCAGCCACCAGACACCGCCGTTTCGCCCGGCCGGCCTGCACACCGAGGTCACCGCCCTGCACGGGCTGCTGCACGACTGGTTCGCGCAGATGGAAGGCCGCGTCCGGGAGCAGATCGAGCGCGACCTCATCACCAGGGTCACCGCCGGAAACATCGAAAAGGACATGGGCTGGAAGACCGAAGACATCGCCGGCGCTTTCCCCCGCTTTGCCGAGGAGCTGCACGTGCACCTGCACGAGCTGGCGCAGACTGCGCAGCCGCTGGGCCTGCACGCCATGGGCCGCGCCCCGCGCGAATTCCATCGCATCTCCACCGTGCTCATGATGCTGGGCGACGACTTCTGGCGCGCAGCCGTCGGGCTGCTGGATGGCAGGCACGACCCTGATCACGATCACGCGCTCAGCGAAGCCATGGTCGTGGACTACGAGGAGCTGGAGGACTCGGCACCGTACAAACTGCTGCGCGATGCGCTGCTGGACGACAAGATTCCCGAGACTGCCTCGCCTGCGCTGCGCGAACAGCTGCAGCAGGCGCGCCAGTGGTACCGTGACATCGGCGCTCGCTTCGAGCTGCCCGGGCTGCTTGCGGCGCTCGACGGTCGCTACATCGAGACCTCCTATGGCGGCGACCCCATCCGCAACCCCGATGCCTACCCCACGGGGCGCAACATCTACGGTTTCGACCCGACGCGCATTCCCACCGAACAGGCCTGGAAGGCCGGCAGGCAGGCGGCCGACGAGCTGCTGGCCGAACATCAGGCGCAGACCGGCCAGATGCCCGGGAAGCTGGCATTCTCGCTGTGGTCCACCGAGACCATGCGCCAGCAGGGCGTGCTCGAGGCGCAGGCGCTTTGGCTCATGGGCGTGGAGCCGGTCTACGGCCGCGGCGGCCGCATCGACGACGTGCGTCTGATCGACCGCAAGACGCTGGGCCGCCCGCGCGTGGACGTGGTGCTCTCCGTTACCGGGCTGTACCGCGACCACTTCCCCAACACGATGAAGCACCTGGCCCGCGCCGTGCAACTCGCAAGCCAGGCGCGCGGCGAAGACGACAACCCCGTGGCCGCCAACACGCAGCGCATCCAGGCACAGCTGCAGGAGCAGGGTGTGGAGGAAAAAGCGGCACAGAACGCGGCCGAGACACGCATTTTCACTTCCGCCTCGGGCCAGTACGGCACCGGCCTCACCGGCGCCGCCATGGCCACCGATACGTGGGACGGCCAGGAGGAAGGCGACCGGAAGCTGGCCGACCTGTATCTCTCGACCATGCAGTACGCCTACGGCCCGGACGAATCCACCTGGGGCAGGACCGGCGTGGCCGGCGCCGAGGACCTCAACCTCTACGCCCGGCACCTGAGCGGCACCGAGGGCGCCGTGCTGGCGCGCTCGTCCAACCTCTATGGCGTGCTCACCACCGACCACCCCTTCGAACTCCTCGGCGGCATCGGCCTGGCCGTGCGCCGCCTCGACGGCGCGCTGCCCCAGCTCTACATCTCCGACCTGCGCAAGGGCGGTGCCGGCCGCATCGAGGGCACGGCCAGGTTCCTGGCCAGGGAGCTGGCCACACGCCAGTTCCACCCCGGCTACATCAAGGGCATCATGGCGGAGGGCTATTCCGGCACGCTGGAAGTCCTCAACGTCACCAACAACCTCTGGGGCTGGAACGTCGTGGCGCGCGAGATGGTGCGCGACGACCAGTGGGAAACCATGGTCGACGTCTACGTGCGCGACAAGTTCGGTCTGGGCCTGCGCGAGTGGTTCGAGAAGGAAAACCCGCACGCGCTGGCGCAGGCCATGGAGCGCATGCTGGAAGCCGCGCGTCAGGGCTACTGGCACGCCAGGCCCGAGACCGTCGAACTGCTGCAGGAGCGCTACCGCGAAATGGCCACGCAGTTCGATGTGCGCAGCGACAACCGGCGCTTCCTCGAATATGTGGCCGACGGTGTGCCCGCCGACTCCGAATTCGCGCAGCATGTGGCCGAACAACTGCAGCCCACACCTTCGACCGAAGCCGATGCCCCGGCCGGGAACATCAAGGGCATGAAGCTGGAGAAGCAGGATCGCGAGGTCGGCCAACTGCTGCTGGACTACAGCCCCTGGATCATCCTGATCATGCTGCTGCTGGTGCTCGGCGCGGGCATGCTGCGTCAGGCCGCGCGCCGGCACATGCCGCAACACTGAGCATGGGGTTCATTCACGATCAACGAAACCTCCGGAGTGCTGCTTCATGGATACCACGCTCGAAAGCCTGATGTATCAGGTCGGTCAGATCTTCCTGATTCCGACCCTGCTGGTGATTGCATTGTTGTTTCTGTATGCCCTGTATGCGTTGGGCAGCTTCCTCATGGCCTGGGCTCAGCGTCGGGGCCGGCGCCCCGGTGATGGCCAGGACAATCTGCGCTGCTTCGACGTGCTGCGCTGGGCCGCTGCGCACCCGGGCGCCGACACCGACGCGCGCGACGTGGCCGCGCACCGCATGCTGGAGATGCCACGCATCGTGGCCCGCGTCGCGCCGATGATGGGTCTGGTAGCCACCATGATCCCCATGGGCCCCGCGCTGCGCGGTCTGGCCGACGGCAACCTGTCGGCCATGTCGGGCAGCCTCTCGGTGGCGTTCTCCGCGGTCATCATCGCCCTCATCACCGCTTCCATCATGTTCTGGATCGCCTCGGTGCGCCAGCGCTGGCTGGCCGAGGAAATCGCCTGGCTGCAGGCCAGCGGCAAGCCGCTGCAGAAAGTGGAGCTGCGCTTCAACCCGTCCATGGACCCGCCCGCGCGCATGCCGGCCACGCCCGAACCGGAGCTGACCCCATGAAATTCCTGCAATCGGGCAGCGTTGAGGACCCCATCCTCTCGGTCGTGAACCTGATCGACATCTTCCTGGTCATCATTGCCGCGCTGCTACTGGGCATGGCCAGCAACCCCCTGATCCAGGCCATGATGCGCCAGGACGTGACCGTGGTGGTCGACGCCGGCCAGCCCACCATGGAGATGATCGTCAAGAAGGGCGAGGAAATCGAGCGCTTCAAATCCACCGGCGAAGCCGGCCAGGGCGAGGGTGTGAAGGCCGGCGTGGCCTACCGCCTGAAGGATGGGAGCGTGATCTATGTTCCCGAGGGCGGCAACTGATTCTCGCTGCTGGCACCCGCCGTTTCCACACTTCCCCCTGCCCGACGAAAATGACCCTGCAAACCCTGTTCCGCCACCTGGGCACCGCCGTACTCCTGGCGCTGCCGTTGCTGGCCTGGCCGGCTGCACCCCTGGGCCCCGAGGCCGCCGCCACCGTGCAGCAGACCTGGAAGCTGCTCGACTACGTGGCCACCGACTACGCCGGCGCGGTGAAGGATGGTGCCGTGGTGGACGAAGCCGAATACGTCGAGCAGCAGGAATTCAGCGCCACCGTGCTCGAATTGCTGCAGCGCCTGCCGGACGGCCCGGCACTGGCCGGCCTGCAGCAGCAGGCGCGCGCGCTGGCGCAGGCGGTGGACGACAAGGTGCCGCCGCCGGACGTCGACGAGCGCGCGCACGCGCTGGCCACCGCGCTGCTGGCCGCCTATCCGGTGCCATCGGCGCCCGCGCAGGCGCCCGACCGAACCCTGGGCTCCAGGCTCTACCAGCAGCAGTGCGCCTCCTGCCACGGCTCCGACGGCGATGGTCGCGGTCCAGCCGGTCTGGCGCTCGACCCGCCGCCGATCGCCTTCACCGACGCCGGACGCGCCGACCTGCGCAGCCCGCTCTCGCTCTACCAGGCCACGGCACAAGGCATCGAGGACACGGGCATGGTCGGCTACGCGGGCACCCTGTCCGATAAGGAGATCTGGGCCCTGGCCTACTACATCGGTACGCTCGCCTACACTGACGGCGCCCGCGCCGGCGAGCAGGCCTGGCAGCGTGATGCGGCACTGCGCGCCCATGTCAGCAGCCTGGACGAACTCTCCCACGCACGTGCGGCACAGCTTGCGCCCGGCTTCGGCCTGGATACCGCACGCGCGGCTCTGGGCTGGCTGCGCGCGCACCCGCAGGCCGTGCTGCAGGCACCGCAGGGCCTGGCGCTGGCACGCGCCAAGCTGGCCGCCAGCGTCGCCGCCCACCGCCAGGGTCACGTGCAGGATGCCGTGCAGCTCGCGCTGTCGGCCTACCTGGACGGGGTCGAGCCCGACGAGCCGCGCCTGGACACGCGCGACCGCGCGCTGCGCGGTCGCATCGAAACCACCATGGGCGCCTACCGCAGCGCGTTGACGCGCGCGTCCTCCGGTGCCGAGGTTCAGGCACTGGCGGACGAGGCTGACGCGCTGCTGGCCGAGGCCGGGCAGTTGCTGCAGCGGACCGGAGCCAGTCCGGCCACCGCCTTCGTCGGCGCCTTCACCATCCTGGCGCGCGAGGGGCTGGAGGCGCTGCTGGTGGTGGTGGCACTGCTGGCCTTCCTGCACAAGGCCGGACGCGCTGAGGCGGCGCGCTGGGTACACTGGGGCTGGGTGCTGGCGCTCACGGCCGGAGCCGCCACCTGGGGCGCAGCAACCTGGCTGATCGGTATCAGCGGCGCCAGCCGCGAGCTCACCGAGGGCCTGTCTTCGTTGTTCGCCGCCGCCGTGCTGCTGGGCGTGGGCCTGTGGATGCACGGCAAGAGTGTCGGCGGACGCTGGCAGCTCTATCTCAAGAAGAAGATGAGCGCCGCGCTGCAGCGCCGCTCGGGCTGGTTCCTGTTCGTGCTGGCCTTCGTCTCGGTCTATCGCGAGGTGTTCGAGACCATCCTGTTCTACGCCGCGCTGTGGGCCGACGGCGAGCACGTCTGGCTGCTTGCCGGCATGTTCGCGGCAGCCGCCCTGCTGGCGGCGGTGGCCTGGATCATGCTGCGTACCAGCCGGCACCTGCCGATCGCACAGTTCTTCCGCTACAGTGCACTGCTGATTGCGCTGCTGGCCTTCGTCATGACCGGCAAGGGCATCGCCGCACTGCAGGAGGCCGGCTGGATCGGCATCGCGCTGGCCCCTGTGCCCCGCCTGGACTGGCTCGGCATCTACCCGACCTGGCAGACCACGCTGGCGCAGTTGCTGGTCGTGCTCGTGCTGCTGACCGGTTTTGCCTGGAATACAGTGCGCGGACGCAGTGAATCCGGGCAGGCTGCTGTCTGATGGCCGTGGCGCGACATCAGAAGCGGTGCGTAACGCCAACCACGACGTTGCGCCCCGGCAGCGGCGTGACCTGCGCCAGGTAGGACGCATGATTCCAGACCTGCCGGTTCAGCAGGTTGCCACCGCGCACGAAGAGGTTGGTCCGGTCGCCGGGCAGCCAGTAGCCCAGGCCGGCGTTAAGCATGGTGTACCCCGGCGTCGTGGTCTCGAAGCTGGCGAGTCGATTCTGCCGGGTCACGCGATACAGTTCCACGCTGGCGCTGAACTGCCCTTCTGCGTAGTGCACGCGCGCGCCATAGCGTGCCGACGGGATGCGTGGCACATTGCCGCCACTGCCGGAAAACCGGGCCCGCACGATGTCGCCAAAGCCGGTCACGGACCAGGCGCGGTTCACCTGCCAGGTCAGCTCCCCTTCCAGCCCGCGGAAGCTGGCATCCCGCTGGCTGTACTTGATGAGGCGGAACTCTTCGAACTGATCCAGGGTGTCGGCAAAGATGTAGTTGCTGATGCGGTTGTAATAGGCGCCGACGTTGAAGGTGACGGCTCCCGCAGTCTTGCGCAACGACAGCCCGACATTACGTGAGCGCTCCTTTTTCAGCGCGGCGTCGTTACCCGCACCGCCGCAGGTCAGCGCATGAGGCAGCAGACCGCACTCGTAGGTGTTGGTCGCCAGATGGATGCCGCGCGCGTACAGCTCCTGCTCATGCGGCAGGCGCCCGGACTGCGCCGCCGACAGGCCGACGGCCCAACCCGGTCTGAAGCGCCACGTCGCCGCCGCCGAGAGCGAAGCTGCCGTACCGCGGTACCCGGGCAGGTCGCGCTCGTCGTCCCGGGGCTGATGGTGCAGCCAGTCGTGCCGCGCACCGACCTCGAAGTGCCATTGCTCGCCGGGATCGTAATTCTCGACGACGAACAGGCCGATGGCGCGCGTGTCGATTTTGGGCAGAAAGCCTTCCACGCCGCTGGCACTGGAGCGCACGTCGGAATGCTGCAGGCCGATCACGCCGCGAAAATCGCCCACCGGCTGATGCTCCAGCTCCACGCGACCCTCATGGCCCCGGTTACTGAAGGTGGTGCCGATCCGGCCGTCATCGAGCTCATGGTGGCGATAGTCGGTATAGCTGCCCCGAAAGCGGATCTGGCGGAAACCGGCGAACGGCTCGCGATACTCGCCGCGCAGATCGAAGCGCCGACTGCGCAGATCTATCGACGCATCATCGTCACCGTGATCATGATCGTGGTCGTGGTCGTGGTCGTGGTCGCCGCAGTGCAGCGTGCCACCGTGCGGGTGACAGTCCTCGAACTCATGACTGTGCCCGGCCAGGCCGTAGTCGTCGTCGCGGTGACTGTAGGCCATGCCGAAATAGCCGCGGGGCGTGATCCAGGAGGCACCGAGCGCGCCATTGCCGGATTCGGACCAGGTGGCTCCCACGCGTCCGTGCCCGGGGGCCCGATAATCAGTTGCATCGCGCCAGGAACCCTCGGCGTGCAGTACCAGGTGCTCGCCCAGCTGCTTGTCCACGGCGCCCGCGCCCGCCTTTTCGCGCGCAACGCTTGCGCCGCGCAGCGTGATCTGGCCCTCCAGGCCGTTCTCGGGCAGGCGCGAGGGGATCTTGCCATCGATGACGTTGACCACGCCGCCCACGGCACCGCCGCCATACAGCAGCGTGGCCGGCCCGCGCAGCACCTCGATGCGCCGGATCAGCAGCGGATCGACGGTGACCGCATGATCGGGCGAGATGTCGGAAGCATCGAGCACCGAAGCGCCATCGGAGAGCACCTTGACGCGTGGCGCCGTCTGGCCGCGGATGACCGGACGGCTGGCACCGGCACCGAAGGAGTCCTGGCGCACGCCGGGCAGGTCGGCGATGGCCTCACCCAGCGTCCCGGCGCCACGCTCCACCACCACTTCCCCGTCGATGACGCTGATCGGTGCCGTAATACGATCGGCGCTCTCGGGGATGGCGCGCACCGTCACTTCTTCCAGCATGACGGCCGTGCTTCGTTCCGGGTCCGGGTCCGGAGCCGGCACCTGTGCCCTGGCCGGATGGATCAGCAGGACGGACGCGACCAGCACCAGTGTGCGGACTTGTGGTGGCATGAACTTTCCTTTCGGATCATCGAACATGAATATATATGTTATATCATTACATTCATGTGATTTGTCATGCGTTCCGAATTCCTGCTTTCTGCTCTCCTTTCGTGTTTGCGTGGCAAAGGAATGCCGACTTTCCGGGTGCCTGCGCGCGGCGGCCTGGTTTCCCGAACGCACCGACGCCAGCCCTGGCGGGACTGAAACATTGCCGCATCGCTGCGAGTGCCCGCCGCAGAGCCGGAACTCGACCCGCCGGCGGCACCCGGAGTGCCGTCAGGGCCGGTTACTCTGCGCACTCAGGAGTTGGCGGCACCTCCCTGGCACATCTCGCACACCCCGCGCAGCTCGATGATGCTCTGTGCCAGCCTGAAGTGGCTGGCGAGCGCCCAGTCCTTCAGTCGCTGCTCGACCATGTCGTCGGAGAATTCATCCGCGCTGCCACACTGATCACAAATGGCGAAGGCCACCATGCCGTGCTCATGTTCGTGTGGATGCGCACAGGTGACGAAGGAGTTGACACTTTCCAGTCTGTGCACGAAGCCACGCTCGATCAGCCGGTCAAGCGCACGGTACACCTGCAGCGGCGCACGAAAGCCCTCGTCACGCAGTGCATCCAGCACCGTATAGGCACTCTGCGGTTTGCCCGCTGTGGCCAGCGCATCCAGCACCAGGCGCTGGTTCCTGGTCAGTTCCTTGCTTGGCATGATCATTTGTCCGGGCAGCACATACCCCGGATCGCAGACGTCAGGCTGCCAGTGTAACGCTGCGCCATCCTCTGGAACGATACGTCATAACGTTACGTTATTGTATGGACTCGCATCGGGCCATGATGAACCCCGGATTACCGGGGCTCCGGTTCCAGCAATCGAAGCATCGGCGCGGGATGGTCTGCTGCTGGATCTCCGGAGGTATCGATCCAGCGATCCACCTCGTCTGCGCACTCCTGTACGACCGAAAAGTACAGTTTCTGCCCAGGCTGAAGCGCGTCGGACAGATACGCCATGACGGCGAATTCGTCGTACCAGACGTCGGGCAGCAGACCACTCCAGCTGACTTCGCGTACTCCAGCCTTCAGGAGGCTGCCGTGCAGCTTCACGGGGTGCGCATAGTCGCCAGTCTGCGTCTGCAGCGTCCAGCCCGGCTTGGGCTGCGGTTTGACGGCGACCACACCTTCCGGCATGCGCACCCGCAGGCGGGTGGTGTCGGCGCCACGGCAACCATGCGGCACGCGAAACACGAGCTTCTGGTAGCTGCCGACCGGCGCGCTGCGTACTTGCAGCGTGACGTGCGCGAGCGCGCCGGGGGTGGTGCCCCACAGCATGCCCAGAGCGATGACGGCGCCCACCGTCAGTCGTGACAGCCGGCGCGCACGCAGATTTGTGCAGTCTGTTTTCCTCATGACGGGACAAGACATGATCTGTTTCCTTGGTTGAATCGGGACCGCTGCGGCCCGGACGGCCAGGCCGACCCCGCAGGCTGTAGCGCAAGGTCGGGGGGTCGAAGACCGCGACGTCGTCGGGCAGGTTTTTCCATTGGTTCGCCCCGCAGCACGTCAAGGTTTCGAACGGCGGCCCGGGTCGAGCGGGCCGCCGTCAATATGCCGGTATGTGTGCGCGGTGCCCTCCGTCATCGCGGGGTCGGGCGCATCGCGCAGCGTTTCCTGGGTGAAGTCGTCGATCAGCACCCGCAGTTGCAGTTGCGGCGCTGACACCGGTAGCGCAGGCAGCCTGGCCAGCCACTGACCGGGCGCCTGCTCCCGGGCCTGGACCCACAGAGGCTCGACGCCGTGCTCTGGACTGCTCACGGCAAGTTGCACCCGCTGCGCCGCCAGCGGCAGACCGTTGGTGTCATGCAGATCGATGCGCCAGAGCCCTTCTTCTTCCTGCACGACACCGGCACGCAGGTGCTGGCCGGACAGCCCGAATGTCCGCGGCTGCACATGCACGCGCACGGATTCCTGCGCCGCCAGGCTGCGCGGCGGCGGGGTCAGCCGCCAGAGCGAAACGACGGCCAGCAGCAGGATGGCGAGCAGCACTTCGCCCTTGGTGACCCGCACCAGACGACGCCTGGCCGTCGCTTCGCCGGCCAGTGCCGGCTGCGTGTTGTGCCAGCGATTGATCGCCGCCAGGCACAAGAGGCCGGCCACCAGTGCCAGCTTGGCCAGCAGCACGCGGCCGTAGGCGGTGTGCCACAGATCCCGCGGCTCGCTCAACTGCAGGAAAGCCAGTCCCACGCCGCTCAGCACGAGCACGCCGACCGCCGGCGCGATCCAGCCGGAAAACCGCGCCAGCGCAGTGCTGGCGCTGGCTGCGCCAGCCAGATCCGCGCGCAGGTGCCGAATGAGGGGAATGAGACAGCCGAACCAGGCCAGTGCCAGCGCAACGTGCAGCGTCACCAGCGGACGCGCCAGCCATTGCGGCGGTGCCGTCCCGGCGTGACCGCTGAGTGACGCCGCCACCGCGACCAGCAGCAGCGCCGCACCGGCCGCGACCCGCTGCAACAAACCGCCACGCATCCGCATGGCCAGCCATGCCGCGACCAGCACCAGCGCCATGCCGGCGAGCGTGAGCGCGTAGCTGCTGGCCAGCGCCTGCTGCCAGGACCGGACCGTGAAGATGCCGATCACGGGCGCATCGAGCAGGTCCAGACCCTGCAGGCCCAGATCGGCCAGCAGCAACAGTGCGGTGACGACCACGATGGTTCGCGCCCGGTCGACGTGCTGGCCTGGTGCCATGGTTCGGAACAGACCGGCGCCGACGGCGGCGAACAGGCCGAGCCAGGTCAGCCAGCGCGTCAGCCAGATGGCGGCGCTGCGCCAATGCTCCGCCGGAACCGCTGCTTCGCGTGCACCAGGGCTGCCGATCGCGTAGTCCAGCGTGCCGCCGACCGGATGTCCATCGGCGGAGACGATGCGCCAGCTCAGCAGATAGGGTCCGCGCACGGCAGACGGCGGGATGACTACCCGCACGGTATCGCCCGCTGCCTGCGCGGTGACGGACAGCGGCTGGCCTTTCGGGTCGAGCAGCCCCACGCGCGTGACGCTGACGGGCTCGCTGAACACCAGAACCACTGCGGTTGGAGCCTGCTCCAGGATGCTGCCCGTCGCCGGCGCTGTCCGCACGAGCGACGCATGCCCCCGGGCCAGTGGTGCCAGAGCGGTGAGCAGCGTGAGCAGGAGCAGGGCGCGCAAGAGCTGGCAACGCGAGCCGCGCCTGCGGGTAGTGTCGCTCACCAGGGCAGCCGAAGCCACGACCCAATGGGAATCCGGCGGGGTATCAGCTTCAGGCGAGGTCATGGATCTGTACACGAGCCGGGATCAGTAGTGCAGGCGCAGGCCGGCGTACACCGAGCGCCCCACGCCCGCATTGAGTACCGCGCTGTCCGGTCGAGCCTGCTCGAGCACACCCAGCATGTCGACATAGCGCCGGTTCAGCAGGTTGCGCGCCTCCAGAAAGAGATTCCAGTGCTTGCGCCGAACGCCCGTGCGCAGACCGAGCAGGCTGTAGCTACCCACCTTGTAAGTGTTGCTGTAGTCGGCGTAACGTGCACCCACCAAGTCGAAAACAGGGCCTGCGTAGACACCCTGTCCGTTGCGGTACATCACCTCGCCGTGGATGAAATAGCGCGGTGCGTTGGGCAGGCGGTTGCTGCCGTATTGCGGGTGGCGGTTGAACGTGAAGTGATTCCAGGTGGCGCTCACGAGCGGGTCGATGCTGCCTTCCGCACCCACGGGAAAGCGCCCGCCCAACAGCGCCTCGATACCGGCGTGCGTGGTGTGCCCGGCGTTGGAGGTGAGCGTGTTGCCTGGTGCGGCGGGGTCGTCCGACGAGACGATCTCGTTGCGCAGCCGTCCCCAGTACACGGACACGTCCCAGTTCAGCCCGATCTGGTTGACCGGTGCCGCGTTGTCGCCGCGTACGCCGACTTCCACCATGGTGCCGTGCATGGCTCGCAGTGTGGTGTTCGGGCCGCGCTCCGAGCGGGCATTGTTCAACTCGAAACTGTTGGGCGCCTGGTACACGCGGCTCACGCTGGCGAACAGATCGCTGGACGGCGTGAGCGCGTAGATGGCCCCCGCGCGCGGGTTCAGCGAGGAGAAGCGGTCGCGCTGGTCGCGCGCCTGGGTGTTGCCCTGGTTGATGCCGTCGACGTTGTCGTCGATGCGCCGCGAGCTCACGCCCTGCGCACCGTAAACCAGCGTCCAGCGTCGCGCCACCTGCCAGCGGTCGAGCGCAAACACCGCAGTGGTCGTGGCTCGCTGGTCCACATCGTCCTGCAACTGGCCACGCAGGCCACGGTCGTTGGCGTAGTTGCCACCCCGGATGGTGCTGTGCGCCAGGTTGACGCCGGCGACGATGTCGTGGTCACCCAGCAGCACGCTGTAGTGCAGCATGCCGCCCAGCGTGCGCTGCCGCGTGTTGATCAGCAGGCTGAAGAAAGGCGAGTAGACGATGGGGTGGTACAGCGCCTGCTCCTCGTACGAGAGGCCGAAGTCCAGCCGGCTGGTGGCGTTGATGCGCCATTGGCCGGTACTTGCCAGCCGGTTGCTGCGTACGTTGAACTGGTGGTCGCCGACCACGTTGGACGGGGCGGCCTGGCGCCGGTCCTGCTCGAAGGCTGCACGGGTGATGGAGCCGGCGAGCTGCTGCTCGTTGTCGATGTGCGTGGCGTAGAAGCGCAGGTCAATATCGGGGCTGACTCTGAGCCCCACATTGCCGTAGACGCTGCGGCGCTTTTGTCGGCTGTGTTCGCGCCAGCCGCTGTCGTGCTTGCCCTCGACGGTGAGCAGACCATCCAGCGTTTCACCGGCCGCGCCCACGCTGACGCGCGCGCTGCGCAGGCCAAAGCTGCCCCCGTCCACGGACAGTTGCATGGGGTCACTGCTGCGCGCCGTGCGCGAGACGAAATTGATGGCGCCACCCAGCTCACTGGCACCGTAGGTGAGGGCGTTGGCACCGCGCATGACGATCATGCGTTGCGCCGCCAGCGGGTCCGGAAAGCGGTTGTGGTTGTTGCCATCGGCACTGCTCACCGGCAGGCCGTCCTGCAGCAGCATGACACCGTTGTTGTCGTAGTCGGTGGCGTCCAGGTTCGAGCCGCGGATGGAGATGCGCGCGTCGTCGCTGTTACCGCTGCCGGGTGCCCAGACACCGGGTACGTAGCGCACCGAATCAGTCAGGTTGCCCACCGGACTTTCCTGCAGCTTCTCGTCGCCCACGATCGTCACGCCGCCAGGGGTCAGCGCCTGCTGGATCTCCTCGGGCCGGGGGTACGTGGCCTTGATCGTGACGGTGTCCAGCTCCAGGACCGAAGTAGTGGCGTCCTGCGCCAGAGCCGGAATGGCAACCGAAAGCGCGGTCAATGCCAGAATGCCTGTCAAGCGCCGGCTGCAGCTACGACTGCAAGCCCGTAGAAACAGGGGTGAAGTGCCGGACTGCCGTTGCGGCAGCGGACCGAATATCTTTTGCATGAAAAATCCTGGTTGATCTGAATGACACGCCCCGACGGGCTCGCCTGACAAACCAGATCAGACAGCGAGCCTGCTTTTCGGCAACGGGACGGCTGGCGACCGACAGGGAAGCCAGCGCTGGAGAGTCCGTCGGGGCCGGCCCGACGGCGTTCAGATCAACACAGGTGGAGCACGCGCCTGGGGCGGCAGGAAGTCACCGTCGGGCAGCGTCAGCCGCTGCGGCCACGGCCCGAGCCGCCCCACCAGCCCGGGCCGGCGGATGCAAGAGTCCGCCGCCCGTGGCGGCGCGGAAGCTTCCTGATGCGTCGCGCCACAACAGAAGACACAGCAAGGCAGCGAATGCCCGGAGTCGTCATGCTCCGGTGTACCGGAAACCGGTCCGGACGCGGTATGGCAGATCTCCTGGAGCGGGAGGGGTACATTCGCACGGGCCGCCGCGGAGAACGGCATCAGGCCCGAAAGGAAAACGTAGGTCAGAAACAGGCAGAGCAGCGCTCCGGCCTTGCGCCGGGAGCGTCCATCCTGTTTCAGTCTGCCTGAGCGCATGCCCCTGTCCTTGAACCGGCCTGCACCGGCCGGGTTTCGACCTGGCGCGGAACAGCGTCGGGAACAACCCGTTTCCACGCCATGGTTGCGCAGGCATGATACGACACGTCATCATCCCGAAGTACGCGCTGAACACGCGACTGGACTGGCGTGTATTGCCGACGCTGGATCTGTACGCCGGCGCCACCGTCTACGGTCGCCAGAAACCCGACCGGCCGGACTTCCAGAGCCTGCCCGTGACGGGCGAGGAAGCGCGGGAAATGAAACCCTGCGCCATTGCCGGCCCGGGCGGCCGCTACACCCTGAACCGCCGTCTGGCACTGAATTTCGGCGTCAGGAACGTGTTCGACAAGCGCATCTGCCGCAAGGGCAATGCCGTCGGCGTCAACAACCCGCGCACCATCCACGGTGCCGGCGCCTATACCTGCAACGAACCGGGGCGCCCGTTCCATGTGTCCCTGAACCGGCAGTTCCGATCTGCACCGGCAGCCCGAATCGTGGCCGTCGCAAACTCGAGCGTCGGCACGATCGACGCCTTGCGCACGGCGCCGTGATCGAGGTCCGGAAACTGCCGCCAGTCGAGAGCCATCCCGGCTCGTTGCGCCTGCCGCCGTGCGAGCCCGGGAATTTCCGCCTCCAGCACGGCCCGGCGGTCGACCGGCTGCACGTCGCGGCCAGACGTGGGGCGGGACGCCGCTCTGTCAGACGAGTCGTGTCGCCCGGCCGCGGCACGCCCACCGGTCATCAGAAGCACGGCGGTGCCGTGACCGGCTGGCAAGGGCGCAGCCTCGTTCTCGAGTGACAGAATGTACCGCCCGTGCCACCACACCGACGGGTCGACGAGCGCATAGCGGGCAAACGACGCCGGCCGGGTGAACAGCGTGTACAGGCCGAACAGGCCGCCATAGGAGTGTCCCCAGAGCGTGCTGCGCGAAACGTCGATCGCGACCCGCCGCCGGACTTCCGGCAGCACGCGCTGCTGCAGCAAGTCGAGAAACTGCGCGGCGCCGCCGGCCTCGGGCTGCGCCGCACCGACAGCGACCGGTGGTGCCCATACCTCCGGTACCGGCGGCGTGTAATCGAATGCACGCGCCGTTCGATCATCCGTGCCGTGCGCATAACCGACTGTCGCGACCACCAGCGGGTGACCGTCATCGGCCAGGCGCGCGAGCATCGCCCCGTCGAGCAGGCCGAAGGCGACGTTGCCGTCGAGCATCACCAGCAGCGGGTGGCCGCCCGGTGGTGCCGCGACCGTCGGGATGACAAGCCGCACCTGGTATCGACGCCGGCCATCGGCGGAATCCAGTTCGAATTCCGCGCCGCCCCGGGTACGCGAGTCGGCACTGACGGCCGCCCCGCCCGGCGATCCGATCGGTACGAGGCCGCATGCCTGCAGACCCGTGCCCGCAAGAGCCAGCATCAGGCGGCGGCGCAGCGGGTGATACTGGACGCGGCGCGTGTCGGGATCCCGGCACGCCGCCGTGGACAGCTGTTGCGGGAAGACTCTCCGATTCATGCAGTTCTCCAGGTTCTTCGGCTGTTTGATCCGATGCCCGGTTGCGGACCTGTCGAACACCACAGCCTGTGGACCACGCTGCTGCGCTTCGATGCGGTGTACGTGACGCACTTCAAGTGCGACCACAAGCGCATTGCCGACTACCCCAATCTCGGCGGTCTGCTGCGCGACATCTACCAGATGCCGGGGGTGGCCGATACCGTGCACACGGATCACCTCCGGACTCACTATCTCCGCAGCCACCCGACCATCAACCCGCACGGCCTCGTGTCCATCGGGCCAGAACAGGATCTTGCCGCAGCACACGGACGCGAGCGGCTGGGCCAGCGCCTCATCCGGGGCACCTGAACCGGAAGATCCGGAACATGCACGGCCGCATCAACGCAGCACCGCATCCAGATCCAGAGTCGAGCGCTGGCCGATCTGTTCGAAATGCTCCGCCAACCAGGCATCGGCGGCCAGCCGCCCCTTGTCGAACAGCAGCTGCAGGAAAGCCCATTCGGCGTTGAGCTTGCTCGACGCACCCAGACCGCTCAGCCCGACCTGACCGTCTATGCGGTGGATGAGCATGCGCTTGTAGCGCGCCGGATCCAGATGCCCTTCCTCCAGCTGACGCGCCACGAAGCGGATCGCGCGCAACTCCGCAAGCAGACTGCTGTTGAAGGTGATCTCGTTGACGCGGTCCAGGATGTCACGCGCGCTGCGCGGGATGTCCGGCACCTCGATGGGGTTGATCTGCACGATGACGATATCGCGCACATGACAGGAGTAGATCAGCGGGTGCAGCGCCGGATTGCCGCTGTAGCCGCCATCCCAGTAGCCCTCGCCATCGATCTCCACCGCCGGAAACAGATTGGGCAGACAGGCTGACGCCATGACGGCACTGGGCGAGAGCTCATGGTTGCGAAAGACGCGCACGCGCCCGGTGCGCACATTGGTGGCCGGAATGAAGAGCTTGACGGCGGCGCAATCCCGCACGGCATCGAAGTCGATGCGCTCGTCCAGAAAATCCAGCAGGGGATTGAGGCCCAGCGGATTCAGGTCGTAGGGCGAGGCCAGGCGCGCCAGCAGGTCCGCGAACAGGAAACCCGGCGAATGATCCATGCTCCAGTTGCCGGCCAGCCTGTCCCACGGCGTTCGCTGGATCAGACTGAGCCAGGCCGCACCGCTGGCGGCACGCCAGAAATCATGCAACGCAGCGCGCGCACCGTCGCGGCCGTTCTTCCGGATGCCGTCGGCCAGCACCACGGCGTTCATGGCACCGGCGCTGGTGCCGCTGATCGCTTCGATGCTGATGCGCTCGTCTTCCAGCAGACGATCGAGCACGCCCCAGGTGAAGGCACCGTGCGAGCCGCCACCCTGCAGGGCCAGGCTGACGGGCCTGGGTGCGGGAGCGGATGAGGGGCTTTTTTTCGGGGCGGCAGTGGTGACCTGTTCAGCGGGCATGGAGTGCTCCGATGGTCGGGGAGGCGGCTATACGGGTCCACCGCCCGCTGTACCGGCCATTACTGGTTGCCTTCCAGCGCGGATAAATTGTCAGGTCACAACCAGCTTGAGCTTGCCAACCATTTTCAGATTCACGCTCTGACGGGCAAGCCACAGATCATGGGCGTCTTGCATGGCAAGCCAGCTCTCGGGGCTGCGGCCAATGGCCTTGGACAGGCGAAGTGCCATCTCGGGAGTGACCCGACTGGAACCCCTGAGGATGCGGCTGAGGGTGGATGCCGCTACATCGAGCTTGGCTGCGAGCTCACGGCCACTGATGCCATTGGGCTCAAGGTAGATGTCGGTAATGAACTCACCAGGGTGAGGAGGATTGTGCATGGCCATCAGTGATAGTCCTCATAGTCCAGGATATAGACGTTTCCATCCCTGAACTCGAATGTGATACGCCAGTTGCCATTGACCGTAATCGAGCGGGCGTCACACGGATCAGGGCGCCGTTCCGTGCATCGGTCAACACCATGATCGCGCCGTCCCGGGCCACCGCGACATCCCGAATCCGGCCCTGACCCTGCAGGTAGCGAGCTTCTCCCGTGACCCGTCCGTCGGCAAGGGTCAGCCGTACCAGTGCCTGGCCGGCAAGACCGCCCACCAGCACATCACCCTGCCAGTCGGCAAACATCTCGCCCTGGTAGAACGCCATGCCGCTGGGTGCAATCACCGGGTCCCAGTAGTAGACCGGCTGTTCCATGCCATCCCGGGCCGTCACGCCTTCGCCAATCGCGCGTCCGCTGTACTCCAGGCCGTAGGCGATCACCGGCCAACCGTAGTTGAGCCCGGCTTGCGGCTGGTTCAGTTCATCGCCACCGCGCGCCCCGTGCTCGACCGTCCAGAGCTTGCCGTCCGGCGCCAGTGCCGCCGACTGCAGATTGCGATGCCCCCAGGACCAGATTTCAGGCAGGCCACCTTCGATCGCCGGATTGCCTTTGGCCGCTCCACCTTCCGGGTCGATCCGCAGCACCTTGCCGATGTGCGTGCCGACGTCCTGCGCCAGCGCACGCGCCTGGTAGCGATCTCCGGTGGTCACGAACAGCATGCCGTCACGATCGAAAACCAGACGCGACCCGAAATGTGCGGTGGAGTTCCGGGCGGGGTTCTGCTGAAAGATCACCCGAACGCCCGTCAGGCTGCTGCTGTCCCTGGACAGGACGCCGGTTGCCACCGCGGTCGCGTTGCCCCCTGCGCGCGGTTCGGCGTAGCTCCACCACACCCGGCGTGTCTGCGCGAAATCGTCACGAACCACGACATCGAGCAGCCCGCCCTGGCCTCGGGCGTCAACCGCCGGCAGGCCGGTGATCGGCTCGGACGCCGTGCCGTCCGCGAAGATCCGGCGCAGACGGCCGGGACGCTCGGTCACGAGCCAGCTGCCGTCAGGCAACTGCGCCATCCCCCAGGGGTGGACCAGGCCGTCGGCGACGACCTGCGCGTTCAGCCGGACACTCGCATCCAGAACCGGCGCACGTGTCTGGCCTTCAAAGGCGGGGCGCTGATCCAGCGCATTCGGTGCGCGCGCATTGAAGTCCTGCGCCTGCGCAGTCCCGGCCGCGCAGAACAGCAGCGCGACGGCCGTACAGATGTGTGCGGAGAGAGTCGGGAGTCGTGGTCGCATCTTCATTGCGCCTCTCGTCGGAAAGGGAACCGGGTCATGGCAGCCCTGCGGGCGAGACTCTTCCATCGGCCAAGCCAGTGATGAAACTGGCCTCGAAGAGGCTCTCACCGGCGAGCCTGCAGCAGACCGCTTCTGCTTGCGGTGCCTGATGCATACAGGGATTGGCGTCCCTGGTCACCGGAGCACGCGCTGACAATCAGTCCCCCCACTCGCGAAAACGGGCTCGCCATTTCCGGTTTTGGGCAGATCCCGGTAGCCAGTGCCGGATCGTCGAGTCAGGAAAAACTTCGACTTTGACAACGACCGGCAGCGCTTCCTGGCGTTATTGGCATAATATGCCAATCACCGTCATGGTGACCATGCCTCAACTGCTTTGGAATAAAGATCATGCCCACACGCAACGTAGTGCTCAGCGAGCATCAACACAAGCTCGTTGAAACGCTGGTGCAATCCGGCCGCTACCAGAATGCCAGCGAAGTGCTGCGGGAAGGGTTGCGCCTGATCGAGGAACGCGAACGCATCGAAGCGGCCAGGCTCAAGGCGCTCCAGCAGGCGGCCCGCCAAGGCTGGGAAGACGTGGCTGCCGGACGCTACACCGACGTCGCCGATGACCAGCTGGAAGACTTCATCGGGCAATTGGGCCAGCGGGCCGCTCGCCAGGTACAGACGACAGATTGATGGCTCGATATCGGCTCTCTGCTGCGGCACAGTCCGACATCCTCGACATTCTTGCCTAGTCGCAAGTGCAGTTCGGCGAGAGGGCGCGCAGGCGATACGAGGCCCTGATCGTCGCGGCTTTACGCGATATCGCTACGCAACCGGACCGTCCTGGCAGTCTCGAACGTCCCGAACTCGGCGCCGCAGTACGCTCCTGGCACCTGCGTCTGAGTCGGGAGCACGGCCGCACCGAACTCGGGATCGTGCGGCATCCCCGGCATTTTCTGGTCTACCGCCTGCAATCCGACGTGATCGTCATTGGCCGGGTTCTGCACGAGGCCATGGAACTGGCACGCCATCTGGACTCGCAGACCTCTTGGGAATAGCGGGGCAGCCCAACACCAGCGCAACGGACTGCTTTCACGTGCTCTGACCTGCTTCCCTTCAGCCGTACCAAAGTAATGGAAGTGAAGTCCGGGAATCGCGATGGAGCGGGTGAAGGGAAGATCACACTGCACTCAAATCGTTGATTGATAACAGATTTATTCCATGATCGCCACGGAATAAGGCCAGATTATGTACCAGCCCCGCCCTCTTGGGTAAAGGCCGACTCGAAGTCCTGCAGGTCGGTGCCGCGCATACCCAGGCTCCGGGCCACCGCACGCCAGCCCGCCACAGCCTGGGCCACCTCGTTCCAGATCGCCCCCGCTTGCGCTGCATCCAGCCGGAAGTACGACGCCGCGGCCACCAGCATGTCCCGGCTGTCGATGACGCCCGCATCCTCGGTCAGCCAGGTCTTGCTCTCCCGACGATCGCCCGGCATCGGGTTCAGATCGAAGGCCGGTGACAGGCGCCAGCCGCGCTGGCGTGCGTCATACAGGAAGCCGGTGTTGCGCAGGTGGTCGTCGGTGTTGCAGATCAGGAAGTTGAAGACCAGCCGGCGCCACAGCTCATGGATGTCGGCAATCGGATCGGCGCCTGCTTGCAGCAGCACGTCCACCAGCTCGGTGTAGGCGTGCGTCGCATCGCGGCCATCGGACTGGAGCATCGTCGCGGCCGACACGTAGGGGATGCGAGCGCCATCGTCGATGCGGTCGAAACGCCGGATGACGGCGACCGCCGTGCCGCCGATCACTTCCACGCGCGCCGGAGCCACGCGGATGCCGGCCTTGTCCGCCAGTTGCATGGCCAGCACTTCGCCCCGTATCACGTCGCGCCGATCCGCCTGGCTGGGAAACTTGCCGACCGCCAATCGTCCATCGGCGTCCCGCACCGTGGACTTGGGCCTGGCGCCGCCCAGCGAGGTGCCTTGTCCCAGCAGGTAGCGCAGGTCCTGCGCGCTTTCCGTTCCGTCTTCCAGGGCGCGCACCGCGTGGAGCACCTTGCCCAGTTCCAGCAGCGGCGATACATGCCGATTCGCCCCTGCGGTGCGCAGGTAGGCACCAGATTGCGGATCGAACAGCCGCAGCGCACCGACGCGCGCCTCGTCATCCACCCACATCACGAAGTCCACCGGGTCCAGTGCAGGCGTGTCGCGGTCTTCCTGCCGCAGCTTCGCATGGGCGCGTCGGATCACGCGCTCGCCCCAGGCGTCGGGCGCAGTGTCCTTCAGTGCGAGGAAGAACACCTGCCGGGGATGCTGCACGCCGGCCACCGGCTGGAGATCGGGCGACAGCGTGAAGAAACGGGCATCCTGCAGCCAGCCTTCGTCGTAGCTGAACGCGCTGCGCCGGCCGCTGCCAAGATGCAGATGCCCCACGACCAAGCCGCTGGCCCCCAGGTGGACTTCGAGGTCCGGACGCCGTGTGGGCCGAGGCACTGCCATCAGAAGCCTTCCAGATCATCGGCAGGCGCGGGCGCATCGCCTTTGCCGACGACAGGTGCCGCCTGCCGCTTCCTGCCGGCAGAGGTGCGTATCCGCTGCGGCAGTTGCTCCCGCACCAGTTCCATGCCGAGCGCGTCGTTCTCCAGGGTCAGTGCCTGGGTCAGGTCATCGAGCCGGCCCAGGATGTGCAGCGCGCGCAGGAAGGTGTGCAGCGCGGTACCGGGATAACCGTCTTCCATGCGCCTGACGGTGCTCAAGGACGTGCCGATGCGCTGAGCAAGGTCCTCCTGGCTCAGGCGGCGCATGCGCCGCGCCGCCGATATGTCCTGCCCCAGGCGGCGCAGCGCACGCGCGACAGGCTGCGGCATCGCCACCTGCGCACCAGAGAGCTTTTGCCCGGAAGAAGACATCTTTTATGACTTCAAATATGAACTTATTCAACAAATAAACGGCCATATTTGAACGTAAACATGGATGACAGTCAACCCGTCGATGCCACAGGAGCCACTGCCTGCCCCTTGCAGTTCTGGTAATCGCGCTGCGCTACTGTGAGCAGCCCTGTTCGTGAGTGATATCACCGGGCTGCAGGCAACCAATGAAATCCCGCAGATGGATCCCATCTCTTCACCGCTCAATTGCGTCGCAGGAGCTACCAAACGGCTCGTTCGCACGCGTGAGAGAAACGGGGCGTCATACTTTGTCGATCTGGAGGCAGACCACCGGGGTCTTGCCCGAAACCTCGTCGATTCCCGTCGGGGCGGCATCGCCACACCTGTTCCTCAAGCAGGCCGAGGCAGGTGTGCCGGTCGTAGAAATCTGCCGCAAGGGCGGCTTCAGCGACGCGACGTTCTACAAGTGGCGCTCGAAGTTCGGCGGCATGGAAGCGTCCGACGCGCGGCGGCTGCGCGAGCTGGAGTCGGAGAATGCCCGGCTCAAGAGGCTGCTGGCCGAGACGCATCTGGACATGCATGCGCTCAAGAGCGTTCTCGGGGTAAAGCGCTAGCCCCACGGGTCAAGAGCGAGGCGATTGACAGGATGATTGACGAGCATCACCTGTCCGAGCACCGAGCGTGCCGTCTCGTGGGGCTGTCTCGCGACAGTTACCGCCATCCGCCCAGGCCGGATGCGCTCACCCAGGAGCTTGCCGATCGTATCGTGCAGATCGCCCACATGCGCCGCCGCTTCGGCTACCTGTGCCGAGGTGTCGCCGCACGGCCGATGGCCGGCGCACCGGCCATCGTGATGACCTACCTGCTGCATCCCCGCATGCCCTTGAACGAACCCCAGGAGAGATTCATTCAACGGGCTCGCCGTCAGAGCGCCTCGACGGGCTCGGTACGGTAGAAGCAGTCCGGCAGGATGGCCTGTTCCAGCATGTCGATGGAGCGGGCTTCCACGTTGTGCCTGGCGAAGAACTCGCGCCAGCCCTTGACGACGCCGAGCATGTCGTCGATGAGCGCCTGGGCTTCCTGGGTGGACAGCCCGAAGGCGCCGCAGTCCGACAGCAGGTTGTAGAGGCTGGCGACCCGGCCAAATCGTCCGGCTTCCAGCGCGAGGTCGCGGCGTTCCTGCGACACGAGCGGCACCGGCACAATGTCGTAGGCCGGCGAGAGTCGCCAGCCGGAAGACGTGTGCAACAGCGCGTGATTGCGCGGGTGGTCATCATTGTTGGTCACCATCGCGTTGAAGACCATGCGCATGAACAGTTCGCGCCGGTCCTCATCGGGCCTGACGGACCACCGGCGCAGTTCGTCGGCCAGCAGGCGGTAAGACCACCGTTCGCGGCCGGTATAGCCGTCTTCGGCATCCAGGACCGTGAGGCCCGAGACCAGCCCGTGGCGTGCATAGGCTTGGGCGTCTGGATTCCACTCGCGGTCGAAGCGCAACAGCATCAGGGCTTCGGCCTTGCCGACGGTTTCCAGGCGGGTGCCACACACGCGCAGGCCCGCCGCGCGGGCAAGCTCAAGGGTGGCGTACTCGATGCGCTGCATGTTGTGCTGGTCCCGCTTCTCGGGCAGCTTGGCCAGGTAGATGCGGTGCTGGTCCTCCACGGTGACTTTCGGCCGCGCGCCGCCCATGCTGGTGCCGGGCTCCAGGCGCTCCAGAACCTCGTGCGGCAGCTTGCCGGTCACTTCCAGTTGCTCGGCGACCTCGGTGAGCGCTTGCAGTTGGTGTGTGCGGTTGAACGGTCGAGCAGGGCCTGGGGGCTCGACGGAAAGACCGAAGCGCAGGTTCCCGGCGCCATCGTCGGGGCCATTGAGCAGGTACTCCATCTCGGTAATGTCGGCCTCGGGCCGTGCCAGGCGGGCCTGGATGACGCGGCGGCCCCAGGCGTCGGGACTGGCATCGCGCAGAGCGCCGGGAATACCCTTGAGCTTCGTGAAGTACAGCGGCTTCCCCGAAAGGGGCAGGTGGCAGGGGTCCAGCGCCATGACGTTCGGCCGTTCGAGATAGCGCCTGCCGTAGGTGAAGGTGCCCTGGAACGCGCCGGCACCCACTTCGCGGACTTTCAATGAGGCACACGGTACCCACTCGAAGGTGCCGGGCAACTGGACGTAGACGTAGCAGGATTCTTCCTGGGCAGCCATGGGTGTCCCGTGTCAAAAGTCGTTGTCGGACGCGGGCACACGCACACGCTGCGGCCGCCGGGCCGCTTCGAGAATCTTCCCGTGCTCATCGTCGTCCGGGCTGGCGACCGCCCGAACGGTGTCGAGCAAGCCGAGTTTCCACAGCACCGCCAGCATGGAGCCGACCGCCACGCCGGGCTCACCGTTCTCGATGCGGTACAGCGTGCGACGGCCTATGCCGCAGGCTTTGGCCAGCTCGTCCATGCCCAAGCGCCGGCGCAGCCGCGCGGTGCGGATGCGTTCGCCCAGCAACTCGACGGACTTCAGAACCTCCAAAGGAAGCGGTTGATTGATTTGTTGAGCCATATTTGACCCGCTATGCTGGTTAATAGGCCAAATCATGCCATATCATTGGCTGCCCCTACAAATGATATCGGCCATATCTGGCCCGCAATCCGAGATTATGGGCTGGATATGGCACACCGGCACCCGTTGCCCTTTATTGCCCCACTGGATCGACAGCAGGTTGCCGGCCTGGATCTCGCAGGTGATCCAGCGACGGGACTTGCCGGCGAGTCTGGCGTAGTCGGCCACGACCACGTTGTCCGCGCTCTCGAAGATGCCCAGCAGCTTCATGCGCTCCTGCTGCATCTCCGAGAGCTTCGGCTTGGCGTACTCGGGCATTTCCACGGCCGGTACCGCTGCGCGGTCTTGAACTCGCCGAGCATGTGGCGGACGATCTCCTGCGCCTGCACGGACAGCGGGACGATGTAAGGCGGGATGTCGATCGCACGCCTGCGCTTCTTGCGCGTCAGCATCTTGCGCTGCTTCAGCGACTCCACCGGGATGATCCAGAGCCCGCGCTCCAGGTCATTTTGGGCCACTTGGGAGTGGCTGTCAGTGGCTTTCGCTGGATGTCACTGGACTGAGCGGAAGGTTAGAACCTGAACCAGATCAGTGACTTGCAACGTTCCTTGGATTTCAGTGGAAGCCCCTGGAAAGTCGAAGTGGAGCGGGTGAAGGGAATCACCCACGGCAACCAACCCATTGATTAATAAAGATTTTTTCTGGTTACCCAAGCCAGAAATGGCCTCTAAGCTTACCACCTCGGCCCTCTTGATGAAAGGCGAGTTTCCACCGCCTTCTGCTGGCGGCCACCGACAGCCACTGCGATCAGGAAGTGACCGATTTTGCGATCTGCAGTGCCCTTCGCTCGAATCGCTCGGAAACAGAGTTCGCTTGTCCCTGGGGTCTATGCAGGTGCGTCACGATCTCGTAGGGGCCGTCGTCCAACGGGCGCATGCTGATTCCCCATCCATGGGCGTGCTTGATGCGCGATTGCGCGGATAGCCCGACACCGTAACCGG
>JACDJA010000639.1_pt1 | contig 37995 bp, 31 predicted proteins | sample 7449241 | NCBI WGS metagenome assembly JACDJA01 (sample SAMN14253289, study PRJNA609438) | sludge metagenome | isolation source: initial anaerobic sludge | collected 2018-12-20 | reverse complement strand
GTCACGTCCACCTCGTTGTGGCAGCAGTACGCCGACGGTGCCCGCACCATCTACGGGCACCCGTTCCCCGATGGCCTGCGCAAGAACACCGCACTGCCGTACGCGCTCGTCACACCCACGACCAAGGCCGAGCACGGAGGCCACGACGAGCCCATCACCGTGGCTGAAGTCGTCGAGCACGGGCTGGTCGAACCGAAGATGTGGGGGCAGACGGTGGAAGCTGCGTTGCAGCTCTTCCGGCGCGGCCAGCAGGTCGCGGCCGAGGCGGGCCTCATCCTCGCCGACACCAAGTACGAGTTCGGCATCGACGAGCACGGCTCGCTGTTGCTGATCGACGAGATGCACACCCCCGACTCGTCGCGCTACTGGGTGGCCGACAGCTACCACCAGCGACTCACCGCCGGCGAGGAGCCCGAGAGCCTCGACAAGGAAGTCGTGCGCCGCGCACTGCTGGCCACCGGCTACCGCGGTGACGGTGAGCCACCGGCACTGCCCGACGAGGTCTGGCAGCAGACCAGCGCCCGCTACATCGACGCCTACGAACGACTCACCGGTACCCCCTTCCAGCCTGGCGCCTACCCCGTCGGCCCTCGCATCCTGGAGCACCTTCATGTTTCCTGACACTCCCGTGCACGTGCGCAGCCAGCACGATCAGCAACCTGGCCTGCGCGACGACGGCCCGAAGGAGGAGTGTGGTGTCTTCGGTGTCTCCACGCCACACGGTGAAGGCATCGCTCAGCTGGCCTTCTTCGGCCTGTTCGCGCTGCAGCATCGGGGCCAGGAGGCAGCCGGCATCGCCGTCAGCGACGGCAGCCGGGTGCGCTGTCACAAGGACACCGGCCTCGTCGCCAACGTGTTCACGCCGGCCACCATGGCCACGCTCACCGGGTACCACGCGATCGGTCACACCCGCTACAGCACCACCGGGGCCAACGCACACCGCAACCATCAGCCGTTCCTGGTGGAGACGATGCACGGCCCGCTGGCGGTTGCACACAACGGCAACCTGGTGAACGCCGGCGCACTGCGCGAAGAACTGCTGGCCAAGGGCTTCGGACTCACGGCCACCAGCGACACCGAGGTGCTCACCCTGATGCTCGCCGCGGCCGGCGGCAAGACGTGGGAGGATCGCATCGAACGCACGCTGCCGGCGTGGAAGGGTGCGTACTCCTTGGTCCTCGTCGTCAACGACCGGGTCATCGCCGTTCGCGACCCGTGGGGCTTCCGCCCGATGAGCGTGGGCCGCCTGCCGCATGGTGGCTACGCGGTCGCCTCCGAGACCTGTGCCCTCAACACGCTCGGGTGCATCGAGATCGACGAGGTGCAGCCCGGCGAGATCGTCACGTTGCAGGGCGCCGAGCTCACTCGCCGCCAAGCGCTCACACCCAGCGCCACGCCCGCTCGCTGCACGTTCGAGTTCGTCTACTTCAGTCGCCCCGACAGCGTGTGGGCCGGCCGCAACGTGCACCACGTCCGCCAACGACTGGGTGAGCAACTGGCCATCGAGTCCGGCGTCGACGCCGATGTCGTGATCCCCGTGCCCGACAGCTCCATCCCTGCGGCCATCGGGTACAGCCGAGCGGCAGGCATCGAGCACAACGACGGCCTCATCAAGAACCGCTACATCGGCCGAACGTTCATCGAGCCCACCCAAGACCTCCGCGAGCGCGGCGTGGCACTCAAGTTCAACGCACTCTCGGAGAACCTCGCCGGCAAGCGAGTGGTGATGATCGACGATTCGCTGGTCCGCGGCACCACTGCCGGGCCATTGGTGAAGTTGCTGCGCGACGCCGGCGCCACCGAAGTGCACGTGCGCATCACGTGCCCACCCATCACCCACGCGTGTCACTTCGGCGTCGACATGGGCCACGACGGCGACCTGATGGCGGCACGACACACCGTGGACGAGATGCGCGACCTCATCGGCGCCGACTCGCTGGCCTTCCTCTCGCTGGAGGGGATGATGCGGGCGATCGAGCCGGAGAACGAGGGCAGCGAGCAGGGCTACTGCAACGCCTGCTACACGGGGCACTACCCGATGCCGGTCGACGAAGCGCAGCCCAAGCTCAGCTTCGAAGGCGCGCTGTCGTGACGCCCATCGCCGCCGCCGCTTCCGGGCGCTATTCGTCCCACACACCCCTCTGGGCGGCATTCGTCTCGGAACCGGAGACGACTTCCGCCCGGAACCAGCACGCCGGGGTTCACCGGGGGGCCCTGTGAAGGTGCTCGTCATCGGCAACGGTGGGCGCGAGGCAGCCATCACCTGGGCCTGCCGCCACCATGGTCACCACGTCGACTCCGCCGCGTCGTTGCCCGCCGAGTTCGACGAGCACACCCGGCCCGACCTCGTCATCGTCGGCCCCGAGGCCGCGCTGGTGGCAGGCGTCGCCGACCGTTGCGCAGCGATGCACATCCCCTGCTTCGGCCCCACCGCCAGCCTCGCGAAACTGGAGAGCTCGAAGGGCTTCACGCGCATGCTGGCGGGTCGATTGGGCTTGCCGTCACCTGCCTACCACCTCTCATCCGATGCCGAGGAGGCCATCGCCTGGTGGCGCGAGTTCGGCAAGCCGGTGGTCGTCAAGCTCGACGGCCTGGCGGCCGGCAAGGGCGTCATCGTGCCCGAAGGCCCAGATCTCCACGCCGCGACCGAAGCCGCCATTCGCGAACTGGTGGCACAGGGGCCGATCGTGCTCGAGGAGCGGCTCAGTGGCCCGGAGTGCAGCCTGATGGCGTTGTGCGACGGCACAGTCGCTCGTCCGCTCCCTGTGGCGCAGGATCACAAGCGCATCGGCGAAGGCGACACCGGCGCCAACACCGGCGGCATGGGCGCCTACGCTCCCGCGCCGATTCCGTACGACCCCGATGACCTCACCGCCATGTTCATCCAGCCGGTCATCGACTTCCTGATGGACGAAGGTGCGCCCTACATCGGTGTGCTCTACGCGGGCCTCATGCTGACACCCGACGGCCCCAAGCTGCTGGAGTACAACTGCCGCTTCGGCGATCCGGAGGCGCAGGCCGTGCTGCCGCTGCTCACCGACGACCTGGCAGCGCTCGCACTCGCCTGCTGCAACGGCGAGCTGGGCGATCGACGCATCAACTCCCAGGGTGCGGCCTGCACCATCGTGGCCGCGGCGGCCGGCTATCCCGCCGCCGTGGAGGCCGGGGCGGTCATCGACTTCGGCGACGAAACCACCGACGCCCTGCTCTTCCATGCCGGCACGGATGGCGTCGAGGTCACCGGCGGGCGCGTCCTGGCGGTCACCGGGCTGGGAGCCAACCTGGCCGAGGCCCGCAACCACGCCTACGGTCGCATCGCGACGATCCAGTTCGACGGCATGCAGGTGCGCCGCGACATCGGCTGGCGCGCCATCGGCGCCGGCCTCAGCTCGTACGCCGCTGCAGGTGTCGACATCGATGAAGGCACCCGCGCTGTCGACCAGATGAAGGCCGCCGTCGAGCGCACCCACGGCGCCGCCGTGCTCAAGGGCGTCGGCAGCTTCGGCGGGGTGTTCAGCGGGGCCATCTTGAAGGAGATGGACGAGCCACTGCTCGTGGCCAGCACGGATGGCGTCGGCACGAAGGTGGAGCTGGCCGCTCGCCTCGGCCGCTACCGCGGTGTGGGCGCCGACATCGTCAACCACTGCATCGACGACGTGCTGGTGCAGGGCGCTCGGCCGTTGTTCTTCCTCGACTACATCGCGAGCAGCAAGCTCGACGCCGACCAGGTGGCCGAAGTGGTCACCGGAATGGCCGAGGCGTGCGAGGTCGCAGGCTGCGCGCTGCTGGGCGGGGAGACCGCCGAAATGCCTGGGGTCTACGCTCCCGGCGCGTTCGACATCGCGGGCACGTTGGTCGGCGCGGTCGATCGGGCCAAGCTGCTGCCCAATGCCCCACTCGTCGCCGGCGACGTGCTGCTCGGCGTCGCCTCCAACGGCCCGCACACCAACGGCTACTCGCTGCTGCGCAAGCTGTTCGAGTGGCTGCCGATGGATGCCGTGCCCACCGGATTCGACTGCACCCTCGGCGACGCACTGCTCAAGTCGCACCGCAACTACGTGCCGGTGCTCGGAGCCGCCATCGATGGCGGCAAGGTGAAGGCGCTGGCGCACATCACGGGCGGGGGCCTTCCCGAGAACCTGCCGCGAGTGCTGCCCGACGGGATCAACGCTCGTATCCACCTCGGTTCGTGGCCGGTTCCACCACTGTTCCAGCTCGTACGCGAAGTCGCGGTGGGGATGGCCACGCACGAGTTGTACCGAACGCTGAACATGGGTGTCGGCATGGTGGTCGTCTGCGCCGCGGGCGATCTCAGTGAGGTGCAGGCGTCGATCACCGAGCAGACGTGGGTGATCGGCGAGTTGATCACCGCCGCCGACGCAGGCCGAACGGTGGTGCTGCTGTGAAGCGCCGCCTGGTCATCCTGGCCAGCGGCAACGGCTCGAACGCGCAGGCCATCATCGATGCGTGCGCCAGCGGTGAGCTCCCTGCGGAGGTGATGGCCGTCGTCAGCGATCACGGCGAGGCAATGGCGTTGACACGCGCCGACGCGGCTGGTCTCCCCGCCGTGCACATCGGTCGCCGGGCGGGCGAGACGCGGGCCGACTACGACGCGCGGCTGGCCGACATCGTCACCGGCTTCGACCCCGACTGGGTCGTGCTCGCCGGCTGGATGCGCGTCCTCACGTTGAGCTTCCTCGGCTGGTTCCCCGGCATGGTCGTCAACCTGCACCCGGCGCTGCCCGGCCAACTGCCCGGGCTGCACGCCATCGAGCGTGCCTACGAGGAAGCCCGCGCCGGCCGCCGCTCAGGTACCGGCGTGATGGTGCACCTCGTACCCGACGAAGGTGTCGATGTCGGGCCGGTGCTCGCCACCGCGGAGGTGGCCATCTTGCCGGACGACACGCTCGACCAACTCGCACAGCGCATGCATGCGGCCGAGCACCAACTGCTCGTCGACACACTTCGCCGCCTGTGCACGCGTTCACTCACCAATGGAGTCATCACATGATCAACGACGATCTGTTCGACCGTTTCCAAGCACTCACCTTCGATGACGTGGTCATCATTCCCGGCTACAGCGACGTGCTGCCCGACACCGTCGACACCGCCGCCGTCTTCGCTGCCGACATCACGCTGGCCGTGCCCATCGTGAGCGCAGCGATGGACAAGGTCACCGAAGGTCGCATGGCCATTGCACTCGCCCGTGAAGGCGGCATCGGCGTGATCCACCGCAACATGACCATCGCCGACCAGGCGGCCGAAGTGCAGAAGGTGAAGCGCAGCCAGAGCGGGATGATCAGCGATCCGATCACGCTGCCTCCCAGCGCCACGCTCGCCGATGCGGAAGCGCTGATGCATCAGTTCAAGATCAGCGGCGTGCCCATCACCGACCCGCAGGGCCGACTGGTGGGCATCCTCACCAACCGCGACACCCGCTTCTGCGAGCAGGCCGACTACCGCCGCTCGGTCACCGACTTCATGACCAGCGAGGGGCTCGTCACCGCGAAGGTGGGCACCACCCTCGATGAGGCGCGCAGCATCCTCCAACGCCACCGCATCGAGAAGCTCCCCTTGGTCGATGCAAACCGCAAGTTGGTGGGCTTGATCACGGTGAAGGACATCCTCAAGAACCAGGAGTTCCCCAATGCCACCAGCGACCCCTCGGGTCGGCTGCGCTGCGCCGCCGCCGTCGGTGTCGGCAACGACCTCGAGGAGCGCGTGGAAGCGCTCGTCACCCAAGGCGTCGACGCCGTCGCCCTCGACACCGCTCATGGGCACTCGGCGGGCGTGATCAAGGCGATCGAGCGCATCAAGGCCAACTGGCCGCACCTGCCCGTCGTTGCCGGCAACGTCGTCACCGAGGAAGGCGTGGAGGCGCTGTCGCAGGCCGGCGCCGACGCGGTGAAGGTCGGCGTCGGCGCCGGCTCGATCTGCACCACACGCGTCGTCAGCGGCGCGGGCATGCCGCAGCTCTCCGCCATCTACTTCACCACCCAGTACGCCCGGCGCCACGGCATTCCCGTCATCGCCGACGGCGGCATCACGTACTCCGGCGACATCGTCAAGGCCATCGCCGCGGGGGCCGACTGCGTGATGCTCGGCTCCATCCTGGCAGGCACCGACGAAGCGCCCGGCGAACTCGAACTGTTCGAAGGCCGCCGCTACAAGAGCTACCGCGGCATGGGTTCGATGGGGGCGATGCAGGGGCTCGGTGCCGATCGCTATGCCAGCGGCCAGACCGACAAGAGCCAGGTGGCCGGCCAGTCGCGCAAACTGGTACCGGAGGGCATCGAGGGTCGAGTGCCATATGCCGGCACCCTGGGCGACGTGGTGTATCAGCTGGCCGGCGGTCTACGCAGCGGCATGGGCTACGCCGGCGCGGGCACGCTCGACGCGCTACGGAGCTCGGCCCGCTTCATGCGAGTCACCACGGCCGGTCGCAACGAGAGCCACCCACACGACGTCACGATCACCAAGGAAGCGCCCAACTACCAGCGCAGCTGACGAACCGATGACTAGCCGAGCACCGACTGGTCGAGGTTGCGAATGCGGCCGGCCATCGCGGCGAGCAGCTTGTGGGTCAGCGTGGGGATGTCGTCGAGCACAGCCCGGAACTGCCCGCGCCCGATCACCAGCACGCTGCCGTCGCTGATGCACTCCACCGTTGCCGAACGCGGCCCGTCGTCGAGCAGCGCCAACTCGCCGGCGATGTCGCCGGCGTTGAGCTCGGCAACCTTGCGACCATTGCGACGAACGACGAAGGTGCCTTTCAACACGATGAACGCATCGGACCCGCTGTGGCCTTGCTCCATCAGTACCTTGCCCGCGGCAACGTCCACCTCCGACCCGGCAGAGGCGACTTGCTCGAGCTCCTTCTTCGTCAACCCTGCGAACAGGGCAACTCTGCGCAAATGCTCGACGTACACACCCCGATTGGCCATGGGGCGACATGGTAGCCGTCAGCGCGCGCCGGTTCGGGCAGCGTGCTCGCAGCTACGCAAGCTTCTCGACGAACGCTTCCAGCTGGCGAAGGTTGCGGCACTCGAACACGCCGTCGGTGTGGGTGCCGTAGTCGCCGACGATGGAGTCGCCGGTGTTCCAGTAGCTGCGTGGTTCGGGGTTCAGCCAGAACACCTTGCGGGCCTTCTGGCGAATCTCCTTCACCACCCACGCTTGGCTGGCGTGGTAGTTGTTGCGCGCATCGCCCAGCAGCAGCACCGTGGTCTTGGAGTTGATGTCCTTGCCGTAGCGCTCGAAGAACACCTCGAACGCGTGGCCGTAGTCGCTGTGACCATCCACCCACACCACATCGGCCTCTGTGTTCACGCGATGGATGGCGTTCGCGATGTCTTCCTCGCCCTTGAAGTACTCCGTGACCTCGTCGATGCCGTCGATGAACACGAACGACCGAACCTTCGAGAACTGACCCTGCATCGCGTACACCAGCATCAACGTGAAGCGGGCGAACGCAGCGACCGACCCTGAGATGTCGGCGACCACCATCAACTCGGGCTTGGCGGGCCTGGGGTACTTGAACTTCGGTTCGGCGGGCACACCGCCGTAGCTGAGGCTGTGCCGAACGGTGTTGCGGAAGTCGAGCGGGCCCTTGCGCCCGTGGCGACGCTTGCGCGCAAGACGGGCCGCCAGCTTGCGCGTGAGGGGCTGCAGCGCCTTCTTCAAGTTCTGCATCTCGTCGCGCGAGGCGTGCATGAACTCGACGTCTTCGGGCAACGGCTTGCGCAACGTCTTCGCCATCGCCTCGGCGCCACGGTCGGCGACGAGCCGTCGGCGGATCTCGGCCTCGATCTCCTTCTTGAACTGCTCGATGCGATCGTTGTACTCGTCGTGCTCGAGCCGCTCCTCCAGCGGGGTGAGCTCGCCACCCACCTGGTCGCGGCTGGCTTCCATCAGCTTCTCGAGCATGCCTTCGAGGTCGAGGTTGCGCAGCGTGCGATAGAGGTAGTACGTGCCGCCAACCGGGCGGCCGGGCTCCATGCCTGCGAAGCGCTGCACCGCCTGCTTGGCCAGTGCCCGCATCATCGCCTGGTCGCCGTTCATCAGCGCAGCCATCAGCATCTGCGCGATCTCTTCCGGCGTCAGGTTGTCCATGCTGCCGCCCTGGGTGCCCTTGCCGTCACCTTGGCGCATCTGCTCTTGCATCTCGCGCCACATCTCATCGAGATCCGTGTCGCCGTCAGCGATCTTGTACTCCGGCCCGCGCATGCTGAAGTACACCTCGAACACGGTCTCGAAGGCCCGCCAGTGAGCGTTGTTCTTCACCATCGTGGCCGCCAACGCATACTTGAACGCGTCGCGATCCTCGATGGGGATGTGTTGCACCGCCTCCATCGCGTCGAGGTTCTCGGTGAGGCTCACCGGCAACCCGGCGTTGCGCAGTTCGACGACGAACCCGGCCAGCAGATCAAGCATCGGAACGCGCCCCTTCACAGCTTTGTGTCAAGAACCCGGGTTCACAGCACCTGGTCACAGCCCGACAGCCTTTACGTAAAGGCTATTTGTCGATGGACAGCTCTTTGGCTGCCTTGGCGATGTCGGTCTGGTACTTGAGCAGGATGTGCAGCGTGTCTTTTGCCTGCTGTGCATCGATGCTCTCGATGCCCAGCAACACCAGCGTGCGCGCCCAGTCGATGGTCTCGCTGACGCTGGGCGACTTCTTCAGGTCGAGCTGACGGATGCTGCGCACGATGCGGGCGATCTGATCGGCCAGGTTCTCGGACACGCCCGGAACCTTGGTGAGCACGATCTCCTTCTCGCGTTCCATGTCGGGGTAGTCGACGTGGAGGAAGAGGCAGCGACGCTTGAGCGCCTCGCTGAGCTCGCGGGTGTTGTTGGAGGTGAGGAACACCAGCGGGATCTGCTTGGCGGTGATGGTGCCCAGCTCAGGGATGGACACCTGGTACTCGGAGAGGATCTCGAGCAGCAGTGCTTCGGTCTCCACCTCGACACGGTCGACCTCGTCGATCAGCAACACGACGGGATCCTCGGCGGTGATGGCCTCGAGCAGCGGTCGGGTGAGCAGGAAGTCGGTGCCGAAGATGTCGTCGTGGATGTCGCTCCACGAGTCGCTGTTGCGGTCGGCCTGGATGCGCAGCAACTGCTTCTTGTAGTTCCACTCGTAGAGGGCTTTGCTCTCGTCGAGACCCTCGTAGCACTGCAGGCGGATGAGCCGCGCATTGGTCATGTCGGCGATGCTCTTCGCCAGCTGGGTCTTGCCGGTACCGGCAGGCCCTTCCACCAGCACGGGCTTGCCGAGGCGGTCGGCCAGGAATGCGACACCGGCGATGCCGTCGTCGGCCAGGTAGTTGACGCTCTTGAGGCCGTCACGGACCTCCTGAACGCTCTCGAAACGATGTGCCATACCAGCACCCTACTGACGACCTTGACCGCCCGGTCAATCAGAGGAGAAATCGGCTGCCGGAACGAATCGCACCGACGGATGAGCCACGCCACCGGCGAGCCACCATGGCACCGTTAGGCTCGCACGCCATGAGGCGACGACCGGTCGACGGCAGGCAGCAGCAGGCGCTTCGATGACTGCTGCGGCGCTGCTGGCCGACGCGGTCGGCACGTTCTGCGCACAGATCGGCGAGCAGCTGGCCGCGCTCAGCAACAAGCCCGCTGTCGGCTTCCTTGCCGATGTTGCAAACGAAGCCTCCAACATCGTCGGCGGCGTGCTCGCTGCCGACGGCCGCTGCACCGACGGCGAGCTCGACGCGTACCTCGACGTCATCGGGCCGTTGCTGCAGCCCCCGCTGGTGGTGTCCAACATGGCCGCCCGCGATCTGCAGCTGTTCGGCGACACGACCGAGCAGCTGTCGCGCCCGAGCGTGCTGTTCGACCTGTTGTGCCGCGCCGATGCACAACGGGGCTCGCAGCGCAGCCACCTCTACTACGAGCATGCGTTGCGGCTCGCGCACGTCGCTGCCGCGCTCGACCTCGTGCCGTCGGCCAGCGAGCTCACCGCCATCGACGGCTTTCGGTCTGCGATGCTGCAGCACCTCGACTCCTTCGGCATCGCTCGGCCCGGCCGGCCGGCTGTCACGGCGGCGCCACTCCCGTCGTCCACCACCCCTGCAGCATCGTCGGTCGCCCCGACACCGACACCGACACCTGCACCGGCACCGGCACCGGCTCGCTCACTCACCGATCTGCTGGCCGAGCTCGACCGACTCGTCGGCCTGGCCAACGTGAAGGCCGAGGTGCGACGCCTCAGCAGCTTGTTGCAGGTGCAGCAGCTTCGCACCGAACGCGGAATGCCGGTGATCGAGACCAGTCACCACCTCGTCTTCACCGGCAATCCCGGCACCGGCAAGACCACCGTCGCCCGGCTGCTCTCGCAGATCTACCACGCCGTCGGAGTCGTCTCGAAGGGCCACCTGGTGGAGACCGATCGCGGCAAGCTGGTCGCGGGTTTCGTCGGCCAGACAGCGCTGAAGACTCAGGCTGCACTCGATTCGTCATTGGGGGGCATGCTGCTCATCGACGAGGCGTACGCCTTGGCACGCGGCGGCGAGAACGACTTCGGTCTGGAAGCGATCGACACGCTCGTCAAGTTCATGGAAGACCACCGCGACGACATCGCCATCGTCGCTGCCGGCTACCCCACGGAGATGGCCGACTTCATCGACACCAACCCCGGCCTGAAGAGCCGGTTCACCCGCACCATCAGCTTTCCGGACTACACCGAGGACGAGCTGGTGCACATCTTCCTGCAGCTCGGCGACAGGCACCGGTACCAGCTCACCGACGACGCCCTGCTGCGCGTGCGGCACTACATCACTGCCGAGCCACGCACCAGAGGTTTCGGCAACGCCCGCTTCGTGCGCAACCTGTTCGAGACCGCGATCGCGCACCAGGCGATGCGCCTGGCACCACTCGGCGACCCCAGCGACGAGCACCTCGTCACGCTGACGGCCGACGACATCGCCCCTGTCGACGCGTAGCCCTGAGGTACCCTCTCGCTCATGACTCCCATCGTCGTCGGCCTGGTGGTGCTCGCCGGCGCCGTGGCCGCGTTCCTGGTTCGCGCTCGCCTGCGGCACCGCGCACCACGACCGATGTCCATCGACCCGTTCACCCTCAGCGAGCCGTGGCGCCGCCATGTGGCGGCCGCACAGACCACGCAGCGCCGCTACCTGCAGATCGCCGGCAGCGCCGCCGACGGCCCGCTGCGCGATCGCCTCCGCGAGATCGGTGCGCAGGTGCAGCATGCAGTCGAGGAGTGCTTCGCCATCGCGCGCCGCGGCGACGCTCTCGATGACGCGCTCGCTCGGTTCGACACCGGCTCGTTGAACCGCCAGCTCGCCAGCGCCGCCGACGAGGCCACACGCACCTCTGTGCAGGCCCAGCTGCAGTCCGCGGCCCGCATACGCGCCACACGCGACGACACGGATTCGCGCCTGCGCCTGCTCACCACTCGCATGGGCGAGCTGGTTGCGCAAGCAGCGGAGGTGAGCGTCGGCACCGATTCCACCGACCAGCTCGGCACCGGCGTCGACGACGTGGTGACCCAGCTGGAGGCGTTGCGGCTGGCGCTCAACGACATCAACAGCACGGGTCGGCCCGCCACCTCGCCGTGAGCAGCTTGCTGAAATCGAACGTCGCAGTTGCGTCGGGCACTGCGATGTCACGGCTCACCGGCCTGCTGCGGGTGATGGCCTTCGGGTACGTCTTGGGCAAGTCGTCGCTCACCGATGCCTACAACCAGGCCAACGCCAGCCCCAACCTGATCTACGAACTGGCGCTGGGTGGCGTGCTCTCGGCCACGCTGGTACCGCTGATCACGCGCCTGCACCACGAGCGCGACGAGGAGGGCGAGATCGCAGTGCGGTCCGTCGCCATCGTCGTGCTGGCCGCGCTCACGGTGATCGCGGTCGCGGCAGCGCCACTCGTGTTCCGTCTCTATGCCTCGGGGATCTCGAGCGATGTCGACTACGACCTGTACCTGGAAGTCGGGGCAACCCTCGCCGCGTTCTTCCTCGTGCAGATCTTCTTCTACGGCCTCAACGCGCTCGCCGCCGCCGAACTGCAGGCACGCAACCGCTTCTTCGTGGCCGCGTGGGCCCCGGCGCTCTCCAACGTGGTCGTCATCGGCACGTTGCTGCTGGTTCCCGGCATCACTGACGACCAACCGGCCGAGCTGGGCGACGTGCTCACCAACTCGTCGCTGCGCCTCACGCTCGGGCTCGGCGCCACCGTCGGCATCGCGGTCATGGCACTCACGCTGTTGCCACCGTTGCGGCGTGCCAAGGTTCCGCTGGCCTTCCGTCCCGACTTCCGACACCCCGCCGTGCGCCAGCTGCGCCGGCTCAGCGGTTGGGCACTCGGCTACGTGCTGGCCAACCAGGTCGCCATCGTCGTCGTGCAGAACCTGCTGGTGCGCAGTGGTGAAGGCAACCAGACGTCGTACTTCAACGCATACACGTTCTTCGTGCTGCCGCATGGCCTGCTGGCCATGTCGATCGCCACCACCTTCCTGCCGGAGATGTCGCGGGCGGTGACCGACAAGGACCGGCCACGGTTCATCGCCCGCTCGAGCCTCGGCATCCGATTGGTGGCGTTGCTCACCGTGCCCGCAGGGTTCGGGTTGTTCGTGCTCCGCCGACCGGTCATCGGCCTCGCGCTGCAGCACGGCGAGTTCACCGCCGACGACGCCCTGCTGGCCAGTCGCGCCCTCGCCGGCTTCGCGCTCGGGCTCGGCGCCTTCTCCGTCTACCTGTTCGTGCTGCGCGCGTTCTACGCGCACCAGGACGCCCGCACGCCATGCCTCGTCAACGTCGTCGAGAACGCTCTCAACATCGCGCTCGCGTTCGTGCTCTACGACCGGTTCGGGGTCATCGGCATCAGCGCCTCCTTCGCCATCGCGTACACCGTCTCGGCGTTGTGGGCGCTGCAGATCCTCTCCTACAAGGTGCCCGGGTTCGCGCTGCGAGGCACGCTGACCGGCATCTTGCGCATCGTGCTCGCCGCCGTCGTGATGGCGGAGGCCGTCTGGGCTGTCACACAGTTGATGGGCGACAACGCCGGTGCCGGCGCGGCATTGAGGGTGGTGGTCGGGGGCGTCGTGGGCGTCGGGGTGTACCTGAGCGTGCTGCTCATCCTGCAGGCACCCGAGATCGAAGAACTGCGCACACGGTTCCGGCCATCGCCGCCGTTGCCGTCAGGACAGGCGACGACGGGGCAGTAAGCTGCCTCGCATGTTCAAGTTGTTCAAGAAGTGGTGGAAGTACCTCGGCGCGAAGTTCAACAGCGACTTCGACAAGAACGCGGATCCGGCAGTGCAGCTCGAGCAAGCGCTGCGTGAGGCTCAAGACCAGCACCGACGGCTCAAGGAGCAGGCGGCCAACGTGATCGCCGGCCAGAAGCAGGCCGAGCTGCGCCTCAACGCCAAGATGACCGAGCTGGAAAAGCTCAACGCCACGGCGCGCCAGGCGCTCATCATGGCCGCCGACGCAGACAAGGGCGGCGACGCCGCCAAGGCCACTCAGTACAACACTGCGGCCGAGGGCATCGCCAACCAGCTCATCCAGGTCGAGCGCGACGTGGAAGGCCTGAAGGCGATGGTCATCGACTCCACCCAGGCGGCCGATCAGGCCAAGGCCGCCGTGCAGCAGAACGGTCGTCTGCTGCAGCAGAAGCTCTCCGAGAAGCAGAAGCTGCTGTCGCAGCTCGACCAGGCCAAGATGCAAGAGCAGATGAACTCGGCGATGGCTCAACTGCAGGAGACCGTGGGCGACGATGTGCCCACGCTCAACGAGGTGCAGCAGAAGATCGAGGCTCGCTACACCAAGGCCAAGGCCCACAGCGAGCTGCAGGAGTCCACGGTGGAGAGCAGCATCCTCGAGATCGAGCACGCAACCGCCAACGTGGAGGCGCAGAGCCGGCTCAGCCAGTTGCGTTCGGAGCTCGGCCTCGAGAGCGCCACCGCAGCACCTGCCGTCGAGCAGCCCAAGCCCGCCGAGGGCTGACCATCTCGTTCCCGGTGCGGGCGGAGTTGCGCGCACCGGCCGAAGAGCGGCCCGAGCGGCTAGATCAGCACCAGCAGATCGTCGCGATGGATGGCCTCGTGGGCGACATCGGCCGGCAGGTCGGTGGTGCGCTTGCCACGTACCGCACGCAGCACATCGGCATCGCACAGCGCGATGCCGCGGGCCACCACCAGGCCTGACGCATCGCGAACTTCCACCACGTCACCTTCGACGAACTCGCCCAGCACCTCGGTGATGCCAGCGGGCAGCAGCGACGTGCCCCGCTCGACCAACGCCCGGCGGGCGCCGTCGTCGACCACCAACGCACCTTCCACATTGGTGGCGAAGCCGATCCACAGCTTGCGCGCCGGCAGGTTGCGACTGCTGGGCAGGAACGTGGTGCCCACACCGACGCCGTTGACCGCATCGACCAGCACGCCCGGCTGGGCCGCCTTGGCGATGACCGCGCGCACGCCCGACCACGACGCCATACGGGCGGCCGACAGCTTCGATGCCATCCCGCCACTGCCACGGCTGCTGCCCGACGCGGTGGCTGCGACCGACAGCAGTGGGTCGTCGGCGGCCACGACCTCCACCAACCGGGCACTGAGGTCGGCTCGGGGGTCGGCCGTGTACAGCCCGGGAGTGTCGGTGAGCAGCACCAACACGTCGGCGGCGACGTTGTGCGCCACCAGCGCCGCGATGCGATCGTTGTCGCCGTAGCGGATCTCGTCACTTGCGATTGCGTCGTTCTCGTTGACGATCGGGATGCAACCCAGCTCGAGCAGCCGCACCAGCGTCTGCCGGGCGTGCAGGTACTGTCGGCGGTCGACGAAGTCGTGCGGCACCAGCAGCACCTGCGCCGCCACCAGGGAGTGGCGACCCAATGACCGGTTGTAGTGCTCCATCAACCTGCTCTGCCCAGCGGCGGAGATGGCCTGCAGCGTGACGACGTCGGTGGGGCGGGTGGCCAGCCCCAACGCCGCGACGCCAGCGGAGACGGCACCGGAGCTGACGAGGATGACTTCATGGCCGGCGGCACGCAGCTGGGCGAGCTGGTCGCAGACGGCGTCGATGATGGATGCATCGATGACACCGAGGCCGTCGGTGAGCGAGGAGGTGCCGATCTTGGCGACGACCCTCACGGTCAGACTTCCTCGTGATACTCGAAGCTGAACTTGGCGATCCAGATGATGTCGCCGTCGGAGGCGCCGGCCCTGGTGAGCAACCGGGGTACACCGATGCGCTTCAGCTGATGATCGATGTACGACAGGGCTTCGGGTGTGGTGACATCGTTGAGTGCGACCAGTCGCTCGACCTGTCGGCCGACCAGGCGGAACTCGTGGTCGCCCAAACGATCCACGCGTGCGCCATCGGCGTTGGGCCGGATGATGACGATGCCCTCGGTCTCGGGCTGCTCGGCCCTGGCGCCGTGCACCAGGGCGGCCATGCGGCCGACCAGCTCGCGGACGCCTTGGTTGGTGATGGCCGAGATCTCCTCGCCGTCCCAGTCGTACACCGCCGAGTCGCTCTTGGTACCCACCACCAGGCGCGGGCGATCGAGCAGCTCGGGCCGGTAGGCCTCCAGCTCGTGCAGCAGCACGCGCTCCTGCTCGTGCGGATCGACGCCGTCGATCGCCGACAGGTCGACCATCACGCACAGCACTCGCGCACGTTCGATGTGCCGCAGGAAGCGATGGCCGAGGCCCTTGCCTTCGCTGGCGCCCTCGATGAGACCAGGAATGTCGGCAACCACGTACTCGGTGTCGTTGTACCGGACCACACCGAGATTGGGTTCCAGCGTGGTGAACGGGTAGTCGGCGATCTTCGGCTTGGCCGCACTGATGACGCTGATGAGCGTGCTCTTGCCCACGTTGGGGAAGCCCACCAGCGCCACGTCGGCCATCAGCTTCAGCTCCAGCTTCAACCACTGGTCGTCGCCTTCCTCGCCTTGCTCGGCGAACGACGGAGCACGGCGGCGGTTGGATGCGAACTTGGCGTTGCCGCGGCCGCCGCGGCCGCCGGCGCCCGCAAGCCAACGGTCACCGTGGTTGGCCAGGTCGGCCATCAGCTCGCCGGTGTGCAGGTCGGTGACGACCGTGCCCTCGGGCACCATCACCTCCAGGTCCTTGCCACGCTTGCCGTGCTGATCCTTGCCCATGCCGTGCACACCATCGAGCGCCCGGCGGTGCGGGTGGTCGCGAAACGCCAGCAACGACGCGACGTTGCGGTCGGCAACCAGCCACACGTCGCCGCCCTTGCCGCCATCGCCACCGTTGGGGCCACCGAAGGCGACGGGGCCTTCCCGACGGAACGAGACGCAGCCCGCGCCACCATCGCCACCGCGCACGTTCAGTTGGGCTTCATCGACAAATCCGCTCATAGGACCCCTTGAGGCTACCGGGCAGGCCGTCGTGCGGTCCGGAACGATTGCGTCGCCGCTTCCGCCGATGCCCGCGGGTACCCTTCGAAACGTGACCGGAATCGACGAGCGCTCCGAACGGTGGGCATCCACGATGGCCGGCCACCAGGTCGAAGGCGTGCGCCTCGCCCACGCCGACTCCTGGGCGGGCAGCGGCAGCACGGTGCTGATCCCCCGCGTGGCACGCGAGGAGAGGGAGCACACTGCGCTGTCGACGCTGGCCACCAAGGCCGCTGGTGCCGGCAACCGCCGGCTGGAGGAAGAGCCCGATCAGTGGCGCACCTGCTTCGAGCGCGATCGCGACCGCATCCTGCATGCCAACGCGTTCCGCCGCCTGGCAGGCAAGACGCAGGTGTTCGTGTTCCCCGACGACCACCAGCGCACACGCCTCACTCACGCGCTGGAGGTGGCACAGGTGGCATCGTCGGTGGCACGAGCATTGGGCCTCAACGTGGCACTCGCGGAGGCGATCGCGCTCGGGCACGACTGTGGCCACGGTCCGGGTGGCCATGCCAGCGAGGACGCTCTCAGCCCCTACGTTCCGGGCGGCTTCGACCATGCCACGTGGGGTGCCGACGTCACGCTGGTATCGCTCAACCTGTGCGCAGAGACGCTCGACGGGGTGCGCAACCACAGCTGGAGCCGCCCGGCGCCGGGCACGCCGGAGGGTGAGGTCGTCAGTTGGGCCGATCGCATCGCCTACGTGTGCCACGACTTCGAAGATGCGGTCGCCACTGGGGTGGTGACACCCGAGATGCTGCCGGCACTCGTGCGCGACCGTTGCGGCGTGGTGCGGCGCGAGCAATTGGGCGCGTTCGTCTACGGCATGATCGACGCCGCCAAGCACGCCGGCCGCATCGGCATGGTGGCGCCGCTGGCGGAGGCACTCGCAGCCTTCCGCCGGTTCAACTACGACAACATCTACCTGCGCCCTGCTTCCACCGCACAGGCCACCGCGGTCATCAACCTGCTCCGCGCGCTCGTCGAGCACTACGCCGGCGAGCCTCGGTTGCTCCCCGACACGAACGACTTCCCAGCCGGCAGCGATGACGCGCTGCACGCTGCCGTCACATATGTGGGTGGCATGACCGATCGATTCGCGTGCCGTCAGGCCGTGGCGCTGCTCGATTGGCCGCTCGACCAACTCCCTCGGGGCATCGACACGTCCGTCTGAGCTCCGTGCGCGCGAGGCGTACGATCGGGCAATGACTCGTCTCCTGATTCGTGGCGGCATCGTGGTCGACGGCATCGGCCACGAACCGCACCCCGCCGATGTCGTGCTGGAACATGGGCGCATCGTGGCCGTCGGCCCTGGGCTCGACGGCGACACCGAGATCGACGCCTCCGGCCACACGGTGTACCCCGGCTTCATCGACTGCCACGTGCACTTCATGGTCGACGGCAACCTCGATCCGATGCTGAGCGTGCAGACCCCGTTCTCGTTGAACTTCTTCCTCGCCGCCGAGCGCATGGGTCGCACGCTGGCCACCGGCGTCACCACCGTGCGCGAAGCCGGCGGCAGCGACCTGGGTGTGAAGCACGCGCAGCAGCGTGGCCTTGCGGCCGGCCCCGACATGCAGATCTCGATCACCATTCTCAGCCAGACCGGTGGTCACGGCGACTCGTGGCAGCCGTGCGGCGCGCACATGCCCGGGCCGATCGGGATCAGCCACCCGGGCAAGCCGCACAACATCGTCGATGGCCCCGAGGAGATGCGCAAGAAAGTGCGCGAACTCGTCCGCGCCGGGGCCGACGTGATCAAGGTGTGCACCAGCGGAGGTGTGCTCTCGCCACGCGACGACCCGCGCCACGGGCACTTCCGCGACGACGAGCTCGACGTACTGGTGGCCGAGGCCACTGCCGCGGGCAAGTGGGTGATGGCCCATGCGCAGGCCACCGACGGCATCAAGTCGGCCATCCGAGCAGGGATCCGCTCGATCGAGCACGGCATCTATCTCGACGACCAGGCGATCGAGATGATGATCGAACACGGCACCTACCTCGTACCCACGCTGATCGCGCCGATGGGTGTGCTGGAGGCGGTCGACCGGGGGGTCAACGTGCCGCAGTATGCGATCGACAAGACGAAGATGGTCATCGAGACTCACCGCGACAGCACCAGCAGAGCCATCGCCGCCGGGGTGAAGGTGGCCATGGGCACCGACTCAGGAATCACTCCGCACGGTCAGAACCTCCGCGAACTGGAGCAGATGGTGGCCTGCGGCATGAGTCCTGCACAGGCGGTGATCGCGACCACGCGCACGGCGGCTCACTTGATGGGGTTGGCCGACGATCGGGGTTCGCTCGAGCCCGGCAAGCGCGCCGACGTGGTGATCGCCCGCGGATTGCCCTTCGAGCTGGCCGACCTGCGCAGCCGCATCCGGTGGGTGGTGCAAGCCGGCAAGGTGGTGGTCGCCGTGCCGTGATGACCCGGCGCCCATGTTTGTGTCAAGCCCGGGAACTCACAGCCCCAGCCCACGGCCCCACAGCCTTTACGGAAAAGGTGCGATTGAGTGGTGGTCAGGCGACGGGGAGGACGTCGACGACCTTGCGGCCCTTGCGCTCGCCGAACTGCACGGTGCCTTCGGCCAGCGAGAACAGCGTGTCGTCGCCACCGATGCCGACGTTGTTGCCGGGGTGGAACTTGGTGCCACGCTGGCGAACGATGATGGTGCCGGCGTTGACCTTGCTGCCGCCGAACACCTTCACGCCGAGGCGCTGAGCATTGCTGTCGCGACCGTTGCGGGTTGACCCGCCGCCCTTTGTCTTTGACATGGAGGCTCAGCCCTTCTTGATGGAGGTGATTTCGATGACGTGGTACTGCTGACGGTGCCCGTAGCGCCGGCGCTGGTTGGTGCGGCGCTTGTAGGTGAAGCCGTCGATCTTCGGACCCTTCGCCCAGCCCACCACCTTGGCGGTGACAGAAGCACCCTTGAGCTGGTCGGGGGTGGCGAGAACGATCTCGCCATCCACCACCAACACGGGGGTGAGGGACACTTCAGAGCCCTGCTCGGCGTCGAGCAGTTCGACGTGGACCTGTTGGCCCTCGGCGACGCGGGCTTGTTTCCCGCCAGATGCGATCACTGCGTACATAGCTCTACGATCCTAGCGGGGAAGAGACCCGGACCAACCGGGCGAGGGCGAACTTGCTGGCTCATTCCAACGACGCAGCATCGATGACCACGCCGCGACCCTCACAGTTCGGGCACTGATCCGCGAAGTTGACCAGCAGGCCTTCGACGATGCGCTTGCGCGTCATCTCCACCAGGCCCAGCTCAGTGATGTCGAACACCTGCGTGCGGGTCTTGTCGCGGGCCAGCGCCGAACGGAAGGAGTCGACCACCTTGCGACGGTTGTCGCGGATCTCCATGTCGATGAAGTCGATGACGACGATGCCGCCGATGTCGCGCAGGCGGAGTTGCTTCGCCACTTCTTCAGCGGCCTCGAGGTTGTTGCGGAACACCGTCTCCTCGAGGTTGGAGGTGCCCACGTTCTTTCCGGTGTTCACGTCGATGACGGTGAGGGCTTCGGTGTGTTCGATGATCAGCGAGCCGCCGCTGGGCAGCCACACCTTGCGATCGAGCGCCTTGTGCAACTGCTCGTGGATGTGGAAGCGCTCGAAGATGGGCAGGCCCTCCTCGGCGGCATCGTAGGGCTCCACACGGTCGGCCAGCTCGGGGTTGAAGGCACCGACGTAGTCGTGCACGTCGTCGAACAGGCGTTGATCGTCGATGACCACACCTCGGTACTCGGAGTTGAACTCTTCGCGGATGACTCGCACTGCCAGCTCCGGCTCGCGGTAGAGCAGCGCCGGGCCACCCGCCTTCTTGGCCTTGGCCTCGATGATGTTCCACTGATCGAGCAAGCGTGTCATGTCGGCGCGCAGCTCGTGCTCGGTGGCGTGCTCGGCAGCGGTGCGCACGATGAGGCCGTGCTCGGCCGGCTTGACCCGATCGAGGATGTTGCGCAGGCGCTTGCGCACATCGTCGGGGAGGCGCTTGGAGATGCCGTAGGTCTTGGAGTTGGGGATGAGCACCACGAACCGGCCGGGCAGCGACACCTCCTGAGTGAGGCGGGCCCCTTTGGCACCGATCGGGTTCTTGGTGACCTGGCAGACGATGAGCTGCTTGGAGCGCAGCATCTGCTCGATGCGCGGCTGGTCCTGCTTCTGCACGATGTCCTCGGCGTCGTACTGCACGTCGCCGCGGTACAGCACGGCGTTCTTGGGCGTACCGATGTCGACGAAGGCCGCCTCCATGCCGGGCAGCACGTTCTGCACCTTGCCCACGTAGATGTTGCCGTGGATCTGGCTGACATCGTCGGCCGGCCGGCTGACGTAGTGCTCGATCAGGGTGCGGCCTTCCAACACGGCGACCTGCGTGAGCGTGGGGCGTACCTGCACGCACATCAGATAGCGACCCACGGGGCGCCCATTGCGCTCGCGGCCGCGCCGACGATCGAGCACGTCGGCGTCGAGCTCGGGCAGTGGCTGCACGCCGCGAGCACCGGGGCCGCTCCCGGTGGCACCCGTTCCGCGGCCCTTTCCGCCACGCCGCCGCTTCTTCTTCGCCGCGTCGCTGTCGGCGTCGTCGCCGGTGCGTGTGGCCTCGTCGCCGGCGCTCGCCGCTGCGCCCCTGGGCTCGGCCTGCTGGGCTCGCACCGGCGCCTTCGGCGAGGAGCCGGCCACCTTCGGTGCTCTGGCGCGCCCGGACTTGCCAGCGGCACCGGCCGCACCTGGCTGCGCAGCAGCCGGCACCGCGGCAGTTGCACCGGCGGGCGCTGGGCGAGTGTCGCCGATCTGCGGCCGACGGACCAGCGCCTTGTCGGCCGCGTCGACGGACGGGCGATTCTCGCTCATCCGGTCGGGCAGCTCCGGTTGCTCCGCTGTCACCACCGGCAGCTCGCGCACGCGCGCTGTCGGCTCCGGGGCCTCCGAGCGGTCGACGACGAGATTGCCGGCAGCACCATCGCCGGCCCCGTCGCCGGCATCGTCGGTGGCATCGTCGTCATCGAACTCGTCATCGGCATCGTCATCGGAGTCGCTCTGATCGCCGGTCGCACCGGGCTTTTTGCGGTTGCGGCCGCCGCGCGAACCGCGCCGACGCTTGCGGGACGCCGGACGTACACCGGGATCGTCCAGACCCTCGGTCCCGTCCTGCTCCGAGTCGTCCTGCTGTTCGCTGTGCTGTTCGTCGTCTTGTTCGTCGTCCTGCGATGCGTCGTCGGACGCCTGACGGCGACCGAGCGGTCCGCCGCCGACATCCTGCCGCGGCGCGGCGGGCGGGGCGTCTAGCTCCTGGCCAGGTGCGGCGCCCGGGTCGAGTTCGTTGTGGTCCATGTTGGTAATCCCTTCTCAGGCGCACTCGAGAAGTGCGCGCGTCGCGACCGGGCGCGCAGGAGAACTCCCTGCGCACGCCGTCGCGCTCGATCCGTTGATGAACTTGCAGCACTCGATCGGTCGCAGCGACCGACCCGAGCGCGAGAACTCGGGTGCGCGCAGGCACCCTCGGCGACTGCAGCGTCGCGTCTGTTCAAGATGTCGTAGAGGATCTGCAGCCTCTGGTTGGGCACGCCGATCTCGTACGTGTCGGGCTGTGCGAGCAGCAGGGAAACCGGGCCCGACGCGTGCCGGGGGGTCGCCGCGCCTTCCTCGCACCCGATGTGACGGGCAGGCTGTGTTACCCGAGCCAGGAGCGGTTCGACCCGTGCCCAGAGGGAAATCATGTCGTGAGGAGCCTACCGCCCCTACCCAAAGCACGCAGTGATGGCGGCGACAGCACTATCGATACCTGCGCATGTGCACGTTCTGCACCAGGCCCATCAGGGCGAAGAAGGTGACCAGGCCGGATCCTCCATAGGAGATGAACGGCAGCGGAAGCCCGGTGATGGGCATCAGGCCGACGGTCATCGCCACGTTCTGGAACACCTGCCAGAGCAGCATGGAGAACACGCCGACGCACAAGTAGGTGCCGAGCAGGTCGCGAGAGAGGTGAGCGATGCGCCAGATGCGCACCAGCACCAGCACGTAGAGGCCGATGACCACCGCACAACCGATGAGACCGAACTGCTCGCCGATCGCAGAGAACGGGAAGTCTGCCCACTGCACCGGGATGTCGTTCTTTGCGTTGGTGATGGGGCCCTGCAGCCACCCTTTGCCGTCGATGCCGCCCGTCGCGAGTGCTCGGATGGCGTTGCGGCCCTGGTAGATGACATCACGTAGCTTCGGGTCGGTGCTGTCCTGGTCGAAGAAGGCGGTGAACCGCAGCAACTGGTAGTCGTTCACGAGACCGGTGGCCACCGCCGCGCCCACTGTGCCGATCGACACTGCCGTGATGAGGAACATGTACCGCGTCTTGGCACCGGCGACCAGCATGATGCCCATCGCCATGGTGATCAGCACCGAGGCCGACCCCAGGTCGGGTTGGATGATGATCAACGAAGCGGGCGCCCCCACCAGCAGCAGGCCGATGATGAACCGGTGGTACGGCAGCACATCGCTGCGATCGTCACCGAGGTACGCGGCCACGGTGAGCAACACGGTGAACTTGGCGAACTCGGCGGGTTGCAGCCGCAGCGGCCCCACGTCGAAGTTGAGCGAGGCACCGCCGCTGACCGCCCCGACCAGGATGACCAGCACCAACAACATGATGGTGACGCCGTAGAGAAACCGCGATCGGTCCTTCCACCAGTCGTAGTCGAAGCTCATCACCACCACCATCGCGACGACGGCGCCGATGAGGAACACCTCTTGGCGCGTGACGAACAGGAACGGGTCGGAGAACTTGGAGTACGACGCCGAGTAGATGACTGCCAGCCCGATCACCGACAACGCGCTCTGCCCCAGCAGCAGCACCCAGTCGATGTTGCGTGAGGGTGCGCTCGGGCTGGAGCGGATGTTGCCCAGGCCCGAGTCGGGCTTTCGCTGCAGGAAGGTCATCGCCATCGGCGCAGCTACCCCTTCTGCCCATCGGCCACTCGCGCAAGGCAGGTGGCGTTGGCCAGCAGGTTCGACGGTGCCGGCTCCGTCGACTGCACGTCGAGCGTGTCGCTCACCAGTACCGGGGTGAGCATGGTGGGGTCGGTGAGTGCCTGGAACATGCACTTCGTGACGGGTGCCGCCGCCTTCGCCCCGTACCCGCTCTTCTCCAGGTAGGCGACCACGGTGTACGGAACATCATCGGTGAGACCGTACGCACCGAACGCCGACGAGTCGTTCCACGGCAGGTTGGCGGCGCCCTGGGCGGTGCCGGTCTTTCCCGCGATGTCGAGCGGGAAGCCCTTGAAGAGCGACTCGCCGGTGGTCTTGTGGTAGATGTCGGAGTCGACACCAGGACCGGTGATCACTCGCCGCAGACCGCGTGTGATGGCGTCGAGCGACCCGTTGTCTTCGAGTTGGTCGACGATCACCGGTGTGTCGTACGACTTCACAACGGTGCCCTGGGAGAGGTCGGCAACACCTGGCGAGATGTCGGGAGTGAGCGGCGCGTAGATGGCCTTGACCACGGTGGGTTGCTGCCGGAAGCCGTCCGTGGCCAGCGTGGAGTACGCGACAGCGATCTGCAGCGGAGTGGCCGCCATCAGGCCCTGCCCGATGGCCACCTGCACCTCGTCGCCGACGAGCAGGCGCGGCACCTCGCCTGGCGCCAGCACACCAGCCTCGACGAGCGCCGCCTTGACCGCGTCGTCGGGAATGCGCCCTGCCCACTCGTACGGCAGCTGCACACCGGTCTTGGCGCCGAAGCCGAACCGTTGCAGGTTCACCTTCAGCAGGTTGGGGTCGCCCTTGGGCAGGTCTTCGCTGGCGTAGAAGAACAGCTCGCCGAGCCGGTAGAAGAACGAGTCGCTGGAGACCGCGAGCGCGCTCTCCACGTTGACGGGGCCGTACTTGCACGGCGCGCCGTTGCCGCAGACGGCGTTCTTGAACACGCACTTGTAGTTGCCGCCGTTGTTCTGGCAGTCCTCCGGCGGGATCTGGCTGAGCGTGTAGGTGCCCTTGTCGTCGTACACGTAGTTGGCGTCGATGAGGCCGGCGTGCATGCCCGCCCACGCCACGAACGGCTTGATGGTGGAACCCAGGTTGTAGTTGCCCTGCACCGCTCGGTTGACCAGGATGGATTGGTCGGGGTCGATCTTGCTGCCGTCGGGGTTGGTGCTGGGGAACAGCTGCTTGTACTTCGTGCCGCTGATGCCCGCTTCCATCCACCGGTTGTCGAACGTGGGGTAGCTGGCCATTGCGACCACCTGGCCGGTGGTGTTGTCGAGCACGACGACCGATCCGGCGGGCGCCTTGTGGTTGACGTACTCGGGGTAGTCGACCTTCGTGCCGTCGGGCAGCGTTTGGTAGAACACCCGCGTCTTGAGCTGGGTGAGCGGGTCGAGCGGGTTGCGCGGCGCGTGGTCGCCCGTTGGTTCGAACGGCAGATCGCGCCGCGAGCGCAGCTCGGTCTCCAGCGCCTGCTCGGCGTACTGCTGGTAGTCGAGGTCGATGCTCAGCTGCACATCGAAGCCGGCCACAGGCTCCACCCGTTGCTCGACCAGCTCGCGCACGATGCTGCCGGAGGCATCCACCTCGAACACCTTCTTGCCCCAGCGGCCGTGCAGCTCGCGCTCGAGGCTCAACTCCACGCCGAACTGACCGACGCGTTCGTTGCGCTTGTACCCCTGTGCGAGGTAGGTGTCGAGGTTCTCCTTGGTGATGGCGCCCATGTAGCCAACGACGTGCGAGGCCAGCGGCGCATACAGGTACACGCGCTTGTACTGCACGGTGACATCCACTCCGGGATAGTCCTCGCCACGTTCCTTGATGAACGCCACCTTGTCCTCGTCGACACCTTCCTTCAACGGAAGCGGCAGCAGCCGGTCGAACTGCTGGGCCTTCTTGCACGGCTTGGGCTCCAGGTAGCACGGGTCGTAGCGCCGCATCAGATCATCGACGGGCGTCTCCAACGGGCCCGACAAACGCTCGAACAGCTCCCTGCGATCCTTCTCCTTCTTCACCACCGCCCAATCGACGGTGACCGTGAGGATGCGCTTGTTGTCGGCCAGCACGCGACCGTCGGCATCGAAGATGCGGCCCCGCTCTGGAGCGATGTACACGGTGGCGTTCTTCGACGCCGTCACCTTTGCCTGGTACTCGTCGCTCTGCACGCCCTGCAGGAACCACAGGCGGGCACCGAGCAGCCCGATCAGGATCAACGACACGGTGGCGAGAACACCAAGGCGCGCTGCGCGCTTGTCAACAGCCATTGCGACATTCTTGTTCGTTCAGCGACCGAATGGGCCGCGCCCGGGCATCACGAGAGTCGGGGCAACGGCTGCTCATTCCGCCATCGCCTTCCACTTCTTGCGCTTCACGCCCATCATCCAGCGACCGACGGGCATCAGCAGCGGGCACATCAGGCCCGACGACACCGCGACGATGGGCACCGTGATCAGCAAGTCCGAGTTGAGCCAGCCGCTGTCGCCAGTGATCGCCTTCACCAACGGAATCGCCATCTCCCCCACCGCAGCACCGGCGGTGGCGAACATGGCCGCCAGCCACCACTGCGGGTCGGGTGTGAAGCGATGAAGGTAACCGGCCGTCATGCCGCCCACGCCGAAGGCCAACGCCAGCACACCCAACGGCGTGTCGCCACTGGCGTCGGAGAGCAAGCCGAGAACGAAACCTGCGACGGCCCCCCGATCGGCCCCACCACCGGCACCGGCAGCGACGACCAGCGCGAGCACCAGCTGCAGCCGGACGTCGTGGATGGGGTGGTTCGCAAAGACCACTCGCTGCAGCGACAGGGCCAGCAGGCCGACGGGCAGGATTCGAAGGAGCGGGGCGACGAAGATGCCGCGCACGGCTCAGGGCCCTACCGCGTCGTCGTTGGGGACGTAGAGCACCACGGCGACGAAGTTGAGCTGCTGCAGGCTGGCATTGGGAGTGACCTCGACGATCTCGCTGCTGTCGGCCGACTGCGCCACGATGCGGGTGATGACACCGATGGGAATGCCCTGCGGCGCAAGACCGCGGATGCCGCCGGCGGTGTCGACGATGGCCCCCACCTTCACGTTGGTGAGCGATGAGCTGCTGTCCACGAAGCGCAGCAGCAACGGCTTGTTGCCGCCCTGGCCCTGCAGCAAGCCCGTCTCGCGCACCACCGCCAATGCCGAGGTGGTGGTGGTGGCTGCGGTGGTCGTGGTGGTGCCGCCGGCCGCCGACGGGGCGGTGGTGGTGGTACCCGGTGAGGTGGTGGTGGTGGTCGTGGTCGTGCCTGCCACGGGTACCCCTGGTACCCGCCCACCGCTGTCGGCGTCGTCGCTGGAGGAGAGCACCTGCGCCGGCACCGAGTACGCCGGGTCGGTGATGAGCCGCACGAGGCTGTGCGTGGGATAGACCCGCGTGATACGACCGATGAGACCGGCACCGTTCGTGACCGGCATTCCCTGGCGGATGCCGTCGACGGAGCCCACGTTGATCTCGATGGTGTTCTGGAAGTTGCCGGGTGACTCGCCGATCACCTGCGCTTCCACCGTGGGGTAGTTGAACTTGGAGGTGAGCTGCAGCACCTTCAACAGCAACCGGTACTCCAGCACCGCCGAGCGGGCCTCCACGTCGTTGCCCTTCTGGTGCTCGATCTGGTCGCGTAGCGCTTCGTTCTCACGCTCCAGATCGTCGTAGTTGGTGATGCCGTACCAAGTGCGCTCGATGGGCAGGGCGATGGCCTTCAACGATGTGTCGATCGGTTGCAGCACGGTGGCCAGCACTCCACGCACTCTGTCGATCACCGGGTTGCCGTGCTTGTCGAGCGTGATGAACAGCAGGCAGGTCAGCACGACCAGGGCTATGACACGACGACGGCTCAGGGCTGAGAACATGTAGGGACCGCCGAGCGGCTAATCGTCGCCACCGAGCGACATCAACCCTCGCATCGCATCGATGTTCTCCAACGCTCGGCCGGAGCCGATGACGACGCTGAACAGCGGGTTGTGGGCGATGTTGATGGGCATGCCCGTCTCGTGCGACAGCCGCCGGTCGAGCCCGGCCAGCAAGGCCCCACCACCGGTGATCATGATGCCTTGCTCCATGATGTCGGCGGCGAGCTCGGGTGGGGTGCGGTCGAGCGTGGTCTTCACTGCGTCGACGATTGCCGAGACCGGCTCGGCAAGAGCTTCACGCACTTGCTCGGTGGTCATCGGAATGGTGCGCGGCAGACCGCTGATGAGGTCGCGCCCGCGGATGTCGGCGGTGAGCTCTTCGTCGAGCGGCCACGCCGACCCCATGTGGATCTTGATCTCCTCGGCGGTGCGGTCGCCGATGGCGAGTGAGAACTCCTTCTTCACCCACTGCATCACGGCGTCGTCGAGCTCGTCGCCGGCCACGCGTACGGATTGCGCGGTGACGATGCCGCCGAGCGAGATGACCGCCACTTCGGTGGTGCCACCGCCGATGTCGACGATCATGTTGCCGCTGGGTTCGTGCACCGGCATGTCGGCGCCGATGGCGGCTGCCATCGGTTCTTCGATGATGTGCACCGGCTTGCGGGCGCCCGCGTACTCGGCCGCGTCTTGCACCGCGCGCTGCTCGACACCGGTGATGCCGGATGGCACGCAGATGACCATGCGCGGCTTGCTCCACCGGCTGGCGTGCACCTTCTGGATGAAGAAGCGGAGCATCTTCTCGCACACCTCGAAGTCGGCGATGACGCCGTCCTTCAGTGGCCGGATGGTCTTGATGCGGCCGGGGGTGCGGCCCATCATGCGCTTGGCTTCGATGCCCACCGCGACCGGACGGCCGTCGGTGATGTCGATCGCGACCACCGACGGTTCGTTGAGCACCACACCCTGCCCGCGGGCGTAGATGAGTGTGTTCGCCGTGCCCAGGTCGATGGCGAGATCACGACCGAGCGCGAGCGGATTGCTTCTCGCCATCACCATCCTCCTTCTGTTCGCCGGCGTAACGCCCGCAGTCTAGCTGCTACGCGGTTTGTTACAGATTCGGGAAGAATATGCCGATTTCGCGTGCGGCGGAGGCCAGGGAATCGCTGCCATGCACCAGGTTCTCGGTGAACAGGATGCCCAGATCGCCACGGATGGTGCCCGGCGCGGCCTTGCGCGGATTGGTCGCGCCCATCAGGCCGCGGACCACCTCCCACGTCTCTTCCGGGCCTTCCACGACCAGCGCCACGACCGGGCCGCGGCTCATGAACTCGACGAGATCGGCGTAGAAGCCTTTGCCCACGTGCTCCTCGTAGTGGCGAGCGAGCGTGTCGGCGTCGAGCGTGCGCAGATCGAGCGCAACGACCTTGAGGTTCTTGGCCTCGAAGCGACCGAGGATCTGGCCGACGAGGCCACGCTCGACGGCATCGGGCTTGAGGAGAACGAGAGTGCGATCAGACATGGCCCCCAACACTACCGACCCTCCCCCGCTTTACGTAGAGGCGGGTCAGAGGACTTTGCGGAGGTAGGGGCGGGCGCCACCCACGACGTAGAGCGAGCCCGTGATCAGCACGGCATCATCGCTCTCGGCCAATGCGAGGGCTCGATCGATCGCCTGCTCGATGGTGGCGTGTTCGAGCACCTGCTCGCAACCCATCGAACGTGCGGCTGACGTGAGCTCGGTCGCGGGCATGCCGCGCGCCGAGGGAGCGGTGCAGGTGAGCACCACATCGAACTCGTCGGCGCGCAGCGCCGACAGCATCTCGCGTGGATCGCGACCTTGCAGGCAGCCGACGACGAGCAGGCGCCGGCCGGCAGGATCGAAGTCGTCGAAGAACACCGACGCGCACGTGTCGGCGCCGGCCGGGTTGTGCGCGCCGTCGATGATGACCAACGGCTGGTGACCGACGACCTCGAAGCGGCCGGGCATCACGACCTGCGCGAAGCCCTCCGCAACCAGTTCGCCGGGCACGGGTGAGGCGAAGAACGCCTCCACCGCGGTGAGCGCGACCGCTGCGTTGTCGCCCTGGTGGCGACCGTGCAGCGGCACGAACACATCGGGGTAGACCGTGGTGGGTGTGCGCAGGTCGACCATCCGGCCACCCAGCGCCAACTGGTTCTCGTCGACATCGAAGTCTGGGCCACGCAAGAAGTTGCTGGCGCCGCCGGCAGCCATGAACGCGTGCGCCAGCTCGGGGTCGGTCTCGCCGATCACCACCGCGCTGCCGGGCTTCACGATGCCGGCCTTCTCCGTCGCGATGTGCAAGGTGGTCGGGCCGGCATATTCGGTGTGATCGACGCCGATGTTGGTGACCACCGCCACCTGCGACTCGCACACGTTGGTGGCATCCCAGCGCCCGAGCAAACCCACCTCGACCACAGCCACATCGATGGCGACGTCGGCGAACCAACGGAACGCGGCGGCACTGACGGCTTCGAAGTAGCTGGGGTGCACGCCGGTGATCGCCTCCAGATCGGCGACTGCCGCCACCTGCTCGGCGAACTCGTCGTCGCTGATCGGCTCGCAGTTGCGGCTGATGCGCTCGTTGAGGCGTTCGAGGTGAGGGCTGGTGTAGGTACCCACCGACAGACCGTGCGCCATCAGCAACCGGGTGATCATCTGCGTGGTGGAGCCCTTGCCGTTGGTGCCGGTGACGTGGATGACGGGGTAGGCCAGCTGCGGGTCGCCCATCGCTGCCATCAGGGCACGCATGCGATCGAGCGTCGGGGAGGTGATGCGCCCGGTGGTGTCGTAGTTGGAGTGCGTCTCCAGGTACGCGAGTGCGTCGGCGTAGCTCATCGGGAAGTGGTCATCGCGGCTGGCTGGGCACGGGTCAGCTGGCTTGGCGGCGCGGTCGCTTGCTGACGGGCTCGCGCGGGACCAGCGTGGGGTTCACCTTGGTCTGCACGGTGTCGGCATCGATGACCACGCTGCCGACATCACTGCGGCCGGGCAGTTCGTACATCGTGTTCAACAGCACCTCTTCGAGAATGGCTCGCAACCCACGCGCGCCGGTGCCGCGCAGCAGCGCCTGATCGGCGATGGCTTCCATCGCCTCGCGGGTGAAGTCGAGCTCGACTTCCTCGAACTCGAACATCTTCTGGAACTGCTTGACGAGCGAGTTCTTCGGCTCGACGAGGATCTTGATGAGTGCATCGCGATCAAGGCTGCGAACGGCACCGATCATCGGGAGGCGACCGATGAACTCGGGGATCATGCCGAACTTCAGCAGGTCTTCGGGCTGCACGGTGGCGAAGAGCGCACCAGGGTCGCGATCGGCCTTGCTGCGCACGATGCTGTTGAAGCCCATGCCGCGCTGCCCGACGCGGTTCTCGATGATGGTGTCGAGCCCTGCGAAGGCGCCGCCGCAGATGAACAGCACGTTGGTGGTGTCGATCTGGATGAACTCCTGGTGAGGGTGCTTGCGACCGCCTTGCGGCGGCACCGACGCGACCGTGCCCTCGAGGATCTTCAGCAGTGCCTGTTGCACGCCCTCGCCCGAGACGTCGCGAGTGATGGACGGGTTCTCGCTCTTGCGCGCGATCTTGTCGATCTCGTCGATGTAGATGATGCCCGTCTCGGCCTTCTTCACGTCGAAGTCGGCCGCCTGGATGAGCTTGAGGAGGATGTTCTCGACGTCTTCGCCCACGTACCCGGCTTCGGTGAGCGCTGTCGCATCGGCAACGGCGAACGGCACGTTGAGCAGGCGGGCCAGGGTCTGCGCAAGGTGCGTCTTGCCGCAGCCGGTGGGGCCGAGCAGCAGGATGTTGCTCTTCTGTAGTTCGACGTCGTCGCGGCGCCCGACGCTGGCGTTCTGCTGGTACTGGATGCGGCGGTAGTGGTTGTAGACGGCCACCGAGAGGATCTTCTTCGCGTCGTCCTGCCCGACGACGTAGTCGTCGAGGAACGTGCGGATCTCGCGCGGCGTGGGCAACTGGTCGAAGTGCAGCTCACCGGTATCGGTGAGCTCCTCCTCGATGATCTCGTTGCAGAGGTCGATGCACTCGTCGCAGATGTACACGCCGGGCCCGGCGATGAGCTTCTTCACCTGCTTTTGCGACTTGCCGCAAAACGAACACTTCAGCAACTCACCGGTGTCACCGAACTTCGCCACAGCAGCATCCCCTTCTCATCGACGCCTTCTCTTCGGCGTCGATCTGTTGAACGTGTGTCGTCGCAGAGCGATCAGCGGATGGGACCGGTGCGGTCCACCACATCACGCGACGTGATGACATCGTCGATGATGCCATACGCGAGGGCCTCATTTGCTTCCATCACGAAGTCGCGGTCGGTGTCGGTGTGGATTCGCTCGATGGTCTGGCCCGTGTGCTGGGCCAACATCTCTTCCAGCAGGTCGCGCATGCGCAGGATTTCCTTGGCTGCCAGCTCCAGATCGGTGACCTGGCCGTAGCCGGTCTGGCCCGATGGCTGGTGCAGCATGATGCGGCTGTGCGGCAGCGCCATGCGCTTGCCCTTGGTACCCGCGGCGAGCAGCACGGCAGCCGCTGAGGCGGCCTGGCCGAGGCAGATGGTGGCGACGTCGTTCTTGATGAACTGCATCGTGTCGTAGATCGCGAACAGTGCGGTGATGTCGCCACCGGGACTGTTGATGTAGATGCTGATGTCCTTGTCGGGGTTCTCGCTCTCGAGGTACACCAACTTGGCACAGGTGAGGCTGGCCGAACTGTCATCGATGGGCGTGTCGAGCCAGATGATGTTGTCGCGCAGCAAGCGGCTGTAGAGGTCGTAGCCACGCTCGCCGCGGGCGGTCTGCTCGACCACGCTGGGGATGGTGTAGCCCGACATCTGGAAGCGGTTGTCCATGTTCAGTGCCCCTTGTCGTGATCGTGGTCGTGGTCGTGGTCGTGATCGTGATCGTGATCGTGATCGTGATCGTGGTTCTTGCCCAGCAGCAGCTCGGTGTCGAGCACCGCGCCGGTGTCGTCGACCACCTCCGCGTGGTCGAGCAACCAGTCGAGCGCCTTCGTCTTGCGCATCTGCGCCAACAGATCGGTGACCGCGTCGTTCTTCTCGTAGGCCTTGCGCACTTCGCTGGCCTTCTGGCGCACCTGCATTGCGATGCGGGCGTACTCTGCGTTCAGGTCGTCGGCGTCGACCTCGATGGCTTCGGCAGCGGCAACCGCGCGCAGTGCGAGGTCGACCTTGACGGCCTTCACCGACTGCTGCTTGAGCGCCTCGATGAACGAATCGGCCGACTGCCCGGTGGCCGACAACCACTGATCGATGCTGATGCCCTGCGCCTGGAACTGCTGCACGGTGTTCTGCACCCGCGACTGCAGGTCGCCGCTGACCATGCTGTCGGGTGCCGGCGTGTCGACCAGTTCGGCGAGTGCCGACGTGGTTCGTTCCACCAGCAGGTTGCGCGCTTGGGTCAGCTTCTGACCGCCGATGCGCTCGGCGATGGAGGCACGCCAGGCTGCGACGGTGTCGAACTCGCCGAGGTTGTCGCTGACCCACTCGTCGGTGACTTCCGGCAGCACGAGCTCTTGCGCGTTGGTGATGGTGACCTCGAAGTCGGCAGGCTCGGACATGCCCGACGGATTGGCGCTGAACGACAGCAGCGCGCCGACCTCGGCCCCGACGAGATGATCGTCGAACCCTTCCGCGACCCAACCCTTGCCGACTTCGTACAGCCAGTCTTCGGTGTTGAGGCCCGGAACCGGCTCGCCATCGCGGGTGCCGGCCAACGTGAGCGTGACGTGGTCGCCCGTTTGCACGGAGCGCGCGACGTCGACCAACGAACCCTGCCGCCGACGCTCGGTGTCGACGGCATCGTCGATCTCCTGCTGGCTGGCCGACGGGCTGGGCAGCTCGACGCGCAGGCCGCCGTAGCCGGGCACGATGACCACCGGGCGAACCTCGCACACGGCATCGAACGACACCGGGCCATCCTCGACCCCGCCGGTGATCTCCACCTCGGGGGTAGCGATGAGGTCGACGTCGTGCTCGCGCACGGCCTGTGCCAGGTACACGGGCACCGCGTCACGCAACGCTTCGTCGCGAGCGGCAGCGAGGCCGATGCGAGCCTCGAGCACCTTGCGTGGCACCTTGCCGGCGCGGAAGCCTGGCAAGGTGGCCTCGCGACCGATCTTGCGGAACGCCTGGTCGATGTCGCGATCGAAGTCGGCCTCATCGATGACGACGGACAGCTTCACCAGCTGGCGAGGAGTTGGTGCTGCACCGTCGCCTGCGCCCTCGGCGGAGAGAGCGGTTTCGCGGGTGTCTTCGGCGGGTTCGATCGTGCTTTTCACAGGCCGACGACTCTACCGTGGCCGTCCGAATTCCTCCCGAATGGCCCACCGGCTGGTCGTATCGGGCAGAATGGCCCCATGACGATCTGGAAGCCGCATGCACTCGCCACGCCGCACGCCGACCAGCTCGACCTGCGCATCGGCGACCGGGTCGTGAGCACTGTCGAACTGCAGGGCGTGCCAACCGGCACCGAAGGCAAGGTCATCCTCGCGAACGGGTTCAACTGGCAGCGCTACCGAGTGCTGTTCGTCAACGGTGCCGAGCTCGGCGACCTCGACCAACGCAACATCGAGCCCACCGGCCGCACGTCGAAGCGCCTGGCCAAGGCCGCCAAGCGCGGCTGAAAACTCATCGGTGTGGCAGTGTCTCCCACCATGAGTTCCCTCCGTCACCGCTTCCCCGGCGCGCGCGATGGCTGGGCCCGTTTCGACGGGCCGGCCGGTACGCAAGTGGTCGATTCCGCGATCACCGCCATGACCAACTGGCTCTCCGACGGCTCCAACGGCTGCGGCGGCGGCTACTTCGCTGCCGCGCTCAAGGCCGACGAGCTGATGGAGCGGGCGCGGGCAACCGTGGGGCGCCTGTTCAACGCCGACCCGGCGGGGATCGCGTTCGGCGCCAACATGACGTCGATCACGTTCGCGCTGTCGCGCGCGATCGGCGCCACGCTGCAACCAGGTGACCGCATCGTCGGCACACGCATGGATCACGACGCCAACGTCACTCCGTGGCGGCTGGCTGCCGACGGTGCCGGCGCCCACCACGTGCTGGCACCGTTCGATCCGCTCACCGGCACGCTGCCACCGCAGAACGTCATCGACCTCATCGACGAACGAACAAAGTGGGTCACGTTGCCGGGAGCCAGCAACCTGCTGGGCACGGCACCCGACCTGCGCCCCATCCTCGATGCCGCGCATGCGGCCGGGGCCCGCGTGTTCGTCGATGCCGTCGCGCTCGCCCCGCACCACCCCATCGACATCACGGCGCTCGGTTGCGATGCCATGGTGACGTCTCCGTACAAGTGGTATGCGCCGCACTCGGGCATGTTGTGGATGCAGCCCGAGCTGCTCGCGGCGCTGCCCGTGTTCAAGGTGCGGCCGTCGAACGATTCGGGGCCGAGCCGGTTCGAGACGGGGATGCCCAACTTCGAAGGCATCGCCGGAGTGGAGGCTGCTGCGCGGTTCCTGCTCGAAGAAGGCATGAGCAGCATCCAAGCGGCAGAGAACGACCTGTTCGCGCCACTGCTCGCCGGGCTGCTGGCAATGGAGCACGTCACGGTGTGGGGAGTGCACGGGATGGAAGGTCGCACCCCCACCGCGGCGTTCACCGTGGCCGGGCGCACCCCCGCAGCGGTCTCACAGGCGATGGCTGCGGAGAGGATCGCCGTGTGGGACGGCCACAACTACGCAGTCGAAGTCGTCGGTCAGCTCGGCCTGGCGGAGTCGGGCGGTGTGGTGCGTGCCGGCATCTCGCGCTACCTCGAGCCCGATGACGTGGCTCGTTTGCTGTCGGTGGTCGAACGGCTCGCTACTCGCTGAGGCGACCCGCCGGGTGGGACTTTGGTCCCTACCCCGGTGTGCTTCCTGCCCTACTGGCCCCTACAGCCTGCCCGCACGATGGCTCCATGAATAGGGATGACCGGTCACTCATCAGTTGGTTCGCGTTCGCTGCCGCGATCGCTGCGCTCGTCGTGGCAATCGTTGGGGTGCGCAGCGACGGTTCGTCGGAGAGTGCTTCCGGCAGCGGTGGAGCTGCGAAGCCCACCATCGAAGTGGTGATGAACGACTTCTCCTTCTCGCCCGCCAACATCACCATCCCTGCCGGGGGCGCCACGCTCAAGTTGGTCAACAACGGAGCAGCGACGCACAACCTGCAGGTTGCCGATCTGGGCATCAAGAGCCCCGACGTGCTGGCCGGCGAGACCTATGCCCTGGAGGTCGGCGCTCAGTCGCTGGGCTCCTACAAGGTCATCTGCCCGCAGCCGGGTCACGAGGGCGCCGGCATGGTCGGCACCCTGGTGGTCAGCGACAGCGCAGGCGGCGCCTCGGGCACCGACGGCATGACGACCGGCGGCAGCGCCGAGATGACGTGGTCGCAGATGGACGCACTGATGCTGAAGGTGGCCCAGCAGTACCCGGCCACAACGGTCGGCAAGGGCGGCCAGATGATGGAGCCCACCATCCTCGACGACGGCACCAAGGAGTTCGTGATCACGTCGAAGGTGGTCGACTGGGAGGTCGAGCCGGGCAAGATCGTCAAGGCCTGGACGTACAACGGCGTCGTGCCGGCACCGGAGATCCACGTCAACTCGGGTGACAAGGTGCGCATCGTGCTCAAGAACGAACTGCCCGACAGCACGTCGCTGCACTTCCACGGCATCCAGGTGCCCAACGTGATGGACGGCGTCGACCCGTACACCGAGTCGCCCACCACCCCCGGCGGCGAACACGTCTACGACTTCGTGGCCAAGGGGCCGGCTGTCGGCATCTACCACTCCCACCACAACGCGCAGGAGCAGATCCCCGACGGCATGTTCGGTGCGTTCACGATCGACAACATGCCGATTCCCGAGAAGCTGATCGACAAGGGCTACACCAAGGTCGACAAGCGGGTGAACCTGGTGCTCAACGACGCCGGCGTCATCGGCCTCAGCCTCAACGGCAAGAGCTTCCCCGCCACCGAGCCCTACACGCTGAGAGTGGGCGAGGTGATGGAGGTCAACTACATGAACGAGGGCCTCCTCGGTCACCCCATGCACCTGCACCAGCCGATGGGTTGGGTGACTGCCAAGGACGGCATCCCGCTGGACGAGCCGACGCCGACCGACACCATCTGGGTCTCCCCTGGTGAGCGCTACACCGTGCTCTACATGGGCATGGAACCTGGCGTGTGGGCCTGGCACTGCCACATCCTCACGCACGCCGAGACTCCCACCGGGATGAAGTACATGGTGACCGCGTTGATCGTGACCCGGTGACGTGATGAACGTCCGGCAGGCGCGAGTGATCGTCGGGGTCGATGGCTCCGAAGGGTCGATCGAGGCACTGCGGTGGGCCGCTCACGAGGCGGCCCGCCGCCACTGGCCGGTGCACGTGATGACGTGCACTCAGTTGCCGGTGAGCGTGGAGGCCGGCATGGTGGGAGCGGGCGCGTTCGCCGGCTCCACGATGGACGCCATCGTCCTCGAGCAAGAGCACATCAACCAGCGCGCTGTCGATCTCGCCCGCTCCTTCGGCCTCGGCCTCGAGGTCAGCGGAGAGACGGTGCTGGGTGCAGCGGGGTACGCATTGGTGAGCGCTTCGCACGAGGAAGACCTCGTGGTGGTCGGCGCCACCAGCCATCCTGGCCGGCTGGCCGATGTGCTCGGTTCGGTCTCCACGGTCGTCGCCCACCGGGCCAAGGGGCCCGTCGTGGTCGTGCACGGCAGTGATCGTCGCGACGATGTCATCAGTCGCATCGTGGTCGGCGTCGATGGCTCTGCCGGCAGTGACGAAGCGCTGCTGTGGGCCGCCGAGGAAGCGCTGCGCTGTGGCGCCGAACTGGTGCTGGTGCACGGTTGGGTCTACCCCTACGTCGGCGCTCGCACCGGTGTCTCCGAGCCGCGCGACGACATGCGGCTCGACGCGATGCGCACGCTGGAAGCGAGCGCACTGAAGGCGCACGAGGTGGCATCGTCGGTGCGTTGCCACTCCATCATCACCGAGGAGAGCCCCGCCAAGGCGCTCATCGACGCCGCCGCCGAAGCAGACCTGGTGGTCGTGGGGTCCCGCGGCCATGGTGGCTTCGCAGCACTGATGCTCGGCTCGGTCAGCCGCACCGTGCTGCAGCACTCGCCTCGCCCGGTGGCAGTGATCCGTCCGGTCGACTGACACCGTCAGCCGGCGCGCAGGCCTGGCTCGGCTGGTGCCGCCGATAGCATCCTGCATCGCCGGGGAGTAGCGCAGTTGGTAGCGCACCTGCTTTGGGAGCAGGAGGCCGGGAGTTCGAGTCTCCTCTCCCCGACCATTCTGACCAGGTCTGATAGAGCGGCCAGCACTCGTCGGCCGACGCATGTATCAGCGATGTATCAATCTCCGGGCGCAAACTGCACGGAGGTGACCCATGTCGTGCGAAGGCAACCGGCCAGCCGATGGTGCGCCAACGGCGCGACAAGTGAGTCGTGCGTGTCGACGGCATCGACACATCCACCGGCAAACACCGGCAGCTCTGCGCTACCTCCACGCGTCCGCGGACGCGTGGAGCTACCTCACCGGAACCCCGTGACACCCCTTCATCAGGCTGATCGCGCGAGCGCGATCGAGAACACACGGTTGGTCCGATTGACCCAGAGTTCGAACTCCTTGAGGTGACAGCAATGCATGAGGTCGCTCACGCGTCCGCGGACGCGC